>ERZ1292640.733-Hain-H43-02um-R1-733-length-27038-cov-7_pt1 | contig 27038 bp, 26 predicted proteins | sample MGYA00564404_ERZ1292640 | MGnify/ENA primary metagenome ERZ1292640 (study PRJEB36523, sample SAMEA6512636) | groundwater metagenome | collected 2019-01-08 | study: AquaDiva: Metagenomics assemblies of 32 groundwater samples | reverse complement strand
CGAGTCGGCAAAGAACTGCGTACCCAGCCGTACGTTGACCTCGGCTTCGGTCAGCCGCCGCGTCGAAAACGGCCGGACGCCGAGCTTGCGAGCCAGGCTGCGGCCGGTCGACGGCAGCACCTGCATCAGGCCCCAGGCGTTGGCGTGCGAGACGACGAAGGGATCGAAGTTCGATTCCTGGGCGACCAGTGCGGCCACTACGTACGGGTCCAGGCGGCGCTGCGCCGCGTACTTCTGCAGCAGCGGCCAGAAATCCAGCGGGTAGATCACCTCCAGGATGTCCTTGGGCAGCGTCTCGCCGCCGGCGGCGAGATACTGCGGATAGGCCCGCTTCATGGTGTTGATGCCCGCGCGCACGTTGCCGAGGCGGCGGTGCGTCAGCGCGATGGTCGCCTGCAACTGCGGTGAGTCTCCCCACACCCGCTGTGCGTACAACAACTCGCTCATCGCCTCCTGGTTGAGGCCGGTGGCCAGCAACAGGGCGATGCGCTGCGCCGTCGGCACGCTTGCCGGCATGGGCTGGCGCTGCAGCAACGGCGTGATGGCCGCGCCGCGCTGGCTGGCCAGGTGCTTCACGGCCAGGCGGCCGTAATAAGAGTTGTGATAGTCGGTGGCGGCCAGGCGCAGGCGCGCCACGCCGGTTTCCACGTTGCCGGCCTGCAGCGACGCGCGGCCGCTCCAGTAGAGCCACGACGGACGGTAGTCGGATCGCGGGAACTGGGTGGCGCCGCCGTCGAAGAAGGCGATGGCATCCTGGAAGCGCCCCTGCCGGTACGCCCACCAGCCGGCCTTCCACGCCGCGCGTTCGGCAAACCGTCCCGCCGGGTAACTCGCCACGATCTCGCGGAACACCGCATCAGCCTGCTCATCCTCGTCATCAATGATGTACGCCGAGGCCAGGTTGTTCAGCACCTCGTCGGCGAACGGGCTCGCGGGGTACTTCGCGACAAAGGCGCGCGACAACCTGATGTGGTCGTCCTTGAGCTTCAGCCCGCGCGCCGCCACGATGTAGTGGAAGCTGGCTTCCTCGCCGGCCGGTCCCTCGACCAGCGAGGCGAGTTGCTCGCGGCCTTCGCGGAAGCGGCCGCGGCCGACCTCGCACGCGCCAATCCGCATGTCGATGCGGGCACGTTCGGTGCCCGACACAAACGGCCTGACGGCTTCATAGGAGGCTTGCGCGGCCGGCCAGCGCCGGACGCGGAACAGCGCCTCGGCTCGCGCCAGTTCCTTCGGCGCGGTGGCGGCATCGGCCGCCACGTCCTGCCGATCGAGTTCTTCGGCGGCGGTATCGCCCTCGACGCTGGTGGGATAGTCGTAATACACGCGTTGCAGCGCTTCGACCGACCGCATGGGCAGCCCGGCCTTGTCGGCGGCGAGGCCCAGCTTCAGCCACGCGACCTGCGGCCGCGCCAGCGTCTTCGTAACCAGCGATTCGTAAACGGCGACCGCGCCCTTGAAGTCCTGCCGGGCCTCGCGGGTTTCCGCCTGGCGAAGCGCCGCATCTTCCGGGAGGTGCCCGTCAATCTTGCGGGCCGCCAGTTCGCCGAACACGGTATCGGCGGCCTCGTAGCGTTCCAGCTTCAGCAGCGACAGGCCGGAATAATAGCGCGCGTAATCGGCCAGCGGCGTCGTGGCCAGCGCGCTGGCACTCACGAGCGGCAGCGCCCCGGCGGCGTTGTTGCTGTCCTCGAGCAACCGCACGCCTTTCACGAAGTTGGCCAGCGCCGGCCCCATGGCCGTGCTCGACGCGGTCGCAAACCACATGGACGACAGATCGGGCGGGACCGGGGGATGCGTGGTTGGACTCAGGCGCTGTTGCGCCACGACCGTCACGCCGGCAATCAGCGTGACGCCAAGAACCGCCGCGCGAACCCTCGTGCGAACCCTCGTGAGAACCGCCATGAGCCCTTTTGTGTGCACCCGTCCTAAGCCATGTCCCCGAGCAGCGTCGCATCGCCACCCGCGAGGGTCCTGATCAGTTCCTGGTGAAAGAAGTCGGTCTGGCTGCGCACGCCGGCCGGCACCTGTTCGTTGTAGGCCTTGCGTGCCTTCTCGATCTCGGGGGCCAGCCGCTCCAGGAGATTGCGTTCGCGTCGGCCCTGATGGACCTGGGGCTCATTGAATAGACGAATCTCCGAGATCAACAGCCGGGCGGTGCGGCGGGCAGCGTCGGCCACCCCGTCGGCAATCTGGCTCATGGCCCCCGGAGGATTCACCGCCGCCGCCGGGCTCGTTGCGCGTCCCGCCGGGCCGGAAGTGGCCGGGGTCTGGATACGTGGCGGCGCCGCCGCGGCACGTTGCGTGGTCAGCGCCTCGAGGCACCGGCCGGCGTGGCGGGCCAGCACTTCAATCACTTCGGGCCACCCGCTCGGCACCGGCCGTTCGTGGCCGTCGAACGTGACGCCATCCGCGTAGACCACGGCGACCACGCGGCCGCCGACGATCACGGGGACGGCCAGGCCCATGCGGTCCGCGGCCAGCTTTTCGAAGCCCGGGCCGGCAGCGGCACTCTGCCCGTCGCGGGTCGTCACGACTCGGGCGGCGCCCACGGCCATCCCGATCACGCCAGACTCGCTGAGCGGGAGATCGATCGACTTCGGCTGCGCATCGCGGGGACCGAAGCCCGACATCCGCCAGCCCTGGATGCGGTCGCCGCGCAGCACGACGACGGCGGCGCGGGCGGCTTCGCGGGCTGACGCAAGGGCAAGCGCGTCGAGCACTTCGCTGAGCGAGCTGGCGCCGTCCAGCCCGCGAATGCTCTCGAGCAGGCGCGTCACCCCGGCCATTTCGACATCGCGTTCTTTCACGCGGGCGGCCGACACCGCCTCTCTCAGCGCTTCGGCGGCACGGGCCTCGCTATCGGCGAGGGCGACCTTCATGCGGGTTTCGGCGACGGCCAGGCCATCGGCGAGCTTCTGTCCGACCTCGGCTTCGATCTGCCGGCGAATTTCGCGAGCGGCGATCTCACGGTCTTCAGCCCGCGTGGCCGCGATCGCGTCTTCCATGGTGGCGCGCACGCGCGCCTCGGCGTCGGCCACGCGCGCCTGCGCGGCCTGCTCCGCATCGGCAAACGCCGACTCGCGCGCCGCCCGCGTGGCGGCCTCGCGTTCTTCGGTTGCGTGCTCGACCACCTGCTTGACGAGTGTACCTAGCGCCTGGTCGACGGAGGACCGGACACGCTCTTCAAACGACATTTTGTTTCCCGACCCGGGGTGGGTCTTTGGGGACGCAGGCAGCGGCTGGGATTCGCTCGAAACGTCCGTAAGTGGGCATTATGCGGACGCCGGAGGGGTGAAGTCAAGGTCGGTCGAACACCGGAAACCATTGAGCCAGCTCAAGAAAGAGGCGATCATGAGCACTTGAAGCCCTGGGAGTTGCTCGCCGAAGCCCGCACGCCGGACGGCACGTTGATGTCGCTGACCCGGCGCGACACCGAGCTGGTGATCATGGCCGGCGGCAAGATCCTGATGTCGAGCCGCATGCACGGCTCCGAGGAGGCCATGGCCGAAATGGCCTTCAAGAGGCTTGGCCTCCGTGGCCTTGGCGAAGGGCCTGGCGCGTGCGTCCTGGTCGGCGGCCTCGGGCTCGGCTACACCCTGCGCGCCACGCTCGACCTGCTCCCTGCCGATGCCACCGTCATCGTCTCGGAGTTAATCCCTGCCATTGTCGAATGGCATCGCGGCCCGCTGGCCGCGCTGGCCGACAACCCGATTGCCGACAAGCGCGTGTCGGTTGAAATCAAGGATGTGATCGCAACCCTGCGGTCGAGTCCTGGACGTTTCGACGCGATCCTGCTCGACATCGACAACGGTCCCGAAGCGTTCACCGAATCGAGCAACGCGAGCCTCTACAACGATCGTGGCATCGCGACGATCAAGGCGGCGCTGAAGCCTGGCGGCGTGCTGGCCGTGTGGTCGGCGTGGGAGGACCGCCGCTTCGAGCAGCGGTTGAAGTATGCCGGCTTCAAGGTCGAAGTGGAGCGTGTGCGAGCGCGGCTGAAGAAGGGCGGGCCCAGGCACACCATTTTCCTGGGTCGTCTCCCTCAACTGCTCGAGGGAGTGCCGCAGCCGTGAGCGGCGCGCGGGCGTGGATCGCAATCCTGATGTTGAATGGCGCGTTGTCGGGCCTGACGCAGCTGGTGGCCCCGGCCCAACCGCGGTTGTCCGATCGCCAGGAGTACGAGTCGGTTGGCCAGCATCCACTCGAGGCTGACTGCACGTGGTCCGTCTACTGCTATCGCGTGCTCGTACCGGTGCTGCTCGAGCAGATCCCGCTGGCACCAGATTCACGCTGGCGATGGTTTCGCTGGTCGGCCGTCACCGCCGCCGGGGCCATCGTTTCGAGCACTGCCGCATCGTTGGGCGGCGGGCTATCGGCCGCGATCCTCGTGTCGGTGATGGTCCAGACGTCATTTGGCTTCGCGTTCACGGCGTACGATCCCTACAGCGCGGAGCCCATGGTCTATCTCACGTCGGCCGTCCTGGCCTGGTGCTGGATGGCGAATCGCTGGGCGGCGGCGCTGGCGATCGGCATCGCCGGCGTGTTCGCAAAGGAAACCGTGGCGTTGATGAGCGGGGCGTTGGCACTCGCCTCGTTCTCGGAGCGTCGAGAGAACTGGCGGCGGTGGTTGGTTCAGGCGGCGATCGTCGCCGCCACGCTGCTGGCGTTTCACGGGGTCATGGAGACGTATTTCGGCTGGGGCATCGCCACCAATCCGGCATCCAGATTCTCTGAAGGCTCGTGGCTGGCCCTGTGGTGGCGCAACAATCCAGGCATCGGGCGCAAGACCTTCTACCTCTCCATGCCATTCGGGTTTGTCTGGCTTTATGCCGCCGCCGGCTTCCTCATCGCCCCGGCGAAACTGCGGCATCTCGCGATCGGCGCGGCGCTGCCGTTCCTGGCGCTGAACTACGTGCAGAATCCAGAGCGCGCACTGGCCAACGTCTTCTTCGTGGTTGCGCCGCTGGCCGCCGTGTTACTGGCGCGGGTGCCGCGGCCGGTCGCACTGGCAGCGGTCGTCACCAATGGCCTCTTCACGGCCAGAGCCGGCACCGCCTCGGCCTGGCTGCCGGCCACTCCCTACCTGTTACTACCCGCTGCCGCCACGGCGGCGTGGGTGTGGTGGTCCCTGCGACATGAGCGCGACGAGCCTCAGGGGTGAACAACGGAGAGGCCGAGCAGTTCTTCGAATGGATCGAAATCGCGATCGCGATGCAGTAGCGAATGCCGGCCCTGGATGCAGAAGGTCGCGATCAGTACGTCGATGGTCTTTCGCGGCGTCTTGCCGCGCCGGCGCAGCGCCCGATAGTTCTTCGCGGACTGCACGGCAAGCGCACGGCTGGATGCTTCGAAAATTTCGAACTGGAGGAGCTCGGCCTCGACGAGTGCCGCTGTCTTCTCGTCGCCGAGGCCCTGCAGAATCTCCGTAAGAATAATCGTCGTCAGGCCCAGCCGCTGCCGATCGACATGCAGTTCGAGCCAGTTCGTCTCGGCATTCTCGTGCCCGTTGAAGTAGTCGATCCAGACCGAGGTGTCGACGATCACCATCTATTTTCCGATTCGCTCCATCCGCGACGCGGCCAGGTCCCCTTCCCACGCGACCTTGCCGCGCAAGCGGCGCACGCCGGCCTGGCTGCGGGTCTGGATCAACAGGCGCAAGGCCTCCTCGACCACACCTCGCTTCGTCTTGGCCTCTCCGGCTCGCATCGCCTCTGCCATCAAGTCGTCGTCGATGTCGATGTTGGTCCGCATGGCTATGTGTAAGTTTCTACATTTTATGTGTATTCGTCAAGCTGGCCGCCGGACTGCCGGGCTTTCGCTTTGGCGGCGAAAGGCGTAAACTGGATGTGTAGTTAGCGGTCTTACTCTCCTTGGGGGCGATCTGGCTTCGACGGGGGTGCGGGATCGCGGAACGCGTGCCGAGGCCCATGCACCTCGCTAATCCCGTGGAAAAACAACGTAACTGCGAACGCAGACTACGCTCTCGCCGCTTAATAACCGGTGAGCGATCAACTTGAGAGCGCCTACGGCTCGGGATTGATCGTCATTTAGTAGGCTGGCTGCCACGTTCCGCCTTGAGGCGTGGCAGTGAGACACATCGGGGATGGCGGCCGGGGCTTTTGGCTCCGTTTCTAACCGGTCGCGACACGAGAATGGAGACACGCACGTAGTTGATCTGCGACGACGCGTTCTCGGACGCGGGTTCAACTCCCGCCGCCTCCACCATTCGACTCGCCGTGCGACTCGCCTCCGGCGAACCGCAGGCTCGCTCATGGCGAGCCATTTTGCTGGGAGAATGCCCTGAGTAAGCGGTCGGCCAGCCGAAGGCTGGACGAGTGCGCATCGAAGGGCAACTTGCAAAACGGCCCTACTTTCCCGCCGCCTCCACGATTCCTCCACGGAATTCGCCGCCCGTTTCCAAGAGCCGAATCGCCGCATCCAGTGCGGCCGGACTCAGGTGCATGTAGCGTTGCGTCGTGGCCAAGTCCGAATGTCCCGCGAGTTCTTGGATGGCCCTCGCCGGCGCCCCGCGCATCGCCAGGTGCGAACAGAACGTGTGGCGCAGGATATGGACACCCGGCTTCACGTTTGCCTTCCTGGCGGCGCGTCGCATCATCACCTGAACCACTTTCTGCGTCAGCGGCTGACCTTTGGTTTCGCAGAGCACCCGAGGACCGCGTAGATGACGCGCTTCCTTCAATGCTTCTGTCAGCCGCTTGGTCAGTGGCACATACCTGAGCCGCCCACCTTTCGGGACCGTGACGTGGCCCTTCCAGTCCGATCGCGCGACACAGAGTTGCCGTTTGTTCAGGTCAACGTCTGTCCACTCCAGCGCCATGATCTCGCCGCATCGCAGGCCCGCCTCGCCGCCCAGTAGGACGACCAGGTAGTCCTGCAAACTGCTGCGAGTCGCCTCGACGAGTCGTTCGTACTCCTCGAAGTCATGGAAGCTCGCCTGGCTCTTCGGTGTCGGCAGCAACTTGATCACGCACGGAACGCGTTCGATCGAGCCCCACTCGACGGCCGTCTTCAGCATCACGCTCAAGGTCGTCAGGATGTTGTTGACGGTCTTTGGCGAGCGATCGCTGGGTGCAGACTTCAACCGCTGCACCTCTTCGGTCGAGATCTTGTCCAATCGCTTGTCGCCGAGCTGCGGAACCAGATGGGACTTGAAGATCGACTTCTTTCCCGCAATCCCGCTTGGTTTCAGGCGATTGGCTTTCGCGTAGCCGTCCACGAACCGTGGCGCGAATTCCTTGAGTGTTGGTGTCTCGAGCACCTCCTCTTTCGTGGCCCGCTTGGGTTTGCCGTTGACTAGCAACACCCGTTCGCGTGCTTCGGCCCAGCGTTGGGCCGCGGCCTTGCCCGTTGCTGAGGCTTTCTTCCGCTCGCGAATGATGGTGCCGTCCGGGAGCTCGACGCGTATGTCGACCTCCCATCCGCCGTTTACGTAGGGTCTGACTGTGACGCTCATCGCTGTTCACTCCTTTGCGATGGCGCCGACTTCTGATTGAGCCAGTCTAACAAATCGGTGGCGCGGAACAACACGCGGCGACCGATGCGGACGACGCCGGGCAGTTGGCGGCGCTCGATCATGGCGTAGATCGCCCGTTTTGTTGTCCGTAGCAAGTCGGCCGCTTCGTCGACCGTGAGCAGCACAGGTTGTTGGCCACGCATCCAAGCCGTCATGGACATTCCTCCGGCGCGCGTGCGCGCCCGATCAGAGACCAGATGTTGGCGAGGACTTCCCGCGCGATGTGTGCCGGCTTACGGCCGTCACTCGACTAGTGGCGCGGGCGCGGCTTGGGAGCCTGCGACGAACCGCACGAACGATATGCCGTGCGGCCGGTGGTCACTGAAACCTCGGACCACCGAACGGTCTAACTAAATGCATGAAGCTGATCAGCGATCGCGCGGTATCGGGCGACGATCGGATGTCTGCTCCATATACGTTGAACGCGTTCTGGAGCCCGTATCTGGCAACACCGCGAAGATAACCTAAAAATATTCCCACCTGTTGACCCGTGGCAAACTGAACAACCGGTCGCGGACAGGTCAATGTCGAGCATCACGTAAGAGCCCACATCGAACTGCGCGCAGAGCGCCGTCAATGCCCGAAGGCCCTGCGGGACGCAGGGTCGAAGCGGAGCGAAGAGCATTGCCGGCGCCGAGCACAGTTCGAGACTCGATCGCGTGATGGCCTCGTCAGTGCGGGAGCAAATGGACCCAGTTGTTCGGGCTGCCGCGTTCTGTATCTGTGCGCGTCCAACTCCGGGACAGAGCGCGACGCGCGGTCGGCACCGTGGCGACGACGTCGCTCCGCACGCAACGGTTCAACACGAGGACATTGACGCGGGGCGTGAGCGACCCCCGTGGACAGGCGCGGGGCCATGAACGGCGCGCCAGGTGGGGGTCGCTCACGCCCCCTTCTACCAAGGTATTGAGCCGTTACTCGGCAACGACGGCAGAGAACGCCGCCGCCACGCAAGCGGAGCGATGCCACAAAACCAGCTGGGAACATGGGTTGGCGACAACGAATCGACCGGTGACAAGGGACGGGGGCGCGGTTAGATTCGCGTAGATAGTCGAATCGGAGGGGATGACGACGCCTCGGAGGCTCATCCCCTATGTGTTCCCCCGGCGTGACTGTCAGGCCGTGCCGATCATCTGCGACAGATTCATGTAGGAATGCGGGAGTTCCAGGCATTCAATGCGGGCTTCGCTACGCTCGAGTGCGTCTCGAAATGCCGTCGACTGCGCCAGCCAGAGCACTGAATCTCCAGCGTCGAGCCAACGCCGATACAACGCTTGAAATCGAGGTCCGCGAAATGCTTTTGAGGTGGCCGCCAAGCGCGCGGGATCGACGGCCGGGCCGTCTGATGTCGCAGATCGGCGTTGCCAGAAGAGCCAACGAAGTTCCTCGACCTCAGAGGTCCGGAGGGGCCTTGCGAGTTGGTCGTAGGCTGCGCTCATGAACATAGACGGGGACTGCCAGATCGGCCTCGAAAACAGCACTCGAATAGTCCAATCACCCAGCGCGTGGAATAGCTCTGCGTGCCGCAGCAGGAACAAGCGGAAGTCCATCGGTACTGAGCTTGTCGGTAAGTAAAGGAAGACATGCCGACGATTGTCAGGGTCGACGCCGATCGGCAGCTTGTCGTGGAAGTATCTGACCGTCATGTTCGGCGGCGTGCCGAACACCAGACGCGGGTATTCGTGCATTTCGAGTCTAGTTCCGAGCTGTCGGAGGAAGTGACGCTGCTTCTCCCGCTCGGTCCCAAGCCACGTCAGCGTCGGGTCGGCCAGCACCCCGTCGAGGATCATCAAGCGCTCGATAGCCCTGACAATTGGAGGCGGCTTACGGTGCCGGTTATCTGGTTCGCCGATCGCGGCGTAGAGCGGTTTGTGGAACACGTGGAAGACTCGAGCCCGCTGCTGAGCCCCAACCATCGTGGCCGTAGCGAGCCGCCTGGCCAGGAGCTTCTCGACGAAGTCGTGCACCTTCTGGCCATGAGTGATGCCCGCGAAGGCGCAGTACTGGCGGCCGACGAATACCCCGGAGTGCAGCATCACTGCAACGAGGAAACGGGCCTGACGATCCGTGAGGCCGAACGACGCGACCGCATTGACGCGATCAGAGTTCAGCTGCCCGACACCGCCCCGGTCCACCCGTTGAAAGTCCATATTCAAGATGAACGCCTTTCAGAGGCGATCCCTTTTCTCAGTCGGTGCTTGTCCTCCGGGCACGGCGGGACGGTTCTCAATGGATGGGCGGCCTTCGATTACTTGGCCAACCGAACACCCACTCGACTATCAGGTCGGAGCGATGCTACATTGGCAGTGGACTCTGCCGATTCGACGGCACCCCGGTGGAAGCTGGGGATGGTCCCGTCGCCTGTTGGGCGGCGAAACGCACGCGAGCACGGAAGTGCTACAGACGCCCTGTCAGGGCTAGGAGAATCGACCATGGCAGACGAACGCCCGCTTCTTGTTCGAGCACCACGCCGCAACTCAGCCCCCTCGAAGCCGATATCGCTATCGTCGCCTCCTCCCCTGCATAAGGAGCCTGTCGGAGGGTTGGCCGGAGGTCCACCAAAGTTGGAAGAAGAGCTTGGGCTGAAAAAATCCCCAGAGCAGGAACTTGCCGCGGCATTCGAGCGTTTGGTCGACACCGCCGCCACGCTCAACGCGGCATCCGACGCCTTGGCAAAACCCATCGCTGCTCTCGACTCCGCATTCAAGGAGCTCAACATTGGCGTCACCACATGGGTCAATTTCCACGGAGCCGAGCACGACCCGTCCCCGGGTTGGGAGTGGGGTCGATCCGTAGGCTATGCAAAGGTCAACGGCCGCTGGGGTATCGCAATCCGCGACTACGAGGGCCGCATCGGTGAGCCATTCGATCGTTGCGAAGAATGGCTGTTTGGAGATGCACCTCGCTCATATCGCGTCCACGCCGTCGAAAAGCTTCCCAAGCTAGTCGAAGCTCTTGCCAAGGAAGCAACCAGGACAGCGGAGGCATTGCAGGCGAAGGTCGCTAGTGCTACGACGTTGGCCGACACCGCGCAATCAGTCGTCCGAGCGCGAAAGGCGCGGAGATAGCCATGCTCACCTCCGCCGTCGTCGTCATCGGAATCATCGTCGTTGCTGCGATTCTGTGCTACGCATTGGCGCGGAAACGCGACATCGTCTTCAACGTCAAAGTACCCGGCGCAAACCTCCACTTGGAAGCGAAGGGCAACAGTCGTCGCAGGTAACGCTGAGGGCCGCCAAATCCCGTTCTGGACTTGGCGGTCCCACTACTGGTACGAACGCCCTCACGGCCATGGGCCAGAATCGCGCCCTCACCGAATCGAGCTCATTCCGTTGTTGACCGTTGTGGTTGGGACTGCTACAAACCTACCAACATACCAAACAGGAAAGGCTCGATGGCCGCCCAGATTCACGTTCGAGTGTCCCCAGAGTTCAAGCGCGCCCTGAAGATTTACTGCGCTCGCGAAGGCATCACAGAGCAACGATGGACGCAGATGACACTCCAAAGAGCTCTTGGCGAGTGCGCGCCAGACCTCCTCAATGGCGCACCCCGTGGCCAGCATCCAACCACCCGCAACGAGAAAAGGCCTTCGGTCAGACCCTAAGCGCATATGAAGGCATTCTCGAAGTACGTGGAGGAATTACGGCAACTCGCAAAGGCCTCGCGGAGGCCAGTGCCGCCAGGGGAGGACGAACTTCCCGCAATCGCAGCTGCCCTCGATGGCGGCGCAGGCCGGGCACTAAGACGTCTTGTCAACGTGGAGGATCTTCGGCAGCAGGGAGCATTCTTCACCGGCTCCGAACTATCGAAACGAGCCGCACGACTCTTGGGCAAGACCTTGGACGGTCGATCCGTGATTCTTGACCCCGCTTGTGGCGCGGGAGATCTGCTCTTGGCGTGTGCAGACTTACTGCCAACGCCCAGACGTGTCAGTGCGCGACTTCCGCGATGGGAGGTGCAGCTCCACGGGCGAGATGTCAGCCCTGACTTCGTAGAAGCTGCCCGTCTCAGGTTGGCGCTACTTGCTGGGCGTCACGGAATAATTCCAGACCGAGCGGCTGCGACCAATCGCTTTCACGGCGTGAAGGTCGCGTGCGGTATGGCTGACGCCGCTGCGATTACTGCAGCGACCCATATTGTGCTCAATCCGCCGTTCACACTCGGGATTGCGCCGAAAGGTTGTTGCTGGGCTTCCGGTCTCGTCAATTCAGCCGCAGTCTTTCTGGATAGCGTCCTCGATGTTGCTCAATCGGGAACAGAAATCGTTGCGATATTGCCGGATGTCCTTCGCAGTGGGGCTCGCTATCGCGCCTGGCGACGAGAAGTTCAGCGCCGATGCCACTTGCGCTTTGTCGGCCTCGGCGGCCAGTTCGACCCGCAGACGGACGTGAACATTTTCCTTCTGCATCTGACGGTTCGCCTTAAGCCTAAGGTTCGTCCTACTGGTCTCCGGGCATGGAAGGCTCCACGAACCGCGCAACAGACAGTGAAGGACATGTTTAACGTATCGGTGGGACCTGTGGTCGACTACCGAGACCCGCACCGCGGTCAATGGCAGAAGTTCATCCGTTCGAAGACATTGGTGCCCTGGACCCAATTACTGGCTCTCTCGACGCACAGGCGTTTCGAAGGAAGGCTCCTTCCATCTCCTTTCGTGGCCGTCAAGAGAACGTCTCGCCCAGATGACGCCCACCGAGCAGTCGCAACTCTAGTGAATCTGGACGCGCCTGCTGCAGTCGAGAATCACGTCCTCGTTCTGCAGCCGAAAGACGGTTCGGTCAGCTCTTGCAAGAGACTGATGAAACTTCTTGCGGATCCGAAAACGTCGGTTCGACTCAACCAAAGGATTCGTTGTCGGCATCTGACAGTTGGGGTGTTAGGCGAGCTTCCTTGGAGTGGTCAATGAGCACTGGCCAGATTCGATTCGCTGCTGACATCCTGAGGCGCCTCGGCGAGGAGCTGAACCCAAGCCCTGACCAAGGAATCATCGAGCTGGTCAAGAATGCGTACGATGCGAACGCCCTGAAGTGCCACATCGAGTTACGGGGCACCGACTCGCCTGGCGGCAGCCTACGAATCATCGATGACGGCGATGGCATGACCGATCAGGAAATCATCGACGGATGGCTGGTCTTGGGGCGATCGCCGAAAGACCCAACGACTCCGACACGACTAGGCAGGCGCCCAGCTGGGAGCAAGGGCCTCGGCCGACTTGCTGCACTTCGGATGGGCACGTCAGCAAGTCTGACAACCAGACCCAAATCGCAACCTCGGATCGAGAACTCGCTACGTATTGATTGGCCCAAGTTCGACGCGGTTAAGACAGTGGATGAGGTACCGCTAACTGTCGAGAATCAGCACCTTGACGCCCCGCGCAAGCCTGGTAGCGAAATCGTCTTGGAGAATCTCCGCACAAAAATCGGGCGCAACGACGTTAAGAAGCTCGCGAGGAGCCTCGTCTTACTGTCTGATCCCTTCGGCGAAGACCCAAGTGGTTTCAATCCGACCCTCGAAGCACCCGAATACAGCGACCTTGAACGGCTCGTAAGCAACCGATACTTCGATGACGCCGACTATCATCTGACCGCCGAATTGGACGGAGCGGGTAAAGTGTCCGCACGGGTGCTCGACTTCAAGGGCAAAGTCCTCTTTTCGGCCGGCCACGATGAGATTGCGGTCGGTCGTTCTGGCGCGCCTTACGCGTGCCCGCCCTGTGTCTTTGACCTATGGGTCTTTATCTTGACCCAGACGTCCTTTCAGCTCCGAAGCACCACTCTGGGAGAAGTCAGAGACTGGCTAGGTGCCTTCGGCGGCGTTCACGTCTATCAGAACGGAATACGAGTCGCGCCTTACGGGAATACGGGAGATGACTGGCTCGAGCTTAACCTACGACGTGTCAGGAGCCCTGAAGAACGGCCCTCAACGAACACTTCGATAGGCCGCATCGCAGTGAAGGGCGGCGAAGAGAAGCTCGTCCAGAAAACGGATCGTTCAGGTTTCATCGAGACTGACGCCTTCACCGAGCTTCGTGCATTTGGTCAGGATGCAACGGAATGGATGGCAAGGCGTCGCATGGAACAAGCGACGAAACGCCGAGCGGAGGACCGAGTCGCGGCGCCGCGCAACGTGGAAAAAGCGAAGACAGAAGTTCAATCCGCAATCGCCAAGGCCCCAGCGGCCGCCCGTAGACAGATCACTGAGGCCTTTGGAGCCTACGATCGCAGCCGAGAGCGCGAATCGACGCAGCTTCGGAAAGAAGTCCAGCTCTATCGGACTTTAAGCACAGCGGGGATTACGGCGGCCACGTTTGCTCACGAGTCAAGCGGCAACCCGATAAAGGTCGTTTCACACTCAATCAAGACTATCGAGAGGCGGAGCAAGAAAGAGCTCGGGAGTAAGTACGAGGATCTACTGGGCCAACCGGTCACCGCGATCACGCGGGCAGTCGATGCGTTGTCAGTGCTTGGCAGTGCAACTCTCAGCCTAATCGATCATGACAAGCGGCGCCTCGGACGTGTTGAAGTGCATGCAACCATCACGAATGTCCTGGACATCTTTGAACCATTCCTCACAGGCCGCGATGTCGTGGCAACCACCGAGTTTGCCTCCGGCAAACCCTATCTTCGCGCTAGCCAAGCGGCGATCGAGTCGATCGTCACGAACCTCCTAAACAACAGCCTCACTGCTTTTGAGCAAGCCAATGTTCCTCAGCGAAAGATCCTGATCCGAACGACTATTGTCGACAGCCTAGTCACGGTGGATGTGCTCGACAACGGGCCCGGCATCGAAGGGATTGATCTGAAGGACATTTGGCTGCCCGGTGAGACGACGAGGCCAAACGGAACGGGCCTCGGGCTGGCAATAGTTAAAGACACGGTGGCCGACCTAGGCGGACATGTGTCGGCGCTGGCGCAATCGCCAATGGGTGGGGCTCAGATCTCTGTCGAGTTGCCGATTTTGGGAAAGTAAGGGAGGACAAGGTGGCACTCAAAATCGACGACCGGACGCTCGAACGCATCGCGATTGTTGACGATGATAAGTCGGTCCGCGATACCTACGAGACGTCCGTTGAAGAGCTAGAGGTGGAAGCAGTCAATGAGTCTGGACCGCTTCCGTCGCTGGATGAGTTCGTTAACGCCGCGCCAGCACGGGCCGACGCGGCCGTCTGTGACTTCAAGCTGCGTGTTAAGAACTATGCAAACTTCGATGGTGCGGAACTCGTCGCGCGCTGGTTTGACCGTGGCTTCCCCGCATTGCTCTGCACGAAGTGGGACCGCGCAAGCATTGATGAGCTACGGAAATATCGGTCAAGAATACCCGTCCTCGTCAGACCAACCGATTTGGACCCCGAGAGAATCGTCGAGGGTCTCACGATCTGCATCCAAGAACTCGCAGGGAAGCACTTGAGCAGCCGAAAGTCCTACAGGACGCTAGTGCGAGTCGAGGAAGTGACAGCGGACCGATCGCCGTACGCTTACGTGGTAGTACCGGCGTGGAATCCATCAGAAGTCGTACGACTCCTGATGAGCGATATCCCTGGCTCGATCCAGCCCAGAGTGAAGACTGATGCCCGTCTATACGCCGAAGTGAATCTCGGAGCCGAGTCGTACGAAGACCTGTTCTTTCGATCGTGGGAAGGACAGTGAACGATGCCCGGACACCTTGCAATCCTTGACGTAGGTCACGGAAACGCCGCGATCCTGAGAACGGATGACTGGACCGCAGTAATCGATGCTGGGCCAGGCAGCTCGCTCGTTCAGTATCTGATCGAACAGGGCATTACTCGAATCGACGAAGTACTCATCTCCCACGCCGACGAAGATCACCTCGGTGGCTTGGTCGGAGTGCTTTCGTCAGGCCAATTCAGCCTTGGTCGGGTGAGGCTGAACAGCGATGCCGTGAAAGAGTCGAAGATCTGGATGGATCTCACGGTGGCGCTAGACGATGCCCAGCGCAATGGGGCTATCGACTTCCAGCCAAGCCTTACGTCCTCGGACACCGGCCGGTTCGATCACGGCGAAGTGTCCATCGAAATCATCGCCCCTACGAACTTTCTTGCTGCCAGAGGTCCCGGCAGCACCGATCGCAACGGAAAGAAGATCACGACGAATTCGGTTAGTGCCGTGATTCGCGTGGCCATCAACGGCCAACGTCTGGTGCTTTTTGCTGGGGACATCGACGAGATCGGCCTGGATGAACTCGTCCACGTGGGCACAACGGACCTGGGCTCGCCTATCCTTGTCTTTCCGCACCACGGAGGAAAGGCGGGCGGCGGCGATCCGGCCGCGTTTGCGACGCGCATCGCACAGATGGTGCGCCCGACATCCGTGGTTTTCTCGATCGGGCGCGGAGTTCACGGCACTCCAACTCCCGCGGTGGTCGAAGCCATTCGCCAGCAGGGCGGGCAGATCCGCATAGCTTGCACCCAGCTATCCGAGCATTGTTCGGCGATCAGCCCGAAAGTGGCGCCCACGCATCTCCACACCGCCTTTGCCAGGGGACGGGAGCGACGGCAGTGCTGCGCCGGAACTATGGTAGTGAACTTCGAATCACCAGCGGCATTACTACCGGAGGCACCTGTTCACCTGGACTTCATCAAGGCGAATACGCAGAGCGCCCTTTGCCAGCGTCCTTGAAGATCTCGCGTCCCGCGACGCATCACTGTCACCTTGCCTAAGGTCCATCGCCCGACTGTAAGGGCCGGATTCATCGTGACTTGCAGGAGGTCTGCGTTAGCGTTGCACGAGTCTTGGCCCGGGGACCGGCTCCCTGGAGGAGTTCTGACCCTTTCAGTTGAAAGCGGCACCAGCACCCTCTATGCTTTGGGACCTTGGCTTGGGCTCATGAGTCTCGTTCACAAACCGCGCGTTCCTAGAACGCTCGAACGCTGTGGCTCATTCGCATCAAGGCGTACGATGCGGCCTCCGTTCATAAAACTCGGATTACGACGATGACCGATCAAGATCGACACGAAGCCGCACATCTCGTGATTGCATTCGCGGGTTATACAAAAGCGCGCAAGTCGACTCTGTCGCGACTCTTCAGCCAGCTTGTGCAGGTTGACATCATCGAAATGTCGGCGCCTTTCCGTGAAGCGTTCGGTGGCCGCGAACCAGCATTTCGAGAATTGATGGCAAGCCTCGATGCTTTTCGAACTCAGCACGGGAAGGACGCTCTAGCTGCTGAGATTGCACGACGGGTCCGAAGGTCCACTTCGCCGGCATGTCTGATTGTCGGCCTCCGGAGCGCCGCCGATCACGCATACTTAAAACGCGAGTTCCCGACGATAGTCACAGTGTTCGTCCACACTTCAGCTGAGCATCGACAGCGCCGACTCGCGGACGATTCACGCAGCATCGCGAAAGACGCGACCGACTACGCGGAACTCGATCGACGGGCGTACGACGAGGGGCTCGGACAGATTGCGCTGATGGCCGACCATGTCCTGGTGAATGAGCCCGGCTACCCGCTCACCCCTCTCGAACAATTGGTAAAGCTGCGAGATTCCCTGCCATCGTGCCCAAGGCTGCAAACTGAAGGCGGGCTCGGAGGGCTTCTCACTCCACTTGAGCTGGTAAAGGTGACAAGGCTCATCGTCGACACCGGCGCGGACGCGGACTCGATCCTTCGGCAGCTGAAATCGTCTGGCCAGCTTGCAACAGCCACTGGCGAGGAAATCGACTACGTTGGGTCTCTGGAGTTTCCGGCGGACGGGCTATCGCGCGCGAACCATTTCTACGAAGAAAAGGTTGAGTTCCTCTACGTCACTCATGGAAAGATACGGCTCTCCTACAGGAGAGGCGGCCAAAAGTACGACCGTCCCGAACAGGTTGTCCTAGAAGCCGGCTGTTTCGTTCGCATCCTGCCGGGCGTAGCGCACGCGTTCGTTGCGACAGAATCGGGCCGCGCCCTGGAGTTTGTGCGCAGCTCCCGTCAAGTGATCCACAGCGACGTTGTTCCCGATGATGTTGTCGGTTAGGAATTCGAGATTCGTCATCTAAGGTCGCGTCGCACGGCTTGCCGGCGCGCGGCCTGCTTTATCGCGAGTTGTCGTTCCCCATACAGGTTGTGCCAACGTTTCCCTTTTGAACCGAGGACGAATACCGATGCCTTACCAGGAACGAGCTGCTCACTCCAAACGTACACACTACCTGACAGGATGTCTTCAACGACCTGAAGCGTTCCGTACTTGGTTGGCCCAGCGGCGATGATCGTGGTCACGGGCTTCTTAGTTCCGAGAGGAGAGCGACAGACAATCAGGACCCCGACAGGACAATCTGGAGACAGTTCGACTGCACTCTGGACTTCTTCTTTCTCGTTGAGGAACTCGATCGCCTTTTCACCTTTCTTCGAGACGCGGCTCTCCTGACGGTCGTCCGGCCAAGCGGAAGCGGGCCAGGAGAATCGCACAGGCGGCACTCCATCTGGCCAGAGTGCCTCAATCGCATCTTCGGTCCACCTGTTCCATTTCGTCGAACCCAAGACGATGCAGTTGGATTCCCGCATGGCTGTTGCGACGTCGATATCCCCCGGAGGCTGTAGCGAAACCCCTGCGGCCTCAAATGCACTGAGCAGCGTCCAATCGGCCTTGACCCGATCGCCCATTTTCGTGCCAACGAATCCAATCGCCGGGCTGTCAAATGTGGCCCACAGAAGGTCAGGGACCACACGGAGCAGTTGAAAATCCGGGTGATCGTGTCGGACGTCACTCTCCAACGCCAAGAGCTTAAGAAGGTGAGGCTTCGACAGTTCTGACCAACTGTCGTCCTCCAACTGAGCAATACGGCTCCGAGGGATGCCATGGCGCCGCGCGAAATCGCTAGCGTCGGCAATTCCGAGCAGTTCCTCCAACCCCGTCATATCAAGCATTAGCTGCTGACTGCCTCGGATATGGCGAAATTCCCTGAGGCGGAACTTTCGAAGGCGCCTGTTGAACGTGGGGTCAGTGGTCTCGGCCATGTGTCGCGGCAAATGTACACAAGCAAACCTGTACAAGCAAACCTAGGTATGCAAACCCAGGATCTCAAAACTGTAAGCGCGAAATTGGCCGAGCAATATTGGCCGTAAGTATTTGAAAATAAATGAGTTGCGGCTACTTATTCATTGACACGGTGACGGCCACGGCCGTAAAACGATTGCCAGTACGTGTGAGGTCGTCACCCTCGGTTCAGTGAAGTGAGGTTGTCGTGAGAAACAGAGCTCGCAGTATGGTTCGGCCGAAACGCGCGTTACCTCGGCGGACATCAACGGTCGGACTGCCAAGAGTCCGAAGTGTCCGACGAGTCAGCGGCATTTGGCCGCAGTTGTTCGAGTCGGGATTTGCCAGAATCCCCGCTCCTGTTGGAAAGCAAGTCTGTAATCGCCTCTACCGCGCTCTCGACGCGTATGTCGAAGTAGCGCGCCGGCGTCCTGACAACTCGCCAGTGCATGAAGAGGCGCGACGCTGGTTCGAGCGGCGCCCGGATTGGAAGTTCTACCGGGGCGCGTTTGCTCCGTACTTCAAGGGCGCCAATGCTGATACCCATGGCACCGACCGCAAACAGACATTCCAGTTGTCCGAGATGTACTACCGCTTCCTCAGCGAGCAACGTGCCGAGCTATTCGATGGAGATGAATTCCGAAACCTCGTCGACGGCGCCATGGCCGCCCTGTACTCCGTTCACGCGGCTATTCAGCCATTGGTCGCCGAGCTGAACGGACCGGCCCCTCAACTCCATCGCGCGCTGAGCCCTGTCGGTGCGTTACCTCCGGTCTCGCTTCGGCTCCTGAGATACGAGCATAGCGACGTTCTCGGCATTCGACCGCATGTCGACAAGAGTGGCTTGACGGTCATTCTGGATAGCGATGATCCTCCTGACCAGCCAAACCTCATTTTGGGCCCCCTCAACGCAGTTGAGCCAGTCGAGCTGAGTTCATTCGTGCCCGCGTTAAAGGGCGAGAAGGAAGCCTTGGTCTTCTTCGGCGCCGGGCTTCCCGCCGCAGGCTTTAAGCAATGTGCGCCGTTGCCGCATACCGTGGCGGCCGTCAAGACCGCCGTCCGTCACAGCGCCGTGTTCCACTGGTTCTTGCCGAGTCTCGACACGGACGCGTTTGAGACAAGTGTGCAGGTGATCTGAGTCGTGGCCAAATGGTGAACAATCCGGAACCCGTCTTCCGCAATCTAGCCGACAAGTTTCGGCCCTGCTACGCGGATGATCTCGCCGCCGTTGTCGACGCGTTGCAGAATGGGCTGTCCGGAACGAGTGCCACAGTTAGCGATTACGAGCGCGATCTTGGCGTCTATTTTGACAGTCCGAGCGCTATCGCGGTGTCTTCGGGCGCCGCCGCCATAAGCGTCGCCCTTGCTGCAGCGGGCGTTGGGCGCGGCGACGAAGTGGTGCTCACACCGACGGCTCCGTTGTGCACTGTGTACCCCGTAATCGCGGCTGGAGCTGTACCCGTATTCGTGGATACCCGGTTGGATAACTTCGGTGCTGATCTCGTGTGCCTCGACGGAGTCCTGTCGAGAAAGACGAAAGCAATCGTGGACATCCCAATGTGGGGCTATCCGACTCCCGTCGATGAACTCCATCAATTTGCTCGCGCCCGTTCGGTGCCGTTGATCCTCGACTTGGCGCACGCTCACGGGACCAAGATCCACGGTCGGCACCTGTCTACTCACTGTGACCTGGCGTGTTTCAGCACTCACGAGCGAAAAATTCTTGCGACAGGTGAAGGTGGCTTTGTTCTTAGCAACACGCAGAATCTCACTGAACGGTGTCGCAGCTATTCTCGTTTTGGCAACTTGAACGGCCGAGACTTTGGCCTCAACTTCAAGCTCGGTGCATTGCCGGCTGCGCTGGGCCGATCGCGCCTGGCACATCTGGACGCACAACTAGCTCAACGTAGACGCAACGCACAGCGACTGCTCGCCCAGTTGGCGCATAACAACGTGAGCGAAGCGGCCGTTGTGTCCAGCGGTGTGCCCAACTATTACGCGCTCAACCTGCGCCTCACGTTCTCGAACAATCGCCGTTTCATAGAGTACTTGGAAGCGCGAGGTATTCCGTCCGACATCATCCGCTACGGATGTCGCTGCCTCTACGAATTCCCGGCAGTGGCGCCGTTTGCAAGGCACTGCCCCAACGCAGAGGCGTTGCTGGGCGATATGACGACGATTCCGGTCCATCCAGGGTTGACAGATTCTGACTTGGACTACATCGCCGAAGTCATCAATTCCTACAGGGAGTAGGGCGTCATGGTGTGTTTGCCGAGGCACTTTACTGCGTCAGGCCTCGTGTTGTGGCGGCCGCGTCAGGTCCTGCTTGTGCGTCACCACAAACTTGGCGTCTGGCTATACCCGGGTGGCCACGTCGAACCAACGGAGACGCCCGATCAGACGGTCATTCGAGAGATCAGCGAAGAAACCGGTGTCGAAGCCGAACTCCTTGGATTACGTGCTGCCGAACTGGACGATGCCGCCTCAGATGTTCATGCGCTGCACACGCCCTACCAAGTGTTGTGCGAGTACATCGACGACTCGACCGCGCCACACTACCATATCGACCTTGTGTATCTGTGTGGCGTTCGCCACACGACTGATGCAGTCGATGGCCTGCCTGACGCTGCGGGCATCTTCGACGAGCGCCATGCTATGGAGCTTACGTTGTTTCCGAATTTTAGGGCGTTATTGCGCCGCGTCTTTGCAGATGAAGACGCCTGGCAATTGCTTGATGTCGCTGAAACGAAGCACAGATGAGCACCAACTCTAGAGACGGCGTCGTAGTTCATCGGCGCATCAGCAATCAGTGGGATCGCCGACATCAAGACGACACCACCCTACTCACTTACGCACTGGGGACCGGTCTAACGGGGACATCGCCAGTGGTCGACCTCTATGAGCGTCTCTTGAGTGCCCGGTACGACATGACCCATGCGTTAGCCGTATCTTCCGGTGCCGCCGCATTGACCGTAGCGCTGTCGAGCCTCGATGGCGCCGAAAGCGGTGACGTGATTTTGCCGCCCTCCTGCCCGATTTGCACGGTCTTCCCCGTTCAATCGCGTGGTCTACGGCCAGTCTTCTGCGATGTGTTGCCAAATAGCTTCGGACTTGACGCGGAGAAGGTTGCGGCGGCCATCACGCGAGACACGAGGGCCATCATCGAAGTACCGATGTGGGGCTATCCGACACGTGTTGATCGTTTGCAAGCCGCCGCGGCAAGCCGCGGCATCCCGCTGATTCTCGACCTAGCGCATTCGCATATGGTGACGTTGCACGGACACCCGCTCGCACACTATGGCGACATCGCATGTTTCAGTACACACGAAAGTAAGTTCTTGTCGACTGGGGAGGGTGGGTTCGTTTTGACCAGGGACCCCATACGAGATGCCAAGATGCGCGGCTATAGCCGGTTCGGTAGCCTCGACGGCCAGGCCTGCGGTCTGAATTACAAGCTTGGAGGTCTTCAAGCCGCGATTGGAGCCGCCCGCCTTGGCTCTATGGATCAACTGGTTGCTGCGGGACAAGACCATCGAGAGGACACCCTGCGTCGTCTCCACAATCCTCATGTCTGTGAGTTGCCAATAGTGGAGGGAGGAACCGTCAGCGGATACGCGATGTTGCTCCAGACGGTGGATAGCGACGGACGCCGTTTCGTCCAGCACCTCGAGCAAAATGGCATCCCTTCGGACATTTCAAAATACGACAATCGACCGCTGTATGAGTACCCGATCCTTGCGGCCTACAGGAGCAGCTGCCCCAACGCAACAACACTTCTGAGGTCATTGACGACAATTCCGTTGCATCAAGACTTGACCGATGACGATCTGACGCACATCGTCAACACGATCAACGCGTACAAACCTGGTAGCCGTCGATTGGCGAGAAACTGATTGCCGCCAGATGCGGGAACGACTGGATGTTCGCACGATGCGGACGTGACTGCAATAGTTGGAGGTAAATGGTGACGCTGCTCTACTACTCTCCGATATCTTGGCCGCATTTGGAAGCTCGTCCTCCTTCCTTTCCGCACTCGAACGAGTTGTTCAGCGCCTCCAAAGGCGTCGCTCTCTATAGAGACTCATTGGATCTCTTTCGTTTGGCAGAAGACGTGGGATTCGATTGGCTCGGAGTCGGCGAGGAACACATGAACGCCTATGGCGTCGTCCCGAATCCATGCCTGATTGCCGCTGCGCTTGCGTTCGTGACTGAGCGTGCGCAGCTGTGTGTGATGGGCAATCCTCTGCCGCTGCTAAGCCCCTTAAGAGTGGCAGAAGAATACGCGATGATCGACGTCCTTTCTAATGGAAGGCTGGTGGCCGGCTTCCCTCGAGGCGTGCCTCAGAACTATGCGGCCTACGGAGTCAGCTACGAGACGTCGAGGGATCGCCTCAGCGAAGGCATCGAACTCGTGCTCAAGGCGTGGAGGCACCCCGGACCGTTTAACTGGGATGGCAAGGAGTATCAGTTCAACAACGTGTCGATCTGGCCCCAGCCCACGAAGAGCCCAGATATCATTTTGTCGTCGCGGTCGCCCGAAAGCGTTTCTCTAGCGGTGCAGCACCGGGCGATCATGGGTGAAGTCTATGTGCAAAGTAGAGACGTACTTACGGGGTTTATCGCGAATGCACAGCGATACACAACAGAGGCAATGAGTCACGGCTGGCGAGCCTCATCAGATCGATTTCTTCTGAGCGTGCCGTGCGTGATCGCTCGCACAAGTGGTACGGCTATGTCGAGAGCCCTAGCCTCAACCGAGTACGCGCGGACAATTCTCTCTGGCTCATTCGAGCAGGGCAAGTTGGCCCTTGCCGCATCGGCCGACCAGAAGGTTCAACCGTCTCCAAAGCGGAAGGTGGAGTCGTTGGAGGAGCGTATTGAATACGGCGGAGTGATCTGCGGCGACCCGGATGAAGTAATCGATCAAATTGGAAGGCTGCAAGCAGCGACCGGCGTTGGAGTGCTCGGACTTCAAATGCAATGGGCGAACTTGACGTCGGTGGAAGTGCGGGAGAGCCTTCAGCTATTTGGCAAATACGTGCGAGCGAACGTCTCTGAGCACGGAGCGGCCGGAAACGCGGCTGGAAGAGACGTCGTCGACAATGGTTTGAGTGAGGTAGCTCGATTCAAATGAATTAGCTCGGACTACCGTACGATTGGCCAACATGCTCCGGCGATTCGATCGCGGCGGCGCACCTGGTGTCCCGCCGCCTCCATCATTTCTCTAGTTTGGAGGCGGCGGGAACTTGCTCAAGTGCCGACCGGCGACGGGAATCATGACTGACGATTCCCGCCGCCTCCAAAATGCCTCCAAGAAGTGGGTCGATTCTTGAGGATTCGCGAGGACGTCAGTGAAGTCGACGAGTGGCGGCAAACACCGCCGTATCAACGCGTTACATCAGAAGTCGCGCGCCATCAGTAGGTTAGAGAATCTGTCGATTTTCGTTTCAACTCCCGCCGCCTCCACCAACCTTCGCTCGACTTCATCGGTGAGCGAGCTACGGTTGGCAGGCCATCCTTCGCGCTTGATCAGGCGAAGGTTGCCCACCGTAGCCTTTGGCGAAGGTGGACTGGCTCTGTGGACGCCCGGCCTAATCGTCGATCGGCTCCAGACCCGCGATGCCATCCTTCATCGCCTGAACCTCCTCCGGGGAATGTCCCTGCCAACCCAGGTGCTCGCACACAACCCGTAGCGGCTCGCGGGAGCGATAGGACTTCGTCGGATTACCTGGAAACTTCCTGTCGGTCAGATTGGGGTCATCCATGAACGCGCCGATCGGGTCCACCAGGTAGATTCGTCCTGGCCCCTCGCCTCTTGCCAACTCGGCGCCCCATGTCGCCGCGTGCAGGGTCTCGCTGAAGTAGACCCACGGCGACTTCCGCTCGGTGTAGTTCGATGAGTAACCAGGCTGGATCAAGTCTCCCGGCTTCAAGTCCGCCCGAGTGCCATGGTAGAAGCGCCGCGAGTTGTTCTCGGACGCCGTTGATGGTGTTGCGGGGTTGCCCATGTCGGTCATGCCGTTGACTGTGCAGCCTGACCGGGGGCTTGCCGCAAGCCTCCCGGCCTGCGATAATTTAGAAGTGGGAGGGCAACGTGACGCCCTCACCCGCGCCCTTTCCCCCTTCTTCTCCACCTCGCCGCACGGGCGGTCCCAGTTACTTCGCCGGCATGCGATAGATAAACGTGCACCGGCTTGGTTCGAAGTACGTCCGCTTCCCATCCGTCGCGGCATACCCGCGCGCACGGAAGGTGACGTCCTTCTGCCGCGCCAGGGCCGAAAGCCGCTCCGGCGTCTTCCCTTCCAGGAACATCAGCAACACGAGCGGGATGTTGGTGCCGTCCACAGTGCGCAGCATGAAACCATCGCCATCCACGACATCGTCCACGACGATGCCGGTGGCTTCGAGTGGCGGCGCCTTCGTGTTAGGTGGCGCCGTCAGCTTGTCGACCGCCGGGGCGATCACCCAGGCGAGTGCGGGCACGGAGGGCAACGCCATGTTCTTGATCGCGGTCACGCCGGGTTGCAGCGCATCAAGCTCGCCGAGCCGATTCAGGTACGCCGTCTTGAGGCACGCGTCAGTTCGGCAGGCACCGCGTACCGAGGTGAGCCACAGCGCCTGATCCATCTGCAGGCATGACGCGGCGCCCTCGAGTTCCGCCCTGGCTGCGGAGTAGTAGCGGCCGAGGTATTCATCGAGCTCGCGGAGCCCGGCATCGGCGCAGACCATCTTCTCGACCGCCGTCCGGGCCCTCTGGCAATCAAAGCTCTGGGCCGAAGCCGCGTTGGCAAGCCCCAGCAGCAACATCGCGGTAACCGTCGTGCGCATCATGGCGTGACCTTGTCCGGGAGGAGGACCCGCAGAATAACACCGTCCGCCGCCACTCGCGCGCCGCCTCCGCCTCATTGCGGCAGGTCGGCGCATTCAGTATGCTGGCGGGGGTTTTCCAAGACAGCCGACGTTCCCAAAGGATTGAATCGATGCGATACCGAAATTTGCTCGTTGCCACCGCCGCCTTTACCGCTGCCCTCTTTCTCGCCGCCCCGGCCTCGGCCCAGACGCCGGAACCGGCACGCGGGGCCGCGGCCAAGCCCGATAACACCAACCCGCGAACGGCGCGTTTCGGCGTGTGGGACAACACGACCAATCCGAACAACGTCATGACCTACGAGGTCCACGGCAACGGCGGCAGCAAGCTCACCGTCAGCAATCCCAGCAATCCGGCATCGGACTGGAGCTATGTCACGATGTTCGACGGCAAGTACGAGCCGGTCACCGGACAGAAGGGCGCCGAGACGGCCGTCGAAATCATCAATCCGAAGAGCATCCGCATTTACAACAAGCGGGACGGCGTGCTCAACCAGGTCGTGATCAACACGTTGTCGGACGACAACAACACGATCTACAACGAGTACATCCGGATGGACAAGGACGGCAAGATCACGGGCGTGACGCACGTGACCTACGTCCGCCGCAAGAAATAGTCCCCTCGGACAACGCTTCTGCCACGCCATCCGTCTAAGGATGGCGTGGGCACCCTCCTCCGCGACACCATCTACGCACTGCGCAACCTGGGGTCGGCGCGCGGCTTCACGGCCACCGCCGTCCTGACGCTCGCCCTGGGCATCGGCGGCACCACGGCCATCTTCACGCTGATTCACGCCGTGATGCTGAAGTCGCTGCCGGTGGTGGATCCCGCCAGCCTCTACCGCATTGGCGACGGCGACAACTGCTGCGTCCAGGGCGGCCCCCAGGACCGCTGGGGCATGTTCTCGTTCCCACTGTTCGAACGCCTCAAGGCCGAAGCGCCCGAGTTCGAGGAGCTGACGGCGTTCCAGGCCGGAATGGGGCGCATGAGCGTGCGCCGCCAGGGTGTGGACGATGCGCCGCGGCCGCTCAGGGCGATCTACTCCTCGGGCAACTTCTTCAGCACGCTCGGCGTGAACGCCGCCATCGGCCGCACGTTCACCACGGCGGACGACACCGCCGGTGCATCACCGGTCATGGTGCTCGCCTATCACGCGTGGCAGGGCGTCTACGGCGGCGACCCCTCCATCGTCGGCTCCACCCTGATCATCGAGGGCCAGTCGTTCACCGTGGCCGGCGTCGGGCCGCCCGGATTCTTCGGCGAGACACTGCGTGCCGATCCGCCGGACATGTGGCTGCCGCTGCAGCAGGAGCCGCTGATCGCCGGCACCGACACGTCGCTCCTGCGCCAGTCGATTGCATCGTGGCTGCGGGTAATCGGACGCGTGCGCCCCGGCGCGTCGCTCGCCGGTGTCGATGCGCGGCTCACCGGCCTGCTGCGGCAATGGATGCAACACGAAGCCGGCTACCCGCCCAACTGGCTCGCCAACATCGAGCGGGTCCTGCCGCAGCAGGTGATCAGCATCGTGCCGGCCGGCGCCGGCGTCGGCGTAATGCGAGAACAGTACGGGCGCAGCCTGCGGATCCTGATGGCGGTGTGCGCTCTGGTGCTGCTGATCGCCTGCGCCAATGTCGCCAACCTGCTGCTGGCGCGGGCGG
>ERZ1292640.732-Hain-H43-02um-R1-732-length-27044-cov-8_pt1 | contig 27044 bp, 22 predicted proteins | sample MGYA00564404_ERZ1292640 | MGnify/ENA primary metagenome ERZ1292640 (study PRJEB36523, sample SAMEA6512636) | groundwater metagenome | collected 2019-01-08 | study: AquaDiva: Metagenomics assemblies of 32 groundwater samples | reverse complement strand
GCCATGGGTGCGAAGGCGCGCTTTCATGTTTCGATATTTTCGGGTTGCAGTACTAGAGCCTGAGGCCGGATTTGCTCCTTTTTTGATAGCCTCCTGCTCAGGTAGCCATTGGACTGGAAGCCTTTTTCTCTCCAAGACTCCGGCCAGCCGGGTTCAGCGCTGCCGCACGGCCTTCATCACCGGGTAGGCGCTGGCCATCCACAGGTACATCAGCGCGCCGGCCAGCAAGGCGGCCGCGGCGATTTCCAGCGACAGCGTGAAACCCTCGCCGAGGCTGCGGCTGTGCCGCAGCAGCACGGCGACCAGCGGCGGGCCGGCGATCTGGCCGATGCCGTACATGGCCGTCAGCAGGCCCATGTAACTGGCGGCCGCGGCCGGCCGCAGCCGCCGCACCTCCTGCATGGCAAAAAAGGTGATGGCGGTGAACGGAATGCCCAGCAGCAGGCTGCCGATCGCAAAACCGGCCAAGTTGGGGCTGAACACGCTGGCCGCGATGCCCAGCGCCTGCACCGTGTAGGCACCGGCCAGCAGGTAACGGAAGTCGCCGGTGGCCGGGATGCGGGTGGCCAGCAAGGCACCGGTCACCACGCCGAGGCCGAAGATGGGCCAGAAAAAATCGATCCAGACCGAGCCCGGCATGGCTTCACGTGCGATCACCGGCAAAAAGGTGGCGGTGATGATGTAGCCAAAACCGGCCAGCCCGTAAGCCAGGGCCAGCAGCAGCATCTGCTTGCGGCCGGCCGGCGCATGGCTGGTGGCTGGCGTGCTGACCGGTGTATTGGCTGCACTGCCGCCCTGCCCTTGCCCCCGCTCCTGGAAAGTGCGCCACACGGCGGCCGTCAACACCGCGGCAAGCACGCCAAAAATCAGCCAGCCGGTGGCCGCCGTCCACTGCAGCGCGACCATGGCGCTGGCAAACAGCCCGCTCAGGGCGATGCCCGCGCCCGGGCCGGCGTACATGATGCCGCCCAGTGCCGGCGCACCCAGCCGGGCCAGCTGCGCCAGGCACCAGCCCGAGGTGTAGACAAACACCAGCGCGCTGGCCACACCGGCCGCAAAACGCAGCACCGGCCAGACGGTCGGCAGGTGCAGGGCCATGCCAAGGGTCAGCAGCGTGGTGGCGACCAGGCCCGCACGCACCCAGCTGGAGGCGGCGACGGCCGGCAGGAAACGCAGGTGTTTCCAGATCCAGGGCTGGAAGGTGCACAGCAGCGCGCCGACAAGGTAACCGAGGTAATTGGCGCTGGCCAGCCAGCTGGCCGACGGCAGGTCGATCACGCCATCGCTGAGCATCATGGGCAGCAGCGGCGTGAAGGCAAAACGGCCTATGCCCATGGCCGCGGCCAGCGACAACATGCCGGCGATGGCAATCGCCCAGCGGCTCACGGGCGCCCGGCTCAAGGCTTGCTGCCTGCGGCCGGGTTTTGGGTCAGCGCAATGCGGCGGCGCAGGCGCGCGACCGCCTCCGAATCACTGCCCTTTTCCGCGAGCTGCAGCTGCACGCCCAGCCAGGCCAGCAGCGGCCTGCGCCAGCCCTGGCCGGAAGCCGTATCCACCGCCTGCTGCAGCACGGCCGGACTGGCACGGCCGGCGCGAAACATCACGCCGGCGGCGACCAGTTGCGAGAGCGGGTCGCTGATGGCTTTCAGCGCTGCCGCATCGGCACCGGCGGCGGCCGCGGCACGTTGCGGTGCAGGCAACAGGGCCACGTCCTGCGGCTGCAGTTGGCCGGCGAGGTAGTCGGCATAGGCGCGCTCGGCGGGCGGCGCGTCCAGCCGCAGCGCTTCAAACCCGGCGCAGGGTTCCAGCACCAGGCTGGCGACGCGGCTGGCACAACGCAGCAGTTCGGCCCGCGCCATCAGGTCGCTGCGGCCGGTGCTGGAGAGTTCGCTGCGCACGCGCGCGAACTCCTGCGCCTCGACGCGCGAATTGCCTTCGAGGTAGGCGGCGACCGCCCGCTCCATCGCGGTCCTGGCCTCCATCTGCCAGTCGGGGGCCTTGGGCCCGCTGCTGCAGGCAGCCAGCAAAGAGAGGGCCAGGACGGAAATGACACGTGAAAAGAGTCTCATGGCAGCTTGATCTCCGTGTCGCGGGCAAACGGCCACTTGCGGTTGATCTCGTTGATCAGGCCATCCACCTTGCGCAGGCTGGACTCGACCTCGCCGCGCAGCGCCCCCAGATCGTCGGTGGCAGCCCGGGCGTTGGCGCCCACGGCCTGGGCTTCGACGAGTACCGCGTCGACTTTTTTCAGGCTGGTGCGCGCCTCGCCGAGCAGGGTGTTGAGCTGCACCACCGTGGCCCGCGCTTCCGGCATCACGCCCTTGGCGCCGAACACCTGGGTGTCGGTCTTGGCCGCCAGGCCGTCGAGTTTGGTCAGCAGCGCGTTGGTGCGGTCCAGCGTGGCGATCAGCTTCCTGGCTTCGGCGTCGTTGCCCAGCAGCACGCTCAATGCGCCGCCCGGACCGTTGAGCCTGTCCGTCAGTTTCTGGACGTTGGCGAGGCTGGCACCTATCGCGCCGCCACTGCTCGTCAGGCTGTTGAGGTTTTCAATCAGGTCCTTGGCGGCGGCCACCAGCTTGGGCACTTCGGCGCCGGCGTCGCCGCGCAGCACTTCGCGCACCGCGCCGTCCGGCAGCAGCGGGTCCTTGAGCATGCCGGTGTAGGCGCGGATGTTGGTGCTGCCCACCAGCCCGCGCACCAGGGTGAACACGCTGGACGTGCGCAGCCAGTGCGCGTCCTTGGTCGGCACATCCACGATGATGCGGGCCTTGCCGTCTTCAGCCAGCTCGATGCGGCGCACGCGGCCAATCGGAAAACCCGAAAACGTCATGTCCATGCCGACCACCACGCCCTCGGAGTCGTCGGACAGCAGCACCAGTTTCTGGGTGCTCTCAAAGGCGCCGCGCGCATACAGCACGTAAAGCGCCGAGCCCACCACCAGCGCCGCCATGAAGACCAGCAACATCAACGCCTTGAACTCGAGGTTGGCGACGGGCGGCATGGCCACGCTGCTGCCAGGCGGCGGCTCCGGCGGCGCAGGCGGGGATGGGGGTGGCAGGTCTTGGCTCATGGCTTGGAAGGAATGGAAGGTCCGGACGGATATTGGTTAGTGGCTAGTAGTAGTTGCCCACGAGAGACACCACCTCGATGATCAGGATGACCGCAAACATGCGCACCAGCATGCGCAGTTCGGCACTGGCGCGAAAACGCAGCTCGGCCGTGTCGTACAGGGCCGAGGCCATCGGAATCAGCGACACGGCCAGGCTGAAAAACAGGGTTTTCAGCACGAAGATCAGGGTCACGTCGGGATTGAACACCTGGCCGAAGAGCCGGGTGTACACCGCCACGCCCGACAGCGTGAAACCGTAACTGGCCAGGTAGGCCATCACCAGCGCCACCACGCAGCTCAGCGCGGCCAGCGTGATGGTGGCAAAAATGCCGGCCGTCACACGTGGCAGCACCTCCTGACGAACCGGGTCCAGGCCGCGCTGCTGCATGGCCTGCAGCTCCCCACGCTGGCGCAGCAGCGACAGCTCCACCCCGCTCGCAATCGCACATCGCAGGGCCACGAACATGGCGGCCGTCAGCGGAATCAGCTCCAGCACCAGCACGCGAATGACGACCTGCAAGGCGTACTGCGACAGGCCGTAACTGAGCGCGGTGACGATGACGATACGCGTGATGACCACGGTGATCAGCGCACACATCAGCGTGAAACCCAGCAGGTTGGGCGCGGTGTTGAGATAGATGTGGCGCGCCAGCGACCGGCGGTTGTCGCGGGCGTAACTCGACGGCGACAGGGCCAGCACCAGGATCAGCGCGCCGAGATGGATCAGGCGCCACCAGCCCACCAGCCAGTTCCGCGCCCTGTGGTTCAGTTCTGCCATCGTGCCGCGCCGACCAGCCAAGGGAGTCATTGGGCCATGATACTGCGCACTGCGAACATCAGGCGAGCGGCCCCGCTTCGAGCGGGAGCGATCCGTTGGGAATGCCCGCGGACAGGTTGAGTTCCTGCGCGCAGCGCGCCACCTCGTCGCGGTCCCCCTGCCACAAGGCGCTGAGGTAGGCCCGGTAGGCCGGGTGCCAGTCGCCGGCTTCTTCAAGCCTGTCCAGCGCACCGCCGGCGGAGATCAGGCTTTGTACATGCGCCGCCACCTCGGTGGCCAGCGTGCAGGCAGTGTTGATGACCCGGTCGGCATCTTCGTCCTGGGGAGTCAACGCGGTGATCCCGAACAGGGAAAAGACCTGTGCCAGCATGGCCTCGGAAGCGGCGTCGAAAACCTCCTCACCGGTGGCCGGGTCCAGCGCTCTTTCGGCGGGAAAGGCGGCCTGCCCGGCGGCGGCCAGCAGTTGCTCGCGAAACAGTGCACTCATGCGTGTGGTCTTCCGTGTCCGTGATTCGCAGCCGGAGCGGCGGCGATGGCCGAAAGTTTAGGGCATGCGGGGCATGGCCGCTGGTTCCCCGGCCGGTGGTCCCACCAAGACACGGCAGTAGGCCAGAAAGTCATCCATCTCGCTGACCTTGTCGAAGACTGCGTCGGCCCGCAGTGCCAGGCATTTGCGGCGCACCTCCTGGCTCAACTGGCTGCTCAACACCACCACCCGCTGGTCCTCCCGGCGCGTGATACACCAGTTGAGCGCACCCACCCCGCTGCCCTGCCTCAAGTGCAGGTCGACCACCGCGAGATCCCAGGCGCTGTCGTGGGACGAGAGCCAGTTCGTCGCGGAGACTTCGTTGTCGGCGTAAAACAGCACCTCCACCCCGGGTATCTCCTGGAGCGCGTCGACCAGCAGGTTTCGCAGGACCATCTCGTCCTCGATCACGAAGACCCTGAGGGACCGCGATGCGCCCTTGTCGCCAGCATCGTCCACCGCGGTCACACGGGACACCGGTGTATTGGCCCACGACAGTCGGGCGATGTACGGGACAGGGGCGATTTTGACAATCAGGTCTCGATCAACGGCAAAAAGGTCAGTGTAGGTCTGCATCATGCGGGTGCGATTGACCCAGAGCAAGCATGCCCGGCATGGGAGCCTAGCCAGCCAAGGTCACCTGCACTTCGATGTAGAGGTCTTCCAGCGCACCGGAGTAGCCCTCGAAAGCGAGCAACCGGGCTGCAGCTTCCGCACGTTCCCAACGCACGATGGCCTGCTTTTCTTCCATTGAGAGATCCGGCCCCGTCGCCTCGTCCTCGCGGGTCTTGGCCTGCACCCAGGCGCGGCGCGCCTGCGCCACCTGTTCCGGACTGCCGAGCTGATGGATCAGGGCTCGGTCATACCGCTGCTCGATGAGGCGGCATTGTTCCTCCGGAAATTCCTCGTTGTCCACCAACCGTATGAGGTAATTCATCGCATCCTCGTTTCCCGGGAAGCTGCAGGGACGTTCATTCATCACGGCAGGCCCGTTGCCGCCGTTTGCACAACACCCAGTGTTTGAATTTAGATGCCTTGTCCAGGGCGTGCAGCAAGACCCCTGTCAACTCTGACAGGGGTGGCGGGTAAACACGGACCATTTCTGCAGCTTACAGAGCGACTGGGTTTTCAACAGGTGCCGCAGCTCGTGCGCGGTCCTGGCGTGGTCGCCCACCAGCCCGGGGCCCGGCCAAACCGGCCGGAACACCTGCTTTTTCAAGTGAAAATGGCCTCCAGCCCTTATGGGATGTGCGCAAGCAGCTATTTTATTAATAGCAAGGAAGTGACGCTGGGGTGCAACTGCCAGCCTCAGGGGGCCGCGCAGTTCGCCATCATCTCCCCGAGCCTCACCGCGGCGCCCGGTGCCCAGTCCGGGTTGAAGTGGCACGGCCCCTTGGGAAACAGCATCACCACGGTAGAGCCGAGCAAAAAGCGGCCCATTTCGTCACCCTGCGCAAGTTCCATCGGCGGCTGCCCCTCGTTCTCGTAGCGCCACTCACGGACCTCTTTCGTGCGGGGTGGATTGACCACGCCGTGCCAGACGGTGGCCATGCTGCCGACAATGGTGGCGCCCACCAGCACCAGCACAAACGGCCCGCGCGCCGACTCGAACACGCAGACCACGCGTTCGTTGCGCGCAAACAGTCCGGGCACGCCACGCGCCGTGGCCGGGTTGACCGAAAACAGCTCACCCGGCACGTAAATCATGCGCTGCAGGCGCCCGCCCGTGGGCATGTGGATGCGGTGGTAGTCCCTGGGGCTGAGGTAAATCGTGGCGAAACTGCCGCCTTCGAACTGCGCGGCCAGCGCGCGATCGCCGCCGACCAGGGCAGTCGTCGAGTAGTGATGACCCTTGGCCTGGAAAATCCGGTCACCCTCGATCGCGCCGAACTGGCTGATCGCGCCGTCCACCGGACACACCAGGTCGGCCGCGGCCAGCGGCCGTGCGCCCGGCTTGAGCGCGCGCGTGAAGAATTCGTTGAAGGTCGGGTAGCTGCCGATGTCGGGGTTGGCGGCCTCGGCCATGTTCACGCCGTATTTGCCGACAAACCAGCGGATGATGCGTGTCGTGACCGCCCCGCCCCGCATGGAGGCGATGTGGCTGCCGAATTCCGTCAGTGCCTGCTTGGGCAGGAGGTATTGCAAAAATACTTCAAATCGTTCGGACACGCGGGCTCACTGTGGTCTGGAGAAACAAGCATTCTATAGAGGCAGGCCCCGCCTCAGCCGGGCTGCAGCCGCAGCAGGCGGCCGCGCGGGCTGTCGGTCAGCACATAAAGCAGGCCGTCCGGGCCCTGCCGCACATCGCGAATGCGTTCACCGCCGACATCGAGCAGCTTGTGTTCGCGCACGACCTGGCCCTTGAAGGGCGCGCTCAATTCGATGCGGTTGAGGTAGCCGAACTTCAGCGAACCGACAAACAGGTTGCCCTGCCAGGCCGGGCCGTAACGGCCGCTCGTCAGAAACACCATGCCCGACGGCGCAATCGACGGCACCCAGTAATGCAGCGGCTGCTCCATGCCGGCCTTGGCGGTGATGCCCTCGCCCATCTTGCCGCCACCGTAGTTTTCGCCGTAGGTGATGACCGGCCAGCCGTAATTGCGGCCGGGCTGCGGCAGGTTGATTTCATCGCCGCCCTGCGGGCCGTGCTCGTGGGTCCAGTAGCTGCCGTCGGGCGCCAGGGTCGCGCCCTGCATGTTGCGGTGGCCATAACTCCAGATTTCCGGCAGCGCCCCGGCCCGTCCGACAAAGGGGTTGTCTTTCGGAACGCTGCCGTCCTTGTTGATGCGGATCACCTTGCCGTGGTGGTTGTCGAGTTTTTGCGCATCCTGCATGCGTGAATAGCGGTCGCCCAGGGTCAGGAACAAGGTGCCGTCGGGCTTGCCGTCCTTCTGAGCCTCGACGATGCGGCAGCCAAAATGCGCGCTGCTGGAAAACTTCGGTTTCTGGCTGAAAAGCACCTGCACGTCTTCGAGCCGGCTGTTGTCAGCGGCCAGGGTGGCACGGGCCAGCGCCGTGCTGTTGCCGCCGCCCGAGGCGGCCGGCTCGGAAAAGCAGAAGTAGATCCTGCGGTTGGCAGCAAAGCCGGCATCCGTGATGACGTCCAGTAGCCCGCCCTGGCCGCCGGCATCAATGGCGGGCAGACCGGCTACGGGCGGCCCGAGCCGGCCATCGGCCTCCACCACCCGCAGCCGGCCTGGCCTTTCCGTGACCAGGAAGCGGCCCTGCGGCAAAAAAGCGAGGGCCCAGGGGTTTTGCAAACCCGTGGCGACGGCCTCCGGTCGCACGGCCTGCGCCTGTGCCGTTGCACCTTGAGTTGCTACAAAACCAATAGCAAAAAAGGCAATACGCATAAGGGATAGGTGCATATTTCACTCCTTGATTCAGGCAAGACATCCGCGCGGCGGACAGAACCGGGCCTCCTGGCAATATGCCACTATCGCCTTCCCGGCACAGGCCTGCGGGTTTCCCCGAGGAAGGGGCGGTTTTTCCACCTCACAAAACGTTTTTTGTCGTAAATCGTTACAAATCAATGGCTTACCAAAGCAATCTAGAAAAAACTTTAGCTTGACGTAGGACTTGTCCTTCAAGTACTCTAGCGGCCATGCGTACCCCCCTGCTCCTCACCTGCCTGCTGCTGGCTGCGACCGTACACGCTGCACCCGGCCATTCCGGTGACGACATGGACAAATTCCTCGCCGACAAGGGCCTGCTCAACCGGATCGACCAGGTGCGGCAGTCGGTCAGCCACAAGGCCTCCGAACTGGTGGTCAACGCCATGGGCTTCCTGGGCGTGCCTTACCGGCGCGGCGGCAACACGGCCGAGTCCGGGGTGGATTGCAGCGGTTTTGTGAAAGCCATTTACGAGCAGACCGTGGGCCTGGTGTTGCCACGGCGCGCCGAACAGCAGGCCGCCGCCACACAGAACATCGACAAAAATGAGTTGCAGCCCGGTGACCTGGTGTTTTTCAACACCATGAAGCGGGCATTCAGCCATGTCGGCATTTATGTAGGCGAAGGCAAATTCATCCATGCACCCAAGCCCGGTGCCGAAGTCCGCGTTGAAAGCATGGGCGTCGCTTACTGGGCCCGCCGCTTCGACGGTGCACGCCGCGTCCAGGGCACCGCCCAAGCCAACGCTTCCGGCGAATAGGCGGCCGCCCACGGCGCGCTTCTCGCCCATCTTCACTCTTCCCTCTTCCGTCTTTCTTCCAGCCTGCCCTGCTTCGGCAGGCCGGCCTCAATCGGCCTTGACGCCGGCCTCCCGGATCACCTTCGCCCATTTGGTCGTTTCCAGCGCAATAAAGGCGTCGAACTCCTCTGGCGTGCCGCCTGCACCGAAGGTCCCCATGGCATCGAGCCGCGCACGCGTTTCATCGCTGCGGATGATGCGCCCGACTTCGTCCGACATGCGCCGGACGATGTCCTTTGGGGTGGCCGCCGGAGCCAGCATGCCGGCCCAGGTGCTGCCGGTGAAGCCGGCAAAACCCTGTTCGATGAAGGTCGGAACATCCGGTACCGCCGGCAGGCGGCGGTCGCTCGAGACACCGATCAGCCGCACCCGACCCGCCTTGCCCTGGTTGATCAGTCCGGTCGGCGCGTCAAAAAACAGCTGGATCTGCCCGCCTATCAAATCCGTCAGGGCCGGCACCGCGCCGCGGTAGGGAATGTGCACCATGTAGGTCCTGGTGATGGACTTGAGCAGCTCGCTGGTCAGGTGGGCGGCCGAACCGTTGCCGGAAGAACCGAAACTGACTTTGCCGGGGTGGGCACGCGCATAGTCGATCAACTCTTTGGCCGTCTTGAAAGGTGCGTCGTTGTTGACGGCGGCCAGCAGCGGCGACACCCCCATCAGGGACACGCCGGTCAGATCCTTGCGCGGGTCGTAGGGCAGCCTGGGGTAGAGCGTGGTGTTGGCGGCGTAGGCGGCAATCACCACGGCAAAGGTGCTGCCGTCGGCCGGCGCCTTGGCCAGCAGGTCGACCCCGATGATGCTGTTGGCGCCCGGCTTGTTGTCGATGGTCACGGTTTGCTGCAGCCGGTTCTGCAGGCCCACCTGAACAATGCGCGCCATCTGGTCGGTGAAGCCGCCCGGCGTGTAGGGGACGATGATGCGGATCGGCTTGTTCGGCCAGGCGCTTTGGGCCAGTAGCGGCGCACAGACGGTGGCAGCCCCGGCTGTGATGGCCAGGTTGAAACGGCGGCGTGACAGAGGGCGGGTGGACGTGGATTCAGACATGGCTTCTCCATAGGGTGTCCTTCATTCTGGGCCTCAGTCCGGACAGCGGCCACCGGGTTTGCCCCCGAAAAAAGATGCGGCGGCCCCCGCGCTGACACCTGCGCGACGCGCGCTGTTCTGCAAGGCAGAATCCGGCGCAAGATGGCCTCATCCGGTATCCTTCCAAAGCCACCACGTTCAGGAGCTTCCATGACTATCCAGCGGTCCCGCCCGGGCCTTCTCGTTGCCCTCGCCGGGCTTGGCGCCCTGCTCCTGACATCCGGGCTGGCGTTTGGCTGTATCAGCGATCGCCCCGCACGTGCCCAGATCCTGGTCAACATGGACCCCTGGAAGCGACAGGCCGCCGATGCCGACATGCCCGTGGAACACACGCTGCATGCGGGAGACCTCGTGACATTGCTGCTGCCGGCCAAAGCGGTCGTTACCACCATCGAGGCTCCGGGCGTCGCTGAACCTGCACTGGTGGCGCTTGAAGAAACGCGTTACCTCGCCCTGTCGGACCAGGGCGGCGGCCGTGCTTTTCCCGATGTGCGGGCGGCCAAACTCACGCTGCCCAGCGGACCCGGCACCGGCATACGACGCTTCGGTGCAGCCCACGCGGGCCGTGTTTATCTGCGGGTCAGCCACGCCGGCCGCGTCCAATGGGTGCGTCTGGACATCACCGCGGCCGTCGAAGTCCCCCGGGGCAAAGTGGTCCGGGGAAATGAGACCACCACGGCTGCCAGACAAGCGCTCGGCGTGGGCGGCTACGACACCCTGGAACTCGAATTGCCAGGACAACCCGGCGACGGCTGGTCGGTTACCCCGGCGCAAGACGTCGGCTTCCAGCTCGTGTCAATCGACAGCGTCCCCGCCTTGACGCCGCAGGCTGGCGCAGAGCCTGTGCCCCGGGTCAGGCTGCGCTTCGTCAAGGCATCGCTGACCCACAGCAGCCCTGGTTTTGAGGTCAGGCTTGATGTGAAAAACCGGTCCAGCCAGTACAACTTCACGATCCACCGGCAGGCAACGCCGACCTGCTAAGGGATTCTTTTCGCCGCGGCCCGTTTCGCAGCCTCTGTCCGCTCCCGGTCCGGCCGGTGCCTTTGGCGCACTTCGGCAGAACAAACCTTGTTTTTCAGCCTGGCACGCTCCCAGCAACGCTCACTGGCCTGCCCCGCGCTGTTGTCCAGGCAGGCACGCAGCAACGCCGAAGCCATGCGATGGCAAGCCTCAAACTCATTCGGCGTGGGCGAGGCAAAAGCCAGCGGCAGGAAGCAGCTTCCCAGGAGAAGCAGACCCCGACATGCTCGAATCCTCACAGGGCACCCCCTACTTGCGCGCCGGCGGCAGGTCGGTACAGCTGCCGTGCGCCACTTCCGCCGCCATGCCCATGCTTTCGCCGAGGGTGGGGTGCGGGTGGATGGTCTTGCCGATGTCCACCGCGTCAGCGCCCATTTCGATGGCCAGCGCGATCTCGCCGATCATGTCGCCAGCATGCGTGCCGACAATGCCGCCGCCCAGGATCTTGCCGTGGCCGTGCGCCTCGGGGGAGTCATCAAACAGCAGTTTGGTGAAACCTTCGTCGCGGCCATTGGCAATGGCCCGGCCGGAGGCGTTCCACGGGAACAGCCCTTTCCTGACCTTGATGCCCTGCGCCTTGGCCTGGTCTTCGGTCAGGCCGACCCAGGCGATTTCAGGGTCGGTGTAGGCCACGCTGGGAATCACGCGGGCATTGAAGGCAGCACTGGCCAGTTCCTTGTTGCCCTGCAACTCGCCGGCAATCACTTCAGCGGCCACATGGCCTTCGTGCACTGCCTTGTGCGCCAGCATGGGCTGGCCGACGATGTCGCCGATCGCAAAGATGTGCGGCACGTTGGTGCGCATCTGGATGTCCACCGGGATGAAGCCGCGGTCGCTCACACTCACACCAGCCTTGTCGGCGGCAATCTTCTTGCCGTTCGGCGTGCGGCCCACGGCCTGCAGCACCAGGTCGTAGGTTTGCGGCGACTGAGCGCCCTCGCCTTCGAACGTCACCTCGATGCCCTTGGCAGTCGCCTTGGCGCCGACGGTTTTGGTCTTGAGCATGATGTTGTCGAAACGCGGGGCGTTCATCTTCTGCCAGACCTTGACCAGGTCGCGGTCCGCGCCCTGCATCAGCCCGTCCATCATTTCCACCACGTCCAGGCGTGCGCCCAGCGTGGAATACACCGTGCCCATCTCGAGCCCGATGATGCCGCCGCCGAGAATCAGCATGCGCTTCGGAACTTCCTTGAGGTTCAGCGCGCCGGTTGAATCGACCACACGCGGGTCTTCCGGCATGAACGGCAGGCGCACGGCCTGCGAGCCCGCGGCGATGATGCAGTTTTTGAAGGTTATGGTCTGCTTCTTGCCGGTTTTCTCCTGCGCGCTACCGGAGGTTTCTTCCACTTCCACATGGTTGGCACCGACGAAGGCGCCGTAACCGCGAACCACGGTGACCTTGCGCATCTTTGCCATCGCGCTGAGGCCGCCGGTCAGCTTGCCCACGACTTTTTCCTTGTGGGTACGCAGCTTGGCGATGTCGAGCACCGGCTCGCCGAAGCTCACGCCAAGGCTGTCGAAATGTTTGACCTCGTCCATCACCGCGGCCACATGCAGCAGCGCCTTGGACGGGATGCAGCCGACGTTCAGGCAGACGCCGCCCAGGGTGGCGTAACGCTCGACGATGATGACTTTCAGGCCGAGGTCGGCGGCGCGGAAAGCGGCGGAATAACCACCTGGACCTGCACCGAGCACCAGCAGGTCGCAGTCCAGGTCGGCTTTGCCGCCAAAGCTGGCGGCGGCTGGCGCAGGTACGGGTGCTGGCGCTGCTACCTTTTCAGGAGCTGCCGGCGCAGACGGGGCGGGCGCCGGGTTTTTCGAGCCCTCCCCCTGGGGGGAGGGTTGGGGAGAGGGAGAGCCAGTTTGCCCCGAAGGGGAGCTCGTTGTGGTGCTTTCAAGCACCGCAATGAGAGACCCTTGCTTGACCTTGTCGCCCAGCTTGACCTTGAGTTCCTTGACGACGCCGGCATGGCTGGACGGAATCTCCATCGAGGCCTTGTCGCTTTCCACGGTCAGCAGGCTCTGGTCGGCCGCGATGCTGTCGCCGGGCTTGACCAGCAGTTCGATCACGATGACCTCGTCGAAGTCCCCGATGTCGGGAACGGTAATGTCTATCAATGCCATGTCTCTTGTCTCCGCTTGATTTAATTTTTCAGCTTGACGGTGAACAGTTCCACCGGGCCGCCGGAGTTCTTGTCGAACTCGCAGCCCGCGTGCACGCCGGCAAGGGCCACTTCGCGCGCCGTTTTCGCCTTGCCCCAGGTGGCATGCATGGCCCCCAGTGCAAAGCTGCGCCCCGAGCCGATGGCCCAGAACTCCTTGAATTCAAACACCTCACGGTAGCTGTAGAGCCCGTAAATGCCGGTGGTGTTGGCAATCAGCGCGCTGAACTGGCTGGACTCGTAGGGATCGTTGTCGTCTTCCTTGGTCTGCAGGAAAAAAGTGTCTTTCAGCACGGGATGCAGCTTGTGGAAGGTGTCGAACACCTCGTCCTTGCTGCCCAGCCGGAGCTGGTCCTTGGGCAGCGCCGCCATGGCCTTGCGCAGCACCGGAAAATGCGCCGCTGTGCCAGCCATGCCGATGTAGCTGCCGCCAGCCGGTGTCTCGACCCTGAAGATCTTCTCGTTAGCCTCGAAGCGGCTGCCCAGGCGCGTATCGCCGAAGGTGATCAGCGCATCGGTGGCGATCACCGCCTGCCCGGCTTTCCTGACGGCGACCAGCGTGGTCACAAAAGAACCCGACGGAAGTCACCCAGGATCTGGCCCAGGTAGGCGTTGAAGCGCGCGGCCGAAGCGCCGTCGATGACGCGGTGGTCCCAGCTCAGGGACAGCGGCAACATCAGACGCGGCTGGAAGGCCTGGCCGTCCCACACCGGCTCGGTGCTGGACTTGCAGACGCCGAGGATGGCCACTTCGGGCGCGTTGATGATGGGCGTGAAATAACGCCCGCCTATGCCGCCCAGCGACGAGATGGTGAAACACGCGCCCTGCATGTCGGCCGGGCTGAGTTTGCCGTCCCGCGCCTTCTTGGCAAGTTCGCCCATCTCCTGCGAGATCTGCACCACGCCCTTCTTGTCGGCGTCCTTGATGACTGGCACGACCAGGCCATTGGGCGTGTCGGCGGCGAAGGCCACGTTGTAATACTGCTTGAGCACCAGCTGGTCGCCGTCCAGCGAGGCATTGAACTCGGGGAACTTCTTCAGCGCCGCCACCGAGGCCTTGATCAGGAAAGCCAGCATGGTGATCTTGATGCCGGCCTTTTCGTTTTCCTTGTTCATCAGCACGCGGAAGGCTTCCAGTTCGGTGATGTCCGCATCGTCGTGGTTGCAGACGTGCGGGATCATGACCCAGTTGCGATGCAGGTTGGCGCCACTGATCTTCTTGATGCGCGACATGTCCTTGCGCTCGACCGGGCCGAACTTCGTGAAGTCCACCTTGGGCCAGGGCAGCAGATCCAGACCTGCGCCGCCGCCGGACGGGGCCGGGGCTTTGGCGGCCTGCGCCTGGGTGCGTGCCTCGCCGGCCATCACGGCCTTGGTGAAGCCCTGCACGTCGTCCAGCGTGATGCGGCCCTTGGGGCCACTGCCCTTGACCTCCGCCAGGGGAACACCCAGTTCGCGCGCAAATTTACGCACCGACGGCGAAGCATGCGGCAGGTTGCCAGTGGGTGCAGCCGGTTCGTGCGCCGGCAAGGCTACCGGCGCCACGGCGGCCGGCGCCGGCGCGCTGGCCCGACTGGCAGCAGGCGCTGCTGCTGCTGCAGCGGGTGCGGTTGCCGGCGCCGGTGCCGAAGCAGCGGCCGGTGCCGCCGCGCCTTCCAGAATGGCCAGCAGGTCGCCAATGTTGATCTTGTCGCCGAGCTTGACCTTGAGTTCCCGGATCACACCCGACACCGAGGACGGAATTTCCATCGAGGCCTTGTCGGACTCCACGGTGACCAGCGACTGCTCGGCTTTGACCGTGTCGCCGACCTTGACCAGCACCTCGATGACGGCCACGTCCTTGAAGTCGCCAATGTCCGGCACACGGACCTCGACCGGCCCGGCGGCGGCGGCAGCCGGCGCGGCCGTGGATGCTCCTGAATCAATAGCTGCCGCCGCAGGTGCAGCGGGGGCTGGAGCCTTATTTTGTTCTGCAACGGGAGCCGCAGCGGGTGCCGCGGTCGCAGCAGCGCCCTCGCCTTCAAGCACCAGCACGACGGAGCCTTGCTTGACCTTGTCGCCCAGCTTGACCCTGACTTCCTTGACCACGCCGGCCTGGCTCGACGGAATTTCCATCGAGGCCTTGTCCGATTCAACCGTGATCAGCGACTGCTCCGCCTTGACGGTGTCACCCGGCTTGACCAGCAGCTCGATGACCGTCACCTCGTCAAAGTCCCCGATGTCGGGAACCTGTATGTCTACCAATGCCATGTTCTTGTCTCCAGTTCGTCCGTATTTTTCTGCGCGTGATGATCAGGCGTAAAGCGGGTTGACCTTGTCGGCATTGATGCCGTACTTCTTGATCGCCTCGGCGACCTTGGCCACCGGCACGGTGCCTTCTTCGCTGAGCGCCTTCAGCGCGGCAACCACGATGTAGTGGCGGTTGATCTCGAAGTGCTCGCGTAGCTTGGAGCGGAAATCGCTGCGGCCAAAACCGTCGGTCCCCAGCACCTTGTAGGTACGGCCCCGGGGAATGAAGGGACGGATCTGCTCGGCATAGGCTTTCATGTAGTCGGTCGAGGCGACCACCGGTCCCGTGTGTTTTTCGAGCTGCTGACCCACGAAGGGAACACGCTGCGTGTCCAGCGGGTGCAGCAGGTTCCAGCGCTCGGCGTCTTGGCCGTCACGCGTGAGTTCGTTGAAGCTCGGGCAGCTCCAGACGTTGGCGGCGACGCCCCAGTCTTTTTCCAGCAGTTCCTGGGCCGCGATGGACTCGCGCAGGATGGTGCCCGAACCCAGCAGCTGCACGCGCGGCGCCGTCGAAGCCTGGCCTTTCGGCAGCCCCTGCCCGCCTTCCTGGAGCAGGTACATGCCCTTGACGATGTGCGCCTCGGTGCCTGGGGTCAGGCCCGGCATCGCGTAGTTCTCGTTGAGCAGCGTGATGTAGTAGAAAACGTTTTCCTGGCGCTCGACCATGCGCCTGAGACCGTCCTGCATGATCACCGCCACCTCGTGGGCATAGGTCGGGTCGTAGCTGACGCAGTTGGGAATGGTGCCGGCCAGGATGTGGCTGTGGCCGTCCTCGTGCTGCAGGCCTTCGCCGTTGAGCGTGGTGCGACCCGAGGTGCCGCCCAGCAGGAAACCACGCGCCTGCATGTCGCCCGCGGCCCAGGCCAGGTCGCCGACGCGCTGGAAGCCGAACATCGAGTAATACACGTAGAACGGGATCATGATCCGGTTGTTCGTGCTATAGGAGGTGGCGGCAGCGATCCAACTGCTCATGCCGCCGGCCTCGTTGATGCCTTCCTGCAGGATCTGGCCCTTTTTGTCTTCCTTGTAATACATCACCTGGTCTTTGTCGACCGGGGTGTATTTCTGGCCTGCCGGGTTGTAGATGCCGATCTGGCGGAACAGCCCTTCCATGCCGAAGGTGCGCGCCTCGTCCACCAGGATGGGCACCACGCGCGCGCCCAGCGCCTGGTCGCGCAGCAACTGCGTCAGGAAACGCACATAGGCCTGGGTGGTGGAGATTTCGCGGCCTTCCGGCGTGGGCTCGATCACCGACTTGAAGGTCTCCAGCGACGGTGCCGTGAAGCTCTCGTCGGCTTTGGTCCGGCGGTGCGGCAGGTAGCCGCCGAGGGCCTTGCGGCGCTCGTGCAGGTATTTCATTTCAGGCGTGTCGTCGGCCGGCTTGTAGAACGGGACGTCCGCCAGCTGGCTGTCGGGAATCGGGATGTTGAAGCGGTCGCGGAAGGCCTTGATGTCCTCGTCGGACAGCTTCTTGGTCTGGTGGACATTGTTCTTGCCTTCGCCGATCTTGCCCATGCCAAAACCCTTGACGGTCTTGATCAGCAGCACGGTCGGCTGGCCGGTGTGGTTGACCGCCTTGTGAAACGCTGCATAGACCTTTTTCGAATCGTGGCCGCCGCGGCGCAGGTCGAAGACTTCCTCGTCGGTCATCTTGGAGACCATCTCCAGCGTCTCGGGGTTCTGGCCGAAGAAATGCTTGCGCACATAGGCACCGTCGTTGGCCTTCATGGCCTGGTAGTCGCCGTCGGGCGTGTCCATCATGACCTTGCGCAGCGCACCGTTTTTGTCGCGCGCCAGCAGCGGATCCCAGTTGCTGCCCCAGATCAGCTTGATCACGTTCCAGCCCGAGCCGCGGAACTCGCCCTCGAGCTCCTGGATGATCTTGCCGTTGCCGCGCACCGGGCCGTCCAGGCGCTGCAGGTTGCAGTTGATGACGAAGATGAGGTTGTCGAGGTTCTCGCGCGCGGCCAGGCTGATGGCTCCCAGCGATTCCACCTCGTCCATCTCGCCGTCGCCGCAGAACACCCAGACCTTGCGGTTCTCGGTGTTGGCAATGCCGCGGGCATGCAGGTACTTGAGGAAACGCGCCTGGTAAATCGCCATCAGCGGGCCCAGGCCCATGGAGACGGTGGGGAACTGCCAGAACTCGGGCATCAGCTTGGGGTGCGGGTAGCTCGACAGGCCCTTGCCGTCGACCTCCTGGCGGAAGTTCAACAACTGCTCTTCCGTCAGGCGGCCTTCGAGGTAGGCACGGGCATACACACCCGGCGAAACATGGCCCTGGATATAGAGGCAGTCGCCGCCATGATCGTCGCTTTCCGCGTGCCAGAAATGGTTGAAGCCGGCGCCGAACAGGCTGGCCAGCGAAGCGAACGAGCCAATGTGGCCGCCCAGGTCGCCGCCGTCGGCGGGGTGCAGGCGGTTCGCCTTGACGACCATGGCCATGGCATTCCAGCGCATGTAGGCGCGCAGGCGCTGCTCGACCAGGAGGTTGCCGGGAGAAGGCACTTCGTCACTCGGTTCGATGGTGTTGACGTACCCGGTGGTGGCGGAGAACGGCGTGTCGACGCCCTCCTGGCGCGCCTGCTCCAGCAACTGTTCCAGCAGGAAGTGGGCACGTGCGCGGCCCTCGTCGTTGCTGGGGCTGTTGGCAATGACGGCACTGAGCGCATCAATCCACTCGCGGGTCTCCTGGGCGTCCTTGTCCTGGACCTCGTTGGCAGCCTTGCCCAATGTGTCGGCACGTGCCTGTTCCGGATTTGCAGCCATGGTTTTGTCTCCTGCTGGTTGCTAGATTCCTAGCTGTTGATTTGGTGGCGTCAACATCACGTTAACGCAATTTGGATTCCAGGCTCAAGTTTCCCACAATTTTCAGGATTTTTCAAATAGTGCTTTTTACTTTCGCATTATGAAACATCGCCAGTCCTGTTCAAACAGGCTCCATGGACGCGCCGCCGGAGCCCACCAGCGCCGGGGCCGCCCTCACGGCCAAGGTGACGCACGGCCGCAGGGGGAAGTCCCGTAAACTCGACATCCCCGCCATGACTCAGCCCACACCCTCCACTTTTGACGCCCCTGCCGGCAGCGCGCCGCTGGCCCGCTGGCGCCGCTGGTGGCGCAAACAATCGCCGACCCGCCAGGACCGCTTCGTGACCCTCGGTCCCCTGCTGGCGGTGATGCTTTTCCTGGCCGCGGTGATTGCCGCGTTCGCCTACCTGCGCATCGAGGAAATCGACCGTGAACAGCAGGCCGTCAAGCGCGATGTGGAGTACGCACAGCAAAGGCTGCGCCTGCGCCTGCTGGAGCGCCAGGAGCAGTTGATGCGGCTGGGCCGGGATGTGTCCAACAAGGACGTGGACAGCGAGGAGTTCATTGCGCAGGCCGAATCCCTGGTCAACCAGTACCCCGAACTGCTGGCCGTGACCTGGATAGACGCGCGCCGCCGGGTCCGCTCTGCCTATGTTTCGCCGAGCGCGAATTCGTCGCAGCAACAGGCGCCCGGCGAACAGCTCAAACGCGGGGAAACGGAAAGCACCTTCGGCCTGGCGCGTGATTTGCGGCAACCAGTCTATTCGCGGCCGCTGACCGTCAAGGACGACCCCAGCTACAACGCCCCCAGCCTGCAACTGCAGGTGCCGCTCGACGACCAGGGCAAATTCGACGGCGTCATCATGGGCGAATATTCCATCGACGGCCTGCTGCGATTTGGCGTGCCCAATGAAGTGACCGCCAAATACGCGGTGGCCCTGCTCGACGACCAGGGCAAGGTACTGGCCGGCAACCTGCCGCCGCCCAGAAACACGGCGGCCAAGCTGCTGCCAATGTCCGACGCGGCGCAGGAGTACGAGATTCCGGTGTCACCAGTCGGCAATGGCCTGCTGCTCAAGGCCCAGGGCTACCGGGCCTCGCTCGGTGTGGTGGGCAGCGGCTTCTTCTGGCTCGTCAGCGCCCTGAGCGCACTGACCGTCTGGATGCTGCTGGGCACCTGGCGTCACACGCGCCGGCGCGTGCAGGCGCAGGAAGCGCTGATCTCGGAGACCAATTTCCGTCGCGCCATGGAGAACTCCATGCTGACGGGCATGCGGGCGCTGGACCTGCAGGGCCGCATCACCTACGTCAACCCGGCGTTTTGCCAGATGACCGGCTGGAGCGAAGGCGAGCTGGTGGGCCGCACCGCGCCCTTCCCCTACTGGCCGGAGCAGGACCGCGAGATGCTGGCAGCACGGCTCGACGACGAGTTGCACGGCCGTTCCACGCCGGGCGGCTTTGAGGTCCGGGTCAAACGAAAAAGCGGCGCGATTTTCGACGGCCGCATGTATGTCTCGCCGCTGATCGACCCGCGCGGCCAGCAGACCGGCTGGATGACCTCGATGACCGACATCACCGAGCCCAAGCGCATCCGCGAGGAGCTGTCCGCGTCGTACGAACGCTTCACCACGGTGCTCGAAGGGCTGGACGCGGCGGTGTCGGTGGCACCGCTGGGCAGCGAGGAACTGCTGTTTGCCAACAAGCTCTACCGCGCCTGGTTCGGCGGTGAAGTCGCCGGCCACATGAGCCTGATTGCCCAGGCCGGCGTGCCGGCCGTGACGCCGACGGACGATACCCTGGACGCGGTCGATGGCCTCGCCGGTTTCCCGACCGACACCCTGACCGCGGCCCAGACCGAGAACGCCGAGATTTTTGTGCCCGAACTCGGCAAATGGCTGGAGGTACGCTCGCGCTACCTGACCTGGGTGGACGGTCGCCTGGCACAGATGGTGATTGCCACCGACATCACGCCGCGCCGCCATGCCGAAGAGCAGGCCGCGCTGCAGGCCGAGCGGGCCCAGGCGGCCAGCCGCCTGATCACCATGGGCGAGATGGCGTCGAGCGTGGCGCACGAACTGAACCAGCCGCTGACCGCCATCAACAACTATTGCAACGGCATGGTCTCGCGCATCAAGGGCCAGCAGATCAGCAACGAGGACCTGCTGGTCGCGCTGGAAAAAACCGCCAGGCAGGCGCACCGCGCCGGGCAGATCATCCAGCGCATCCGCTCCTTCGTCAAACGCAGCGAACCGAACCGCACCCCGGCCGACGTGGCCACCATGGTCAGCAATGCGATGGAGCTGGCCGACATCGAACTGCGCCGCCACAACGTGCGGCTGAGCCACTACATCGCCGCGCGCCTGCCGTCGGTGATGGTGGACCCCATCCTGATCGAGCAGGTGCTGATCAACCTGATGAAAAACGGTGCCGAGTCGATCGCGCAGGCGCAGCGCCCCACAGCGCGGCGCAGCGTGGAGCTGCGCGTGGTGCCCAAAACCATAGATGAGCAGAACGTGATCGAGTTTTCGGTGCTGGATTCGGGCAAGGGCCTGTCTCCCGAAGTGATGGGCCGTCTCTACGAAGCCTTCTACTCGACCAAGGCCGAAGGCATGGGCATTGGCCTGAAGCTGTGCCGAAGCATTGTGGAGTCGCACCAGGGCAGAATGCAGGCCGAGAACCTCTACAATGGCGACGAAGTGGTAGGGTGCCGGTTTACCTTCTGGATTCCCGTGACACCCCTGCTCTCGCCAGCTCCGGCTGCCGCAGAAGCGCCCGCCGCCCCGACTGGCATTTCCTGACAGGGTTCTGAAACCGTTTACGCAAAGGTTTGGCATGAGCTTGATTCCGAAAAAAGGTACCGTCTATGTCGTCGATGACGACGAGGGCGTGCGCGACTCGCTCCAGTGGCTGCTCGAAGGCAAGGACTACCGCGTTCGCTGTTACGACTCTGCCGAAACCTTTCTGAGCCGCTACGACCCGCGCGAAGTCGCCTGCCTGATCGTCGACATCCGCATGGGCGGCATGACCGGCCTGGAACTGCAGGACCGTCTGGTCGAACGCAAGTCGCCGCTGCCCATCGTGTTCATCACCGGCCACGGCGACGTGCCCATGGCGGTGGACACCATGAAAAAAGGCGCGATGGATTTCATCCAGAAGCCGTTCCAGGAAGAAGCCCTGGTGAGCCTGGTGGAGCGCATGCTGGACCAGGCCAAGGAAGCCTTCAGCGAACACCAGCAGTCCGCCAGCCGCGACGCCTTGCTGGCCAAGCTCACCTCTCGCGAGGCGCAGGTGCTGGAGCGCATCGTCGCCGGCCGCCTGAACAAGCAGATCGCCGACGACCTGGGCATCAGCATCAAGACGGTGGAGGCGCACCGCGCCAACATCATGGAAAAACTCAATGCCAATACCGTGGCCGACCTGCTGAAAATTGCCCTGGGTTCCAGCGCACCCAAGGCCGCCTGACCGACCTTCCTTCACTCCTCTTTTTATAGCTGATGGCGCCCGTGGTTCAAGGACTGGCGGGCGTTTTTACTTGAAGACCAGACACCATGACCGCTCACATCATTGATGGCATCGCCCTGTCGAAACAACTGCGCGCCGACGTCGCGAAACGCGCCGCCGCCCTGCGCGCCCGTGGTGTGGTGCCCGGCCTGGCCGTGGTGCTGGTCGGCGAGAACCCGGCCAGCCAGGTGTATGTGCGCAACAAGGTCAAGGCCTGCGAGGACAGCGGCCTGCATTCGGTGCTGGAGCGTTACCCGGCGACGCTGGGCGAAGCCGAGCTGCTGGCCCGCGTGGATGCCCTGAACCGCGACCCGGCCATCCACGGCATCCTGGTCCAGCTTCCCCTGCCCGCCCACATCGATGCGCACAAGGTGATCGAGGCGATTTCGCCGGCCAAGGACGTCGATGGTTTCCATGTGGCCAGCGCCGGTGCCCTGATGGTCGGCCAGCCCGGCTTCTGGCCCTGCACACCCTATGGCTGCATGAAGATGCTCGAAAGCATCAACTACGACCTGAAGGGCAAACATGCGGTGGTGATAGGCCGCAGCAACATCGTCGGCAAACCGATGGCGCTGATGCTGCTGCAGAAAAATGCCACGGTCACGATCTGCCACAGCGGCACGCAAAACCTCAAGGCCCTGACGCTTCAGGCCGACGTGGTGGTCGCCGCCGTGGGCAAGCGCAATGTGCTGACCGCCGACATGGTCAAACCCGGCGCGGTCGTGATCGACGTCGGCATGAACCGCAACGACGAAGGCAAACTCTGCGGCGACGTGGATTTCGACGGCGTGAAGGAAGTCGCCGGCTGGATCACACCGGTGCCAGGCGGTGTGGGCCCCATGACCATCACGATGCTGCTGGTCAATACCCTGGAAGCGGCTGAAAGAGCCCCCACGGTTGCTCACTCCGTGTAGCGCCCTGCCCCCCTAGGGGGTCGCTGCGCCTGCGGACCGGCGAAGCCGGATCCGCGGCCCCTGCTTGAAAAAAGCGAAAGTCCTTGGTCCGCGGACTATTCGGCGTCAGCTTTCGTGGAACGGCTCAGGCACCACAGCGTCCAGCCGGCAGCCAGCCATTGGGCCAGGTACATCGCGCTGCCCAGGCCATGCCAGAGCCTGAGGTTGCCGCCTTCGGCGCGTGCATTGACGATGTTAGGCGCCACGCCGAACTCCACCAGCACCGCCAGCAGCAGGCCGGCCACTATGAATTTCATAGCTGCTCGCGCAGAGGGGGAAAGGGCTGGAGCCTCTTTTTTATTCAAGGCCAGCAGCAGGAGCATGGTGCAGGCCACACTGAGCCAGGTCTGGGCCGTGAACAGTTTCGCGGCCATGGCGCCGGCCGCGGCGGGGCTGGGCAGGTGGATGAACAACATCGGCACCACGACAAAACCCAGACCCGTCAGGCTGCCCCACCAGAGGGCGGCCAGCAGGATGCTGATACGGGACCGGGTGTTCATGATTGCTGGCAGGGGCGCCCCAGGCTCAGAAAGGACGGCAGTGAGATCGACCGCGAGGGCACTCTTTTCAAGCAGGGGCCGCGGGTCCGGCTTTGCCGGCCCGCAGGCGCAGCGGCCCCCTCGGGGGGCAGGGAGCTACACGCCGTGAGCGACCGTGGGGGCATCAGATGTACATCACCGCAATGATCTCGTAGCGTTTGATGCCACCGGGTGCCTGCACTTCGGCGGTGTCGCCTTCGTCCTTGCCGATCAACGCGCGCGCAATCGGCGAGCTGATGTTGACCAGGCCCAGCTTGATGTCGGCCTCGTCTTCGCCAACGATCTGGTAGGTCACCTTGTCGCCGGAATCCTCGTCCTGCAACTCGATGGTGGAGCCGAACACCACCTTGCCGCCTGCATCGACCTCGGACGGGTCGATGATCTGCGCGGCCGACAGCTTGCCTTCGATTTCCTGGATGCGGCCTTCGATGAAGCCCTGACGGTCCTTGGCGGCGTCGTACTCGGCGTTTTCGCTGAGGTCACCCTGCGCCCGCGCTTCGGAAATCGAGTTGATCACCCAGGGGCGATCCACGGTCTTGAGCTGGTGCAGTTCGGCCTTGAGCTTTTCCGCGCCCTTTTTTGTAATCGGAATGGTTGCCATGGTTTGAGTCCTCCAAAAGCGAAACCGCCACCAGTCACCTGGCGGCGGCGTCTTAACATGTTTGTCCTGGTGCCAGTTTAATGCAAATGCGCCGGCACCGGCTCGGTAGTTGTCCGGAGCTCAGCCCAGCTGGGCATGGAGTTCCTGGACCGAATAAACCGTCAGGTTGTCCAGGTATTTCATGCCCTCCACCGCCGCTTCAGCGCCGGCGATGGTCGTGTAGGTGGTGACCCGGGCCAGCAGCGCCGAGGTGCGGATCTGCCGCGAGTCCGCAATCGCGTTGCGACGCTCTTCCACGGTGTTGATGACCAGCGCAATCTCGTTGTTTTTGATCATGTCCACCACATGCGGCCGGCCCTCGGTGACCTTGTTGACCACGCCGCAAGGGATGCCGGCCGCGTTGATCGCCGCGGCGGTGCCCTTGGTGGCGACGATCTCGAACTTCAGCGCCGCCAGCGCACGCGCCACTTCCACGGCGCGCGGCTTGTCGTTGTTCTTGACCGTCAGGAACACCTTGCCGGAGGTCGGCAGCTTGGTGCCGGCACCGAGCTGCGACTTCACAAAGGCCTCGCCGAAGGTTTTGCCGACGCCCATCACCTCACCGGTGGACTTCATCTCGGGGCCGAGAATGGTGTCCACGCCGGGGAACTTGACGAAGGGGAAGACGGCTTCCTTGACACTGAAATACGGCGGTGTGACTTCCTTGCTGATGCCTTGCGAGGCCAGCGTCTGGCCCACCATGCAGCGCGCTGCAACCTTGGCCAGCTGGATGCCGGTGGCCTTGCTGACAAAGGGCACGGTGCGCGAGGCACGCGGGTTCACTTCAAGCACATAAATCACGTCCTTGCCGTCCACATGCTGGATGGCGAACTGCACGTTCATGAGGCCCACCACGTTCAGGGCCTGGGCCATGGCCGCGGTCTGGCGCTTGATCTCGGTCACCGTCTCCGCACTCAGCGAATACGGTGGCAGCGAACAGGCGGAGTCGCCGCTGTGCACGCCGGCCTGCTCGATGTGTTCCATCACGCCGCCAATGAAGGTCACACCTTCCGAATCGCGGATGCAGTCGACGTCACATTCGATCGCGTCATTGAGGAAGCGGTCCAGCAGCACCGGCGAGTCATGGCTGACCTTGACGGCTTCGCGCATGTAACGCTCGAGGTCGCGCTGCTCATGCACGATTTCCATCGCGCGGCCGCCGAGCACGTAGCTGGGGCGCACCACCAGCGGGTAGCCGAGGGCTGCGGCTTTTTCCAGCGCTTCGGGCTCGGTGCGGGCCGTGGCATTGGGCGGCTGGCGCAATTTCAGCTCATGCAGCAGCTTCTGGAAACGTTCGCGGTCTTCGGCCGCGTCGATCATGTCGGGCGAGGTGCCGATGATGGGCACGCCGTTTTTCTCCAGGTCCAGCGCCAGCTTCAAAGGCGTCTGGCCACCGTACTGGACGATCACGCCCAGCGGTTTTTCCTTGTCGACAATTTCCAGCACGTCTTCCAGCGTCAGCGGCTCGAAATAGAGGCGGTCGCTGGTGTCGTAGTCGGTCGAGACGGTCTCGGGGTTGCAGTTGACCATGATGGTCTCGTAGCCGTCTTCGCGCATCGCGAGCGCCGCATGCACACAGCAGTAGTCAAACTCGATGCCCTGGCCGATGCGGTTGGGCCCGCCGCCCAGCACCATGATTTTCTTGTTGTCGGTCGGCTCGGCTTCACACTCGCTGCCCTCGCCCTCATAGGTCGAGTACATGTAGGCGGTGTTGGTGGCAAACTCGGCGGCGCAGGTGTCCACCCGTTTGTAGACCGGGCGTACGCCCAGCTCCAGCCGTTTTTCGCGGATGGCGGTGTCGGTGGTCTTGAGCTGTTTGGCCAGGCGCCTGTCGGAAAAGCCCTTCTGCTTGAGCATGCGCAGCGTCGGCTCGTCAATCTTGTCCAGGGTGGTCGTTTCCAGTTCAAGCTCGACCTTGACGATCTGCTCGATCTGCACCAGGAACCAGGGGTCGATCTTGGTTAGCGCAAACACTTCGTCAACGCTCATGCCCATGGCAAACGCATCGCCCACGTACCAGATGCGGTCGGGACCGGGCGCGCCGAGTTCCTTCTCGAGCACCTCGCGGTCCTGGGTTTTTTCGTTCATGCCGTCCACGCCGACTTCCAGGCCGCGCAGGGCTTTCTGGAAGGACTCCTGGAAGGTGCGGCCCATGGCCATGACTTCGCCGACCGACTTCATCTGCGTCGTCAGGCGGCTGTCGGCCTGCGGGAATTTCTCGAACGCAAAACGCGGAATCTTGGTGACGACATAGTCGATGCTGGGCTCGAAACTCGCGGGGGTGGCGCCGCCCGTGATTTCGTTGCGCAGCTCGTCCAGCGTGTAACCGATGGCCAGCTTGGCCGCGACCTTGGCGATAGGGAAACCCGTGGCCTTGGAGGCCAGGGCGGAGGAACGCGACACGCGCGGGTTCATCTCGATCACCACCATGCGGCCGTCAACCGGGTTGATCGAGAACTGCACGTTGGAGCCACCGGTGTCGACACCGATCTCGCGCAACACGGCCAGCGAGGCGTTGCGCAGGATCTGGTATTCCTTGTCGGTCAGGGTCTGGGCTGGCGCCACAGTGATCGAGTCGCCGGTATGCACACCCATGGGGTCCAGGTTTTCGATCGAGCAGACGATGATGCAGTTGTCGGCCTTGTCGCGGACCACTTCCATCTCGTACTCTTTCCAGCCGAGCAGCGACTCTTCGATCAGCAGCTCGTTGGTCGGCGAGGCCTCCAGGCCGCGCTTGCAGATGACTTCGAACTCTTCCGAGTTGTAGGCGATGCCGCCGCCGGTGCCGCCCAGCGTGAAGCTGGGGCGGATCACGGTCGGGAAACCCAGGGTCTTCTGCACCGTCCAGGCTTCTTCCATGCTGTGCGCGATGCCGGAGCGGGCCGAGCCCAGGCCGATCTTGGTCATCGCGTCCTTGAACTTCAGGCGGTCTTCGGCCTTGTCGATCGCCTCGGGCGTAGCACCAATCAGTTCGACCTTGTACTTGTCGAGCACACCGTTGTGCCAGAGGTCGAGCGCGCAATTAAGCGCGGTCTGCCCGCCCATGGTCGGCAGGATCGCGTCGGGACGCTCCTTGGCGATGATCTTCTCGACCGTCTGCCAGGTGATGGGCTCGATGTAGGTGACGTCGGCCGTGGCCGGGTCGGTCATGATGGTCGCCGGGTTGCTGTTGATCAGGATGACCTTGTAACCCTCTTCACGCAACGCCTTGCAGGCCTGCACGCCGGAGTAGTCGAACTCGCAGGCCTGACCGATGATGATGGGGCCGGCGCCGATGATGAGGACGCTTTTGATGTCTGTACGTTTTGGCATTATTTTTTCCCTCCATGCTGTTCCATGAGGGCAGTGAAACGATCAAACAAATACGAAATGTCGTGTGGCCCAGGCGAGGCTTCCGGGTGGCCCTGGAAGCAGAAGGCCGGCTTGTCGGTGCGGGCCAGGC
>ERZ1292640.730-Hain-H43-02um-R1-730-length-27051-cov-7_pt1 | contig 27051 bp, 4 predicted proteins | sample MGYA00564404_ERZ1292640 | MGnify/ENA primary metagenome ERZ1292640 (study PRJEB36523, sample SAMEA6512636) | groundwater metagenome | collected 2019-01-08 | study: AquaDiva: Metagenomics assemblies of 32 groundwater samples | reverse complement strand
GTTAAAGAGGAAAATTTTGAAAGGGATAGTTATTTTGGGGGTGACAAGATTCGACGGTTTGGTTAGATTAGCGCCAATTAGGAAATGGAAAAGGCTACACCAATGGCTTTATTTTCAACCATGTGTGTAGCCTTTTTGCTGATCGTGGGAAAATCAGGACTATCGCTATTATTTATTTGCTTTTTTATATTTATTTATCGGAAGCCATCCAAATAATGGAACCAACTAGAGCAATAGCCATAGCTGCGATGCTTGCCCTTGGATCAGTGACATGCTTAGGCTTTCCAGCTTTTGCTTCCGGTTTGTCCTCTTTTTCGCGCTTCTCTTTCATAGAAGCCGCATTTTTCTCGGCTTGCTCAATTTTCATTCTTAGTTCTCTATTTGCATCTTCAAATCTGTTAAGCTCGGCTTGCGCATTCTTGAGTTTCCATTCCATTTCGGAAATTCTGGCTTCTTTTTCGGCAATTGAGGCATCCTTCTCTTTTAGCGCACCAGACAATTCATCTTTGCGCTCAGAAGTGGATTTTGCCGCAACTCGCATATCGTCCAACCTTGCTTCGAGTTCAGACTGAGCCTCAAGCTCTTTGTTTAAAGCCTTGATTTTTGCCTCAAGTTCCGCAATTATTGCATCTTTCTCGGCAATAATCCTCATTAATTCGTGAATTTTTGCGAGGCTTGATTCATGTTCTTTCTTTATACGACCAAGCTCTTTTTGCAGTTCCATAAGTTTAAGAGCATTTTCATCAACAGCCACTTTCTTGGCTTCAATCATTTTTTCTGTTTCTTTAGCAATTTTCTTTGCATCCTCAACTGGAATATACATTACAGATCCAATTGGGATTTTTCTTTCATTTGGGACACCATTCTTTTCCGCTATTATCTTCCACTTATATGGGTCTTTATAATATTGCTCTGCAAGGTTCCAGAGGACGTCACCTTTTTTCATGGTAACAGCAGCCATGTATTCAAAGTTTACCTCTTCCTTATTTTTGAAATAAGCGCGCAAGCTACTTACAGAGACTAGGCCCGTTAGGAAGATTGCGAGTAGCAGAACTATAATTCCATTCGCTGTCCTTAGATAATTACGTAAATGGGTCATTTTTGTCACACTCCTTTTTCAGCTACTCCTCAAACAGGCTAGAAGCTAGCGCTTATTGAGACATAATGCACATCAGGTTCTAGACCATCTCTTTGTATTGTGTAGGCATAATCAACAGACATATTGGACATTTTCACACCAATTCCTGCGGCAAATTGCTTTTCGCTGCTGAATCCCAATCTGAAACCAATAAGGTCAGCCGCCCAGTATTCTGCTCCGATATGTAAAGCGGCTGTTTTTCCTCTTAGGTCAACAAATGCTTTGCTAAGATCAACAGCAACCATAAGATCATTACCGGGAAGCAGTCTAACAGCGGTCCCGACTCTAAGAACAGTAGGGACTTTGGCATCAGCTATTTTGCCCAATATATTCTGAACCGATAGTCCCACGGTAATAGCCTCAACAGGATCTGCAAGTGCGCCGATATCAAGTCCACCAAATCCCAATTTTGTCTCAGTGCTATCCGGATCAATTTTTTGATGTAAAACTTTTACTCCTGCACCTAATCTGACAGGTTTGAAACTTGCGCCATAAGAGAATAGGAATGCGTTTTCGGAGCTGTTGAAAGTTCCCTCGTTAACATCATTGGAGTTATATCGTGGAATATCCACAACGCCCGCATTAACCCATCCTATACCAAAGGAGCCCAATCCTTTTACACTACTTGCCAAAGCAAGGAAATTGTGCCTGCGATCCATTGTTTGATCGCCTGCGCTATACATGCTTGCAATGGAAGCGGATTTTACTCTCGTTAATCCAGCCACATTCCAAGCTACTGCGGTAGCATCATCCACAGCGGCTGTGGAGGCACCACCCATTGCCAGAAACCTGGCACCTACGCCCATTCTTAAATAGGACGCAGCATTTACGATTTCATCTGCAGCCATTATCATGCTAGAAAATGTCAGCAGAAATAACACCGCTCCTATTACCATCCATTTAACTTTCCCACGAATCATTACGTAAACCTCCTCTTATACAATATCTTTATCGCAGTTGGAGCAAAAGAAGAGAGAGGGCTTTCGCCCTCTCGTCAACTTGCTTTATTCTCTCACAAGAGCGACTTTGATGATCTGGGACTTTGTTTCATTATCAGTCTTAGTCACTACCTGGCAGAAGTAAACGCCTGTTGCCAATTGTCTTCCACCAGCACCCGTCATTCCATCCCAACTAAATTCAGCCTTTTCGGTAGCTTCTGTCTCCACATCCCCATCAGTCACTGTTGCGACTAACGTATTTGTGAAGTCATAGACCTTGATGCTAACTCTGGCTTTCTTGCTTAGACCAAAGGCAATCTTTGTATTGCCACCAGTGACTGGGTTCGGATAGTTGTGGGCTTTGACTATATTAAGAACATCGCCCTCGACCATAAATTTCACTTCAGCTGTTTCTTCATTACCAGCAACATCCTTTACGGATACTGTCAAGGTATGCCACCCGAATGCCAGCTTAACTTCATAAGACGACTCACCAGCACTCACGACTTTTGAATCGCCCGGTTTGGCTGGTGCCATTGCGCCAGCGGATACAGGCTTATCATCAATCTTGACGGCGATTGAGGTAAGGTCAACACCTGAACCCTCGTCAGCATAGCTGATTCTGATAATTGGCTTCACACCAACTGTCTGATTTTCTTTTGGTGAAAGAACCGTTACAGTCGGTTTTGTGCTATCGCCTACTGAGAATGTCCATGACTTATCCGCTGTATTGGCTAACATATCGGCAACAACAAGCCTTACGGTATGTTGACCGTATCCCAATCCCTTAGCAGTGTGGCTTGCCGCTTTATCAGTTGCGGTAACCATAACAGGCGATCCATCAACCCACATCTTTGCTGAGGCGGGATTGACACCTGAACCAGCATCGGCTAGATCGGCTGTAACCATTATGCCTTTAGCGGCATCGGTCTCTGATACTGCGCCAGTTGGCTTTGTATTGGATACCGTTGGTGCAGTTGTTTCAAGACTGAATGATGAATCAGCAGATGCGATATTTCCAGCCTTATCTGCAACCTGAACAGATACCTTGTATGTAGTGTTTTTCTCTAATGGATTCAGAATATCATAGCTGACTTGCGATGCTGTCGCAATTGCTGGGACAATCTGTCCATTGATTGATAACACAACACTGGCAACATTGATTCCTGTTCCTGCATCACTGTAGGTAGCTTTTAGAACCGGTGTTGCAGTAGTTATCTCGCCCTTCGGCTCAACAAGCGAGATTACAGGAGGAGTCTCCTCAACCTTGAATGACCATGACAAGCTGAATGGATTACCGAATTTATCAGCAACCTCAACATAGACGGCATGATCACCACGGGTTAGCTTCTGTGCCTGATAAGCGATACCAGATGCGGAAGCATTTGCAGGAACCACGACTCCATCAAGTTTCATTAATGCTGACTTGATATCTATACCAATACCAGCATCACTGTAGTTAGCTGCCACAGCGACATCAATTGAATTGATAGTTCCAGTCGGTGTATTGCCGCTGATTGCTGGCTTTGTGGTCTCTAGCTTGAAGTTGCTGGATGCAGTGGCTAAATTGCCTGCTTTATCTGCAACTCTAATACCGACGATATAACCAACGTTTGGCTTTAGCGGTTCCGTGACTGCGAAGCTGACATTAGCTTCACCAACGGTTGCGGATACTAATGCACCGTTTAATGTCATTGACACTGCTTTGAGATCAACACCAACTCCAGCATCGCTAAACTTGGCTGATAGCACTGGCATATCGGTATTGATATCGCCGGCTGGTAATACATCGGTGATTACTGGAAGCTCCTCTTCAATTGAGAATTCCCAGCTTTGCACTTTGAGATTACCTGCTACATCAGCAACACTTAGATCAGCAGTATGCTTACCTTTTGCCATTACAACCGGTGACTTGTAGCTAACTGATTTATCAGTTACCAATGCGTCTACGGCTGTTTTGTCAATGGTCAGTTTCACTGAGTCTTTGTTGATTCCTGTGCCGTCACCATCACCAAACTTGGCTGATATTACTGGCATTCCAGTTTTATCAATAGCCGTTGGGGTTGTGTCGGTTACAGATGGCGCAACTTCCTCAAGCTTAAATGTCCATGACTTCTCGCTTGTTACGCCGGTCTTGTCTTTGATTGACAATCTCGCAGTGTATACAACTCCAGCCTTTAATGGGCTAGTCGGTGTATAGCTGACTTTTGACGGTGTAACTGTTGCATCAGTCAATACGGCTCCATTGAGCGTTAGGACTACACTGCTCATATCAATGCCGCTTTCATCAGAGTATGATGCGCTGATTGTCGGATAAGCAGTCTTCACATTGTCACCCGATGGACCAGCGTCATTACCGATGACAGGAGCATTCATTTCCTGAACTCCGAATGAACCACGTGTTACAGTCTCATTGCCTGCTTGGTCAATTACAACAACCTTGATTTCAGTGGCGCCAACGACTTCGCCTTTGCCGAATGTGTAATCAAGAGTTACATTGCTGATAGGACCTTTCTTTTCAGCAACCACTTTGCCATTGATGATCAATTTTGCATTGGCAATTCCGCTGCCATCGTCAATAATTGTTGCAGAAACTGTTGAGGCTGGATCGCTTGCCTTCACACCTTGTGGTATATCAAGCGTTGTCACAGGACCTCTTGTATCAGCAACCAACTGTCTTACGAAGAAGCTAGGAACTGAATAGCTTAGATTTGATCCGCTTGATGACGAGGATGTTATTGTGCTTGATACTGCACCAATTGCCTGCCCTGCGTCAGTTGCGTTAGCTGCGTTAAGAATATTCCCTAGATTTGGCAATGTCAACTGTTTCACAAAGCCATTTGTATCACCATTGCCAAGGATATCTTCAAGGAATGAACCTTGATAATATCCCATGAATGGATCAGCAGTTGTGATTAGGTTTAGAATTCCAAGTTTCAGGAAGTCTGGAACCTGTGTTGCTGGAACAGCGACTATGCCCATAAGTGTCTTGTCAGTGCTGACTGACAGATTGTCTGCTGTATCGCCCTTCCAAACTGCTAGGTAAGCCTTTGTTAGGTCCTCATAGAGATACACTGCATTCTCATTGTGAAGGTCAATTACCATCGGATTTGGCTTTTGAGCATAGAAGACAATTTCATAAGTCTCGCCATCGGTAACCTGACCGACCTGCAATGTGTAGCTTGCACGCCATGCTTTGTGTCTCTGCAATGAAGCCCCATCTTGGATACCAGTCCACTTTTCATTATCAACACCATCTGGAGTATATGTATCAGTGTATTCCACGATTGGTTTGCTTGTGGCAACCAATGTCTTGCGCTGATAGTTAATGACATTGCCTTGATCAGTTGATCTCAGGTTTGTTGTTTGTGGTGTTAGCCACTTAAACACATCAACAGTGATAGTTCTTTGCAATTCCGCTGCGCTAAGTCCAACGCCTTCATCAACTATTGTGATTGCGGCGGTAGCACCATCAACAGACCTAAAGTAACGTAGACCATCCTTCTGTGCTGCGAATGTCACGACCTGAGGTGGCGTTGTATCCCAATAGAACTTATGTGAAGCGTCCAGCATTAGCCAGTTGCGTTCATCTATTGCGTCTGATTTGTCCCAAGCCTCAACTCTGATTGTGTGTATACCTTCAATTAAGTCAAAGCCTCGTGGAACACAGAAATAGTAGATTCTCTCGGTTTCCAGAATTGGCATACCTGGTTCCAATCTGATGTCTCCCATTCCAGAAGCCATCAGCACACCATCAATATATAGCCTTATGCTACTCTCATCAACGCCAGCAGGATCTGATATTCTGAAGTAGATGCGGGCATCGTCAAGATCGTCCACATAGCTTATACCAGGTTCTGCTTGATACTTGAATGCGGTCCTTCCAAAACCATACCATATCACTTGGCTATTCTGTGTGGGCTGTGGTTGTGGCGGAGGTGGCGGTGGATAATATATGGTGATATTATCAACCCTACCAATTGACTTTTCAAGAACTATGCTGAATATACTATGTGGAACAAGGTGCTTAATTACACTTACAGTGCCATCAGGATTTTTTACTCCACCAGTGCTCCAATTGCCGAATTTCTTCAAATTGAAGCTTGCGGTCTTGGTCTTTGCATTGATTGACAGGTTGATTATATCATCATTCGCCCATCTTCCACCAAAGTCAGATGCGCTGCCAGACGGCTGTGGATCCCAGTATCTAACAGAGATGAAGCCTTTTGCCTCAGCGTCTGCTGGAATATCAAATCCACTGTAATCAATAGTGATCCTTGGCTCAAAGCCCGGTCTGAATCCCCAGATTCTCTGCCATGTGCCATCGGCATTTGTGCCTGTCCAATAATCAAAGAACTCAATGCTATATGGAGTTCCAACAGGTTCCAGAACCAATCTCTGATCTTTTGGTGTATTTGGTGTTATCGCCGGGGTAATTAAAAGACCCAACTTGGCGATATATGTTCCACCAGCAATCGGCTGTGGCTCAACGAGCGCAGCTCTTGGAACCGTTACCTTTGCAAGACCATCCTTGCTACCAACAGTCCCATTTGTGCCTAGCTCAGGTGTTATTGGATATACTTTGATATCATCCATCATCAATGATGTTCCGACAATACCATTATTGGTTGTGACAAATACTACCAGTTTTCCACCAAGTCTCAAAAGGTCAAGATATGTGATAACTCTGCCACCGAGTTGGCAAACTGGAAGCTCATCACCCATAAGTGCTGCTCTATATTTGCCCGGTTCGCCCTGAACTGGTTTCATATCAAGCAATTCACCAGCGATTACGAGTCCATTTGGATCTGGATTCACTATGCCGCCGCCAAATGCAAGTCCTTCCGGAGCATTAAATTCCGCAAGCATTAATACAATTGGTTCATCTGGCATATCAATTGGCGCATCAACGGTTACAACCAAGGAAGGCACATCAGTATAATTTGCCGAATTAGCCGCTACAGGATTGCCATTTGCCCATTGACCTGAACGGTCGCCAATTCCATTTCCGCCAAGATTGGCACTAAACTCAACGCTGATTCCAGAACCAGGAGTTTCGGGTTTGACCTGACCATTGGCTACTGATACTGTTAGTATCGGTGCAAGGCTTGGGTCAACATTTCCACTCCAGTCCTTGGCAATTGCTCTCAGTTGATATTTTCCATCAGGAAGTTTGGGATCCCATGTTGTTGCCCAAAGTCCTGTCCAGTCAAATAGCTCATAGATACCGTCATTGCGAGCTACCTTTTCCGGGAATATGTTCTTTTTGATAACCGCTGGAATAGCAACTTTATTCAGCTTGTCGCCAATTGTATCAAGTTCATCAATTGGATATGTCATAGGAATACCAAGATTCGTCCAATTGGCATTCGTGGCATTTCTATACTGGAATTGAACTTCCTGTATATCAGCTTGACATATTGTCGCTGCATATACGGTGTCAAGCCAGTATTTCTTTGGCCAATTTAGGAAGTGCAGTTGACTTGGATAGTAGCCAACGATGGAAGCAACAGGTGGTGTTGTATCAATTACTGTTACATGCACCGGCGGGGCATAAGACATATTGCCAAGCACGTCGTATACTTTGGCTCTTATGCTGTAATCGCCCTCAAATAGTCCCGTTGTATCCCAAAGCAGTGAGTAGCTATCCTTTGGATCTGAATCTTTGGTAGCCAATCCAATATCCATCCAAGTGCCTAGATCAGCGTATGCAGAATTTGTTTGTTCGTCACCATTGCCGGCAGTTGACTTACCTGACTGCAAGCTATTGATCATAACCTGGAATTGAACAGCGGCAACGCTTGTTAATGAGTCAACAACAGTTGCTCTTACAACAACCTTTGCATCCTTTGGCAATTCAGTATCGGTTGCCGGGTGGTGTGAAAGTGTTGTGTCGCCATTTATATTGGTAATCTTGGCGTCTGGAGCAGTATTGTCAACAACCACTCTTTCAGCGATTATCTTATATGCAATGTTACCAGCTTCATCAACAACTTTGACCCGGATATCATAATATCCGTTTAGCACTCCTGACGTAATTGATACGCCCTCTTCCGGATATTCTGGATCTGGTGCGCTAAATCGCACTGCTGTATGCCATACAGTTGAGAATCTCTTTGTGGCTGCGTCAAAGAAAACAGTACGCATGGACCCCACATGATCTCCCTCAGAAGTGGTGCGAATGTCGCCAATATTGTATGTATCGTCAATTGGTTTCCAGAAATTAGCATCGTCTTTGGTCTGGTCACCAACATTCGGCATTGCGCTTGGCTTATATTCAAATGTCAGTGACGGCATAAGCGCTGTTTCCTGCGGATTTCCGGATGTTGGGATGCCCATATCAAGGTCCTTGAAGCCTTTGCCAAATTCTGCCCACACGTCAACTTCGCCACGTCCCGGAAGTTCCTCTTTCTGATCTGGATCGAGGATTGGGTTCTGGGATGTCACTGGTCTGCGAGTCCATCCACCTACAGCCTGACCGTTCTTTGGCGAAGAATCTGTCATTCCATCAAAGATGTCATAAGCATTATGGTCTATTTCAACCGTAAGTATATTGGACTTTGCTGATTTGTTATCACCAGTATTGGCAACAACAGCCATCTCATAGAGTCCATTTGTCAATGTGGTTGTGTCCCATGTAGTAGACCAGTCAACAGTGCCTGAATAGTTATATCCTAGGTTATTCCATATCTTGACCCAATCGGTAGTAGGCAAGCCCGTAACAGGATCAATGTTTGGTGAGGTCGTATCCAAGATACGGTTGAATATCGCCTTAATGTCAGTCCATGCAGTAGCTCCCTTTGCTCTATACTGGAATGTTACGCTTACAGTATCAGCATCAGTAAGTCCCAGCACATGTATCTTGCCAGTTAGCTTTACTGGAGTTGGCTGCATTAACTGTGTAGGCATAATCACAGCCTCATCATAATTGATAGTTCCTGGGAATGAGCCTGGTTGATCTGGAATACGAACTAGCATGGCTATAGAAGCCATCGCAACTTTGTCCACAACAACAAGCTCAATGATATTGGAATCGATCGCGTTACCGATCTGATCATATCCAACCGCCTTAAACTGATATATAGCGCCAAGCACGATATTTGCTGGATTGCCAGTTACGCCATCCCATTTGCCCCTTGGATCAAGGGTAACCGAATATGGTTGGGACCCAGCAGGAACTGACATGGAACTAGCTGTTGGGTGAGGAATGGTCTTCCAATCATAGTCATGTTGTGCTTTGAATTGGAATACGACATTGCTCAGATCCTCAGCTGCCATCTTCGGATCAACCGAAAGCACCAATGGCTCGCCTCTTTCCATTTCCTTGTTGGCTATGGGCTTTAGTTCACCGGTTACTAGAAGCTGTGAAGCCGCTAGAACTATTGGTTTCACAGTATTCTTAATCCATATTGTAGCAATATCGGGCATTACCACTTCGGCTGTGCCTACAGGAATGCCTGTTGTATGATTAACATCATCGGTTCCAGTTACGGTAATGAAGTATTTGCCGTCTGGTAGAACAGGTCCACCGGTTGTCCAGTTTGTAACCTTCCAGTTTGGCTTGTTTGGATGTGGAATTCCCGGGTTACCACTGCCAGCGGGATCACCTGTTGCATTGGTGTCATCCAGATGGATTGCATCAGCTTCTGCTGTCTTCCATGCAGTATCAGCCCATGTCTGGCCTGATGTCGGGAATGCAGGAGCAGTTGCATCATCTGTATATGGACCAGCATACCTAAGGCTTACTCTACCATTTGCTCTATATTCTGCTGGCTTGCCAGGACCCGAATATGGGAACCCTATTGATGGTGTATATAGCTCTTTCACCCATACCGTATCTGGATCATATATATTCGGATACAGCATACCATACGACCATGCGGCTGCATCGGCTGGCCATATTGCGGATGCGAGTGCGGGACCAATTGGCAGATATTTGCTCCAGTCTGGTGCAGCGAACGTTCCGGGTGGAACCCAATCAACTTCGGTGTCTCCAGAAAATACGGTTACTGTCTTACCGACAACTATCTTAACTTCAGATGGGATCTTATACTTATCAACCTGAAGCACTCTTGTTCTTGGTGGGTGATTGTCAACCACGGTGATAAGAGCGGCTCTAGTTGTTCGGCTGTATATATGGCTTGGGTTATCCCAGTGTATCTGGTCTATTGGCATCTTACCGCCAGTAAATGTCATAAGCCCATCACTGAATGTTCCAATGCTTATGTCTTGAGGGACTGCGGTTGTTCCACCAGCGATCTTTTTATCCAATGGTCCAGTGTTTGAATCACCAGCAACTCCCATTACATAGTAGTCTGCTGTTTGCTCAATTGTGGATTCCGTTTGTGGATCATCAATGACTAACCAATCTGGCAGTTTCCAGAAAACCATATATGGTTCGTTGGTATCAGATGGAGATACTCCGTCTTCGCCGCCAACTCGACCATCGGGACCAATTTTGCCGTCCTTGTCGTAATCTTTGCCGAGAACGGGATCTTCACCAAACAGACCATCAAGATCGTCATCCTTGGCGTCAACTAGGATATATGGACCATTTATTCCGCCACTTGGATATGAAGCGTTTGCTGGAGCCTTTTTTCTGCGAACCAGGAAGCTTATTTGACCGACGTCATCGCCATTTTTGGCTGTATCCCAACCAGCAAGTTCAATAGGAACTGCCTGGATTGCTAGTGTTGTTACACCACGCTCAGCGATTTCGCCTGATGCAGGGAGAACAACGGTTGCTCTTGGGTTATCAATCATGATGGCTTTCTCTTTTGTTGCGTCTTTGGCTTCCGCAAATGCACGGTTATCAACTGCATAAGCACGCATCTTGGTATTGCCATCACCAACCAAAGTTGAGTCAATTGGAATTACCCATTCTGCAAGGAATTCTGATGCATTACCGTTGTTATCCGTTCCTTTCCACTTGTTGTTGTTTACAGTAGCGCTTATGGGATTAGCAAGTGAAACGCCGCCATCCTTTGTGACATTAACCCACGTGTTGCTTTCATTATCAAAGGCTTCCACGATAACAGTCTTAATGTCATTGAAGAACCTGAATTTTGTTCTATCTGCGTCATTAGATGGATTAGGTGATCCACCAAACCACCATAAACCAACTTGATTTCTCTGGGTCCTGACGGTGACATAATGCCACTTCCATTCCAATGGCACCCATTTTGTGGTATCGGTTGTGGTGTTAAGGGCATATATTGATGTTCTTGCCGGAACAATATCATCAACATTATTAACCCTAAATTTACCATAGCCCCAAGGACCTACAACGCCATTTGCATCAGTGGTCTGTGCACGAACGAAGTAGATACCATCAGCTAGACCATAAGTGTTTAGTATTTCTTCGTTGGTATTATCAACGGGAACTACACCTGATGATCTATCACCTAATGGCCAGTAGTAGTTATATCCAATTACAGCACCAGCCCCATCTCTGATAGGAATCCTGCGGATGTCCTGATTTGCCACTAACGGACGATGAGTAGCATCAGCTCTGGCGCTGCTGTTCCAGATTTGGTTCCAAGTTACAATATCGCTTGAATCGCCATCTTGGTTCGGATCATAGCCCCAATCAATAATCATTCCTGCTGTTCCAGACAAACTTGGGTCTCTGTCAGTTCCGATTTGGCTGCCATATTCTGGTTTCTGAGTCCTGACAAAGATTACGACGCTTGTGTCCTTTTTCGTATCTGCGACATTATCTTCTACGCCGTTGGCATCTGCATCTATGGAGTATGTGCTGAATACTTCATACTTATCGGCATTGGCGCCTTCCAATGGCAAACGTTTCTTTGTGTAAGCCGAAGCATTGAATTCATTCAATACGGGAACCGACTCGTATCCTCCCATTGTGTCATAATAGGTGCTGTTTGCCGGTGGTGTGCCTTGTAGTGCCTGTGGTGCAAAGGTATCAAAGAAGCTAAGTATTGGTGCAACTGGAGCTGTCACATCTTTCTCAACCTTAACTCTTGCTACCTGAGCAAGTGGTGATGATGTATCAACCGAGTTGCCAGCTTTATCAGTTGCTATAATAGCAATTGTATATTCTTCATTAGCCGCAGGCATATTCTTCGGTGTTGCCCATTCGTAACGCCATGTTTCCTCGTCGCCGTTGGTGGCAAATTTTGCGCCATTCGCAATATTGGCGTATGCATTGCCATAAGGCGGTGCAGGAGTAATGGCATTCTTTGAGATATATTTGTATGTTATACTTCCAACACCAACACCCGAGTCACGGACTTTCGCCCACAGTTCAACTGGATCCCCACCTTTGGAGATGATAGTTGGGTCAGCGCCACCTTCATAGCTTATGCCACCGCTATATACAGCGATCACTTCCGGTGGATTTGCGTCTCCAATTATCTTCGTTCCTTTGTCAAGTCTATTGGCGTTGCAGGCATAATCGGTGGCAAGTGCTCTCAACCAGATTTCGCCATCAACACCATACTTGAAGCCCGGTAACAACATACCAAGTGCATTACCTGTACTGCCATCTGGATATATACCTTTCAGTTCTAATGTCCATTCATCGTTGGTCTTATTATACACGAAATTAGCTGGTTGACCGGCAACGCCAAGCGTAGGATCAGTCATTGTCATCGCCATTATGACGTCTTTCCACTGTGCAGATGAGCGGTCAAAGTATTGTAGAACCACTGATTTGGCTTCCACTTTGTCAACAGGCTCGGTTGCGTCAACTTTGGCTTTGATTATTGTATTGAAGTAGGCATAGCTAGGCTGTGCATACCTGTAAATGCCTGTTGATAAATCAACGGCTTTTTCATATCCATCCGCGGCATCGCGGTTATTGTCAGTCGCAATGCTCTTAATTGTCACGATTGGCTCGGCATAGTCAAGAACAACTATCACGCTAAATGGATCAGGAGTTGGATTCCCATCCGAGTCATATCCAATTGCCTGTAATTCATAGCGTCCAGCTTCCAATCTTGATGTATCCCAATTGATCTTTATGATTGGATCAGTTGTTGTTCTGGATACTGCTTTGACTTCCTTCCAATTAGTTTCACCGACTGCCCTGTAATTTAGCTTAATTGCGGCAACGCTTGTTCTTGTCTTGATTCCAACCTCAACAATACCACGACTAACAGCAAGATGCGGTGATAGTGCATTTTGTGGTGTAGTGCAAAGCGGTCCCTTGATCTCTCTGATCTGGACTGCAGGACCGGTGACGTCATTGAGAACCATTACGGCGAGTATCGGGTCTACATCATCTATATTCCCAACTTCGTCTTCTGCAACGGCACGGACATAGATATATTGATCTCTATCCTTGTTATATAACTTGGAGAAGTCAACCTGCCATGTTACCTGCCACGAACCATCGGCATTTGGCGCAAGCACTGGCTGGCTATACTGAGTTGACGCAATTTTATACCACTGAATATCAGCCGATGTTTGAAGTGACTTTAATTCTCTCAGCGTATATTCAAACTGGACGTTCTTAACACCACGGTTAACATCTTCGCCGGAACCAGCGTCAATGATGCCATCGAGGTTAAGATCGCCATCGCTATTTGCATCAATACGTGCTGTTAATGTAACGTTACCGTCAGTTGGCTGAATCTCAAATCCGTCCGCACCATCGGTTATGGTTGAACCGCCACGAACTAGCGAAGCAGTTAGAACCTTTGCCTTTGGAACAGTTCCGTCTACCCAAACCTCAACCTGATTAGTTTGATCAACCTGGACGTTAAATGCATCATCAAATGGGACGGCACGCACGTAGTATTTGAAGTTTTGATCAGTATTGGGTGTTGCCCATGGAACCGACCATCCATCGGTTTCGTCTAAATCAAGTGCAAGTTTCTTTAGCCAGTTGAAGTTTATGCCAAAATTAGTCGCGTTTTGGTTAATATCTACCCCAACGATAGTCTTAATCATATCATTAATTCCTGGGCTAACAACTGATCGGTCCTGTGGGCTAAATGCATAAGTCCATACGCTTGTTGCGTCTGCTGTATTTCCGCCTTTGTGGGACCTTGATTCTCTGGATATCTCAAATAGAACGCCGTAAGTCTGAAGTGCATTAATACCAGCACCGTCATGCAGGATTGCAGTTATTCTAGGAGCGGTTGCCTCTGTAACGCTATTGGCTTTAACACGACCCGCAACCTTAATATCCGCAGCTGCGTCAATGGGTGGTGGTGTGCGATCAAGAACGATTGTCTTGCTTACCGCTATTGGATTTTTATATCCAGCACTATCAGTAACCTCAACACGAATTTCATAACCACCGTCAGCAAGTCCATCAAGAGGAACTCTGGTAAACCAAATCTCGTCACCAGCCGGTCCAGGGGTGCCAGGCACCCATATCTTGGAAATCAACGGAAGGTTGATGAATAGATTCTTGGTGATTATATACTGAGCACTTGACGTCCACCATGCAGCCATGGCGCCAAGGCCTTCATCAAACATGAGGTTCTTTGGATCTGGAATAACCCATGTGTCGCCAACGGTGTCAACGACAAAGTAATAGAAGTAGGTTTTTCCTGCTTCAAGATCCATTGATACCGTCCATATTGGCTCACCTTTGCTATTAAAGCTGGACACCATATTTACGCTGCTACCAAATGGCAAAGCCGGCGGCGCAACGGATGATCCGCTTGGAAGCAATGACGGCATAACCGAACTTGGTATACCCGTATTTGCTACATTATTGGCAACTGCATAGAATAGCTTAACACCTTCAAATCTTGATACTGTCTTACCATTTTCTACCCATGTCGGTAGATATACTCTCGCAGTATTCTCAGACAAGGTGAATTGCTGTGGAACTTTTGCAGGAGTAACGCTTCCATCGGCATTCGTTACATCAACTGAATAGCTCATTGCTTTCTTAAATACTGGCGTATTATTCTTATCAAGCACGGAAACTGTAATACCAGTTGAGGGAATTTCACCAATTGCCATGCGCTGATTATATGCGTAAAGGTCAAGTTTTTCACCCGATACCTTTAGTGTAGCTCTCTTAACGCTACCTAGCTGATAGTCGCCATATAGATCGGCTGGGAACACGCCATTTCCGAAGTTATTGAGGTCAAGATTCACTGTATCCACGAATTTTGGATCACCGAATATTGAACCGCTTCCACCGGTATAACTATTTGATATATTTGAGAGATATCCACTAGCGAAACCGGAGATTCCGGTTATTGCGCCGCCGACTCTGTCAATTGCATTAGAGATATGATTCATATCAAGCGCTAGTCCACCTAGTCTTACTTTTGGACCAAGCATATCGTTGACTCTGATAACGATTTCGCCTTCCATTGCTTCTTCGTTGCCATTGTCATCTTTTGCAAATGCCATAAGTGTAACGTCACGGTTTCCAGTGCTTGCAAGACCCATCTGCTGGACTAGATACTCGGTATCGATCCTGAATGTGTATTTATTGGCATACTCGTTTGAGGGAATGGTTCCCACATTATTAACGAGGGTTCCCATACCGACTAGCTTCCAACCGGAATTGGCTGATTTGCCATAGAGTCTGACTTCAGTTATATCGCCAGCTACTCCCCAAACGCTTCCGGAGAGTCTCTTCTCTGGATCTGCGTTTACGATAGCCTCAACTAGCACATCGTCGCCTTCCATGACATTGGCGTCAATTGCGGCTGCAATTGCGTTTGGATCAACGCCAGCATCTGGCGTCCACGCATACTTTGATTCATCAACCTGTATAATAGATGCCTTTGGAACCAGATTATCAACCCAGTAGTTAGTGTCATAGCCATCGTTTCTTGGACCAAGAACGTAATCAACCCCACCGGCAGAATTGCCAGCTGGCTGTGTGAAGATACCGTCTTTGGTTGCTACGGATGCGGATGGCATGTTTAGCATAAATGGTGCGCCTGATTTCCAGTCAATTCCTCTTAAGAAATCTTCAGGAGCGGCGGCTGGACTGGCAACAAATCTGCCATCAACACCAACGATGCCCTTCACTACCCTATTGTCATAATCAGTAGCGGTTCCGCTAGTTGCTATACCAGGATTGCTGTAAGAGTCTGCTAGATCCTTTGCAATGACTCTGAATTCATATTCAGTTCCGTTCGTATATGGGAATAGGGTTGTATTCAATATACTTGGTAGATTATCAATTGACCACGTGGCAACCACGATTCTTTGAGTCTTACTGGTAATCTTTAGATCAGCGGTGCTTGCCAGATCTCTATCGTCAATTCTTCCACGATATTCAATCAGCGTTCCGACCCAGCCAAGGCTATTTGCAAGTCCTCTATCAGCATTTGGCGACCCTTCGGCTTCCATAAGGCCTGTGGTAGAATTATATACATAAGTGCTCATATAATCCGGGTCATAGTCAAAGCCTAATGATGTCCATGTTCCACCAGCTGTGCGATACTGGAATTCAACGCCGCCAACAGTGTCACCGAATGACTTTGTATAACTAAGTCCACCGAAGATTGACACGGTCTTTGCTTGTAGGTCATAGGTAATCCAGTTATTTTCGCCAGGTTCGTCAACGACGCCATTGCCATTGTTATCAATACCGTCATTGTGGCGGATGATTAAGTCATCAGGACTGCCGTTTGTTAATGGACTCCATGAATCAAGCGTTCTTTCGTTCGCAGCTATACCATCAGTATTCTTGACAACCTGAGCGAATGAATATGGACCTAGATGGTCAACGATGATCTTTACAAATTCGCCATCAGTAAGATATTGCTCTGCGCCTGATGTTATAAATGTGGACTCATCGGTCGTTCCGTCAAAGTCATTATTAACACCATCAATAAGGCTTGCGCCCTGCGGGAATGTTGCGGGGCTTCTTGACCAACCGGTATCGGTGCTTGCATAGTTAAAGTTGACGCCATAATTCTGCCCATCAACAATGATTGGGACGATTTCAAATTGGAATTCGTCTTTCAATGCGCTGATGTCCCATACTAATTTGGTCTCAAACCATTTATTTGCAGCATCTCCGCCTTGAGCGGTCATTGTTGTTCCGCCGGTTGTTGATGCTAGTTTCCATTTATTGACTTCACCAGCAACTTTGGCTCCTGGGTCTCTTAGATCGTTATCAACAACGCCATCCCAGTCATTGTCAATACCGTCGCTTCTACTATTTATAACGGTTCCATTATCAGGAAGTCCATTATAATTAAAGTCCTTGCCACCCGGGTAAATGCCATCGTCATATCTAAGCCACAACTGAACTTTGGCGCTGCCAATTGGTCTTGGCCATGTGCGGACAGTAACTTCCGCAGTGCCGCCGGTTGTTCTCATGAGTGCGTCTTTGAAGTCTACAACAGCCTTACCATTAATTGCTGTTATCTGAGTTAGAATATTGGTAATTCTAACGGTTCCGATATATGGCAAACCCCAATTACCAGCATTACTAACCACGTCATTGCGATCCTGAGCCTCTGCTTTAAGATCAAATGCACTATAATTGGTTGGTGGAAGATCCCACATTTGGCTGTTCGCCCATGTCATACCTATTGGAACATATATCAATGGTTCAGCAATTCCGTTTGGATCTGGACCTGTAGGTGAAGGCAGAACGCCGTAACTTGACATTGTGCCATTTGAATAGGAGAACAAACCATTGCCATCTGAATCTATCCAGATAAAGTCTCCAATACTTAATTCCGGGAAGCCATCGCCATCATCTTCTAAATCTACCCATTTGACAACGGGGGTAACCTTGCCAGTGCAACCTTGTGCCTTAGCAAGAGCAGCAGTTCCCAACGTTCCAAGCGCCGTTCCAAGTGTTTCATCTGGAGGAATTACAGAGCCAAGAACCCGTCTTTCAGAAATTGTTCTTGGATGGTTATTATATCTTCCAATGTTTCCACCGGGAGCTTCAATGTCTTCCCAAACTGCTTCGCCAACGTCATACGCACCGTTGCTGTTGGAATCATAGTAGTAATAGCCATAATAGTATTGTTCTGTTGTGCTTACACCGGTAACTGCATCAGCACCGGCAAATGTCTTCGGTCCCAAATGGGTGAAGGCAGATCTTGCAATAGTGCCAGCCGGGAATGTAAATGGTGAAACTGCGTAATTAACAGCGACTGTTTGAATCTCAACCCATGTTGGCGTTCCGGCGCTGGGCTGTCCTGGAATACCAGTTCCCTGTCCGGGCGGGTTACGAATCCAGTATAGTTCACCCACATCATATTGGCCGTTGCCGTTCGCATCCAGATAGTCAAATGTATATTCGCCTGTGCCTGTCCTTGTCTCTGGTGGAATAGCTAGTGTAAGACTGTAGTATAGCTTAACCAGTTGGATACCACCATTGCACGAAGAACCGACTGCGACTGTCAATTTGCCATTGCCACCGCTATCTCGCCATATTCTTGTGCCATTATGTGTTACATCAGGATCCTCAATATAGGCTGATGGCCCTTCACGGTCAACATCCACTATCTTTAGATATTTGATATATTGACTTGGGTTAGTACTAACCTCGAATTGGAGAGCCCTTAGATGGGCATTTGTATCATATATATTTGCGGACCTGTTGCCAACTTGGTCAGTGGCGACAAGTAACACTTCATATTTTGCGGATGGAATATTTGTAATATCCCAGGAAATCATGAATGGCGCTTCCGTATCCTCGGGACCCTTCACCCAGTTTGTTGTAGGGGTAGCAGTATAGCTATCCAAATAATACAGCTTATAGAACAACTCAACTTTGGTGACACCCGACATTCTATGATCCGCGGTGCCTTGATCAGTGATGAATGGAATGAAGTTTAGTGTTCCGCCAGTTATTCTGATCTCTTTCTCAATGGTCTTTGGATCATAAGCAACTATATCCTTGGTTACGCCATCTCTAACGACCTCAATGCGTTCTACAACTGCTGTGGGATTCTGCATTTCCTCAAACTTCAAACCAGCGTAAGGAACATAATTGCCTTCGTCTACATACCTATCAAGCGCAACACTGCCACTCCAAGCCACTGCCCGGACATAGACAATCTTTGCAACCAATGAATCGATTAAAGCAGTATTAGTAATTGTCCAATCAACAAACCAGCCATCTCCGCCACTTGTATCCACCGCAATGTCTGTCCATCCGGTATCTTGCTTTGGATTTGTTGGAGCGCTGAGTTCGTTAATCTTATACTGGAATTTGATCTGTGGAACGCTGCCTGAGACCACTTCAGCTTTCAGCCTGACAATAAGTTTGTCATTGCTATTTCCCCAATTATTATCAATCCAAACATCAGGATTCTTGCCGGCTCTTGCGATATACTTAGAAATTATCGGGTTAGTAGTCGCAGTGCTTACAAAGTTGCTGATCTTGGCTCTATTTCCGGAAGTTCCCTTAACGGTATATGAAACCTCTAAACCTTCGTTTACGTAACCTTTATCATCATATACAATGGCACGCACAGAATATTGACCATCAACGTCACGAATATCCCATGTTGCATACCATGAGGAAACGGTTAAGTTTATTTGAACGCCATGTCCATCGGCGTATACTAGATCAGATGCGGCAACATCATCAAAATTAAACCATGCAGTAGTTCCAGCTTTTCTCGCCTGGAATACGACTCTTGCGATGCTTGCTATATCTGAGCTTCTGTTATATATATTTGCTATAATAAAACCTTTACCACTGTTGTCCGGAGTAATGGTTGAGCCATTAATAGGATCAACGACGAATGCCGCATACTTGCCCTTACCAACAACTACATGAGCAATCGGTGCAAGCTGTGGGTCGGAGTTTCCGCTAACATCCTCAGCGACGCAACGTATATTCGCGCGTTTGCTGACATTACCGGTGACATAAGCTGTTGTATCCCACTTTGAAACTGCGATCAAGCTACCACCTGGAAGAATGGTAAGATCAACAGTTCCCGGAACATCAATCCAGTTTGCGGTTGCGCCATCGGGATAAACCTCAGCATATTGGAATATTGCCCTTTTGACATCATGGGCATTCGATTGTCCGGAAGCCATCTGGTAAACTGCCATCAGATATTCAGCAAGCGGTGTTTCATAATATACGCCACCTGTTGTATCAGCTATATCTCGGAAAATGTCCTTTGAAGGAGAAGTATTTCTAAGTCCTATAACAAATACTTTATATCCTTTTGCAGCTAACTCAAGCGCTTTGGCATGGACAGCAAGAGGACCATCTTGAGGATCAACAAGATCCAATGAATCTGCGTCAGTGAGCAAAACAACGACTTTCTGCGTTCCCGCACGTCCGCCAGTATTAAGCATACCCATAGCTGTATCTAGTGGCAAAACCAGATTGGTAATTCCACTAGCATCTATGAGATCAATTGCGTTTTTGGCAGACTGAAATCCAGCAACGCCACCAATCAAGTCCACGCGGTTTTCTATAATGCTATCCCATCCAATAACACCAACCTGATCGGTCATTGGATTAAGAAGGTCAATAAATAACTTAGCAGCCGCACGACGAAGATTTGTTGGGTCATTTGTTGCCATATTATTTGTGCTATCTATGGCAAGGATAGCGTCCACAGGCGAGATAAGCATTGCTTTCAGCAATACATCCTTTGCCACAGGGACAAGAGCACCATCGCTGAGATTATCGTCTCCACCTGCGCTATAGACTACCATGACAGGCGCCGTTGAATCGGTTATGGCGATAGTGATGTCTGGCACGTTGGATGCAACAACATCGGAAGCAGATACTATTGGGTCATAATAAGAGAACAACACCGGATCAAGTGTAAGGGAATTTATTACCTTATACTTACCGAGTTTTCCCAATTTTTGCCCGCTAGCACGCATATATAATGGCTCTCCAGCTCTATATCCGCCAAACGCAGCCAACTGAGTATTAATCTCAGAAATGATTGGCTTCCATGTAGCTCTAAATGGAACTACTTCATCAGGATTCGGGATTGCAAAGTTACCATTAATGGTAACCCAATCCCTCTTATTATTTGAATACTGCAATGTAACAGTACTCACTGCTCCTGTGATGGTAGAGCTAAGGAAATATTCCATATTCTCAGGAATAGTCGGCGTAACTACAGCGACGCCTGCCTTTGACGATAATGCCGCTTTAGCGGTGCCGGTTGGTGCGGTGATACCTTTTCCAGTTACATTGAATACAATGTATAGTGGAGCAGAGGCATCTATACTTGACGCACCCGCATTATCAATGGCAAGAGCCTTGATAACATACGGTTTGCCCGGCTGAAGCTTCAGGGTTCTGGCAAGACGAACAGGATCAAAGGTGTAATAGGTAATCTTCGATCCCGGCTTGACTCTAATGACAGCCTCACCTTCATCCATGATCGCGTTTTCGCCTTCGTCGCGACTTGGGATATAGAGTTCCATGCTGTTACCATCGGCGTCAACATCCTCAGCGTCAGTGAGACCGTCAGCATCATTGTCAACATTGTCAGTGCCAACATGCGTCATGGCGGCAAGAACTTCTTTATCGCTGAAGTCAGCTTCGTCATCCTTGTCATCATTTCCATCATAGCCATTATGATAATTGCTCTGCTTGGAAACGCCCGGTCTGCCCTCATCGGTCACATTGCCAGCGAAGTCAATGATGCTATTGTCAACGTCCCCTTTAATGACTCCCTTCATAGGAACAAATGTTCCCGGGGCGCCTGTATCGGAGATCATAAGTTTAATCAAACTTACATCATTATCGCTTGGCGTTTCAATCTTCATTGTGATGAGGTTTAGCTCGTTTCCGCTCACCTCATATATGAAGTTGCCACCGAACTGCGTATTAGTCAAAAGATTTGCGGTTGCTGAGGCTAGTGGCTTGAGAATAGTCGGCTCATAATCAGCCGGCTCATATCCTACCTTTTCAGGAACCACAGCAGCTCCCATCGCAACAGATGGGTCTGGTTTGGTAGGATCACCCGGGGCTTCCGTTCCTCTATTCATATAAAGACCAGAGATAACAGAAACCGTTGGGGCAGAGCCATCTATCGCTATCGTCCAGGGATTAGCCCACATACTGACTATCTTAAATCCGCTAGTCCATTGCGGAAACAAAGCTGGAACAGGATAGCTGGCAAGCGGACCCAAGGCGGGATAGATTTGCTCGTCGCCATCAGCATTATCTAAGTTAGCTGGATACCTTTCTCCATTAACGAAATCGTCGCTGCGACCATTAGGACCTATCCATTGGTTAATCCCAACTTCGTTCCATTTCTTATCTACGGTGTCGTAGGTTTCTCGCCATGCACTGTAATGCTTGACATTGCCCACGCTATCCCTGACGTAGAAACGGAATGGCCTTATTGTCAATCCCCTATCCTTTGCGCCAAGAAATTTGGCGGTAACAGGGAATTTGAATTCGAAGCTGATTGGTTCATAGAACCCATTAGCAGTGCTATCCTGATCGTCTTCAAATTCGCCATCGCCATCCAAATCATCATCGGTTCCATTTGTTCCAAGATTGGTAAGTGTTCCAAGAGCAACACCCGGAACTTCTGCTTCATCCGGAATACCATTCAGGTTGGAATCGGTAGCGGAAATTTTGGCGGGATCCATAAGACCAGATAGATCTCCAATGATGGTCAGATTATCAACCCTCATATCCTCTAATGAATCTCCAGGGAGGACCCAGCCGACAACATCGCCGACATTACGGAGTTCATCAATACTGAAATCATGAGGATCTAACTGAATCCATATTGAGATCGTGTCGCCTTCCTTATATACATAGCTGACATGATCCCACTCTGACGCATCAATCTGACCATTGCCATTCACATCATTCCAAACAGCTTTAGGAGTATTAAAAGGATTGACCATGACAAAGTCAAAATTGGGCGGGGTGCCATCATAGTTGATTAGGTCGGAATCCAAATCGCCATCTTTATCAGCATCATTGATCGAGAAGACTGTCTGATTAATAGCCTCTCCTCTTATTGCAGTATGCCATGATGCAATATGAAGACCACTGAAACTCAGACCGAATGCTGTAAATACGGCATCTATATTGGAAATATTCAATATTGCCGGAAAATCTATCGCATAAATATTAATATTCTTAAATCCCGGAGATTTTGTGTTGGTCTGAGATATGAAATATCTAATGGTATAGTCTTCGTCATCTTGCGATATAATCAATCTGCCCTTGTTTACCGCAATCTTGACCGCATTGGCAAGATTTTTCAGTTTGGTAAAGGAGTTTGGAATGCCATCGGTATAGACGAATTCGCTATCAAGTTCGGAGAGGTCTGGCAACATAGTAAGCAACCTTATCTCCTTGCCTAATGTTGCTGTATCAGTCTGCATTTCAATTGAGAATTCAATCATATCTCCGGGCTTAACTACATCTTCCAGGTCAACATTCAGTTTCACCTCATTAAATCTCGGTGTCTGGATTTTGTAGGGAAGTGAACCCTGACCGACAACCGCTCCACCGGTAAACGAAATGGATGTGCTGAAAAATTCACCTGAACCATTGGTTGTTGGCTTTGCTGCAGTCAGTATATTAAGTGGGATAACAAACGTAACCGCATATTTGCCGTCTATATTGGCAATAATATGTTTATCACTGTTTCTGATGGTTGTTCCTTCAAGACCATCTAATTCGTTACCTCCACTAGCAAAACTGGCTGTGCTATTAATAAGAACAGAGCCTCCGCCCTGCTTAGCCATCTGCAGAATTCCGACGTCGCCCTTCTCTACATTACAATCGCCTTCTACTAGGACACGAACTCCTCTTATACTATATTCGTCGCCCGTAGTTTTGCCGTCAATGTCATAAGCCTCAATATTATCCAATTGAGCATAAGTGTTTATAGCGCCACCAAAGATAAGTGTTAAAACAACCAAACCTAATAACCACACGTTTCTAATACTCATTTTCCTACTCCTCCCACAAGGACTAAATGGTTTTGAAACTTTACTCTTTGAAGATACTTTTTGTTGATTCAATTTTTTTCTCCTTTAGAAGAAAACTTACCGGAAGCTTTGACTAATCAAAACTTCGCTAATGATTAAAACTTTAACAGTAACCTTAATACTCTAAATCCCTTTAACGAACGATCGGCATTGCCGCTCGTTACAATATTTTTTCTAAACCCATTAACATTACCCGCATAAACGGTTTTCATAAAAACCCTATTTATGAGGGAAAAATTGAAAGAAGCTATAATAAGTATGATTGCAAAAAAGGTATAAAGAAAACAGATATTTTGTGAGATGATTTTTGAAGAGCTGTATAAGGCATTTATCATTAAGTTTATCCTCTAAATTGCTAGTCATAAAAACTCAAAAGACATAAAAACACAAAGATAGTATATATTCAGAATGAACGGAGTTAATTATAAATGAATATTAATCCCATGTCAACTGTTTTTTTCAGCTTTAAAAGTGACAAAAATTGGACACACGAATAGATAATGTTGTTTTGGGAATGTAGGGGCGAAGCATTTTCAATTTTAGCTATTGTATTAACATTCGCTAAAAATGCTTCGCCCCTACGAAAAAAATTAACTGATCACTGATCACTATTTCATTACGATCATTTTTTTAATAGATGAGAAATCTCCAGCTTGAATTCTATAAAAGTAAACGCCGCTTGCGGCTGGAATACCGAACTGATCTTTGCCGTCCCAATATGCCGCGTTGTTTGGAGTTGCATATATGCCGGCGTTCTTTTGCCCAAGGTTTAGCTCTCTCACAAGCCTGCCAACGCTATCATAAATGCTAATCTTTACTTCGCCATCATTTTTCAGGGCAAACGGAATCCATGTTTCCGGGTTAAATGGATTGGGGAAGTTTTGCATTAAAGCACTGGCTGGCACATTTACTTTTTGCTCGAAGGTCGCCACTATAGTGTGATTAGCAACGATGACGCTGAATTGATATGAAAGCAACGAACCAAATGAACGTCCGTCAACTTTGACGTCTACCAAGCGTGCGCCGTCATTGGGCTTCATGGTGAAGATTTTCATACCAGAATAATTAATCTTTATCTCACCTGACGGGGTTATTGTTCCGGGACCGGTTGCTGATGCTGTTATCGTGTAAACGCTTATTCCAAAAGTTACAGAAATCGTGTGATTTGCAGTAACATTTGTAAACGTATATGAATTTACGGCGCCTGCCGATACTCCATCAACCAAAATGTCAGTAACTTGGAATCCAGCCATTGTTGGCGTCATATTAAATACTTGGTTGCTACCATAATTAACGGTCACGGCGCCTGTCGGAGATATAGTTCCATTTGTTCCGGCACTGGCTGTTATTGTCAAAGTATTAATGGCAAACGTTGCCGCAATTGTGCGATTTGCACTGACGTTTGTAAATTTATAGCTAGTCACAGCACCAACAGAAACGCCGTCAACTTTTACGTCTGCAATATGATAATTTGCATCAACTGCAATCAAGTATTCCTGACTTCCACCGTAATCCAGCGTTACTTCGCCAAGCGGAGTTATTGAACCGTTAGCTCCGGCTGTAGAAGTTATCTTATATGAATTTATAGCAAATGTGGCAGAAATCGTATGATCTGCTGTCACATTGGTAAAATCATAAGACCCTACTGCACCGACAGAAGCGCCATCAACAACCACATCTGCAACATGATAGCCCGCATTTGGTGTTATGGTATATTTCTGGCTTCCACCATGATTGACATTTACATCACCCAACGGTGAAATACTTCCATTTGCACCCGCAGAGGAAGTTATTTTGTAGCTTTTCAGCGAGAATGTCACTATTATTGCATGGTTCTTTGTGATGTTGCTGAATGTATAAGAATCAGTAATACCTTCAGTAATAACGCCATCAATTTTCACTATTGATGCGAAGTATCCTGGATCTGAAGCTATGGTGAATGTTGCGCTTTGTCCGTAAGCCGCCTTTGACTCTCCAGGTGGAGTAACGATTCCTTTGCCAACGGAAGATGATCTAAGAATATAGATATTCGGTGAGAACACAGCATTTATTGTTCTATTGCTCTTAACATCCCCAAATGTATACGAATTCAAAATACCAACTGAATTTCCGTCAACAATAACATCCTGAATGAAATGTCCTTCATTTGGGGTTATTGCATAAGTCTGCGCTCCACCATAATTGACAACAGTATCACCAACTGGAGTTATTGTTCCATTTCCAGTTGCGGTAGCTGTTATCTTGAAGGTCTTGATTGCAAAGGTTGCCGAAATTGTATGCGGAACTGTTACATTTGTAAAGGTGTTCGTTGCTACACTGCCTACTGAAACTTCATCAGCTTTAACATCCGTTATATCATACCCGGCAGCAGGAGTTATTGCGAATGTCTGGTTTGCACCGTGATTTACTTTTACGACTCCCGCAGGTATTATGCTTCCACCAGCGCCGACGCTTGTTGTGATATTATATGTATTGATGGTGAACGTTGCATCAATCGCCTTATTACTGGTTATATTCGTGATTGTGTATAATGAAACAGCCCCAACTGAAGTGCCATCAACTTTGACATCCGCTATGGTGTATCCAACATTCGGGGCAATGCTAAATGACTGGTTTGCACCATGAGCAACAATAATTTGACCGGATGGAGTAATAGTTCCACCAGTTCCGGCAGTAGCAGTTACTATATAAGTGTTAATGGTGAATATCGCTTCTATTGCCTGATTGGCTTTAATATTGGGAATTGTGTATTCAGCGACGGCGCCAACTGATGTCCCATTTACCTTTACATCCGCAACATGGTATCCGGTGTTAGCTGTCATGGTGAATTTTTTGCTCGCACCGTCAGCAACCTGAGTTGTGCCAAACGGAGAAATCGCCCCGCCGGACCCGGTAGTTGCTATTATAGTTCGGATTGGGGCAAAAGTCGCAGATATTGTATGGTCTCCAGTGACGTTAGGAAATAGATATGAACCAACAGCGCCAACAGAAACGCCATCAACCAGAACATCAAGAATGGTAAATCCGGAATCAGCAGAAATCTGGAATGTTTGATTTGATCCATAATTTACTTGAGTTGGACCGGAAGGCGCAATTTTTCCA
>ERZ1292640.729-Hain-H43-02um-R1-729-length-27076-cov-6_pt1 | contig 27076 bp, 24 predicted proteins | sample MGYA00564404_ERZ1292640 | MGnify/ENA primary metagenome ERZ1292640 (study PRJEB36523, sample SAMEA6512636) | groundwater metagenome | collected 2019-01-08 | study: AquaDiva: Metagenomics assemblies of 32 groundwater samples | reverse complement strand
GTAAAGAGTGGCTTGCTGATAGGGTTTAATTTCGCCCGGCAAGGTAACGCTGCGGGTGATTTCACCCCGGAACGGATGGATGGCTTTAACCTCAAGCGGCGGCTCGGATTTTGGTGAGGGCGGCGTGGCGGTGCCAGGCCGGCAGCCACAGAGCAACGGCAGGCTGGCGACGGCCGCGGTGAGCACCGTGCGGGCAAAGTGGCAAAGGTTTTTCGTCATGGTGGTTTCGTGTTTGCGCTCAAACTGATGGACGTTTGGTATCACCCTTGAGCAGGAGATACAAGATCGGAACGACAAAAAGCACGAGCAGAGTGGCCGCCGCGACGCCACCGACCACCGCGCGAGCCAGCGGTATGTTCGCGTCACCGGCAACGGCCATCGGCGTGAGGCCGAGGATCGCGGCCAGGGAAGTCATCAGAATCGGGCGCAACCGAATGCCGGCGGCTTCGATGAGGGTGTCGTGGAGCGATTTCGTCCCGCCCGCCGCTAGCACCTCTTCGCAGCGGCGGTTGGCGAACTCGACGAGCAGCACGCTGAAACTCACTACGATGCCAACCATCATGATCGTTCCCATCAACGACTGAATGTTGAGGCTCGTGCCGGTCAGGAAAAGGATTAGGGCCACGCCCATCAAACCCAGCGGCACGGCGAACATCACAATGAACGGGTCGAGGAATGATTTGAACTGCAAGACCATCACGAGATAGACGAGCACCACGGCCAGCACGAAGCCGAAGCCTAGCGACTGGAACGATTCGCGCATCGCCTTTACCTCGCCGCGCATCTGGATGAAGTACCCCTCGGGCACCAGCGCGCGGTCGTGGCGGATTTGGTCGAGGTAATTCTCAATGTCAGCGGCCACGGAGCCGACGTCGCGGTCCTGGACGTTGACGTAAACATCAATGACGCGCGTGATATTGTGGTGGTTGATCTCGGTCGGCGCGGCGGCGTGGCTGACCTTGGCGACGTTGCGCAGCATGATCGGCACGGGCTGCGCCGGGCCGGTAATGGGCACGTCGAGTAATGTGTCTATGGACTTCATGTCGGCCTCGCGGTATTGCGCGCCGATGAAGTAGTGGTTGCCGTTGCGTTCATCAATCCAAAAGGACGGCGCGAAGTTGATCGAACTGTTGAACGCGGTGACGATGTTCTTGACGATGCCCTCCTGCGTAATCCCGAGTTGCGCGGCCTTGATGCGGTCCACGTCCACCTTGAGTTGCGGCGAGTCCAAGCGCTGCTGGATGCGCACGTCCACGGTACCGGGAACGGTCCTGGCGTGCGCGGCGATCTTCTCCGCAATAGCGCGGGCCTGTTCGAGGTTGTTGCCCTCGACCTGGATATTGATGGGCGACGGCAGGCCGAAGTTGAGCGCGGCGGTGAGCAGGCCGCCGGTGTCGAAGCTGAACTCCACGCTCGGCAAGTCGCGGGGCAACCGCTCGCGCAGTTCGTTGACGTAATCAAAGCTCGAACGCCTGTGGCCCTCGGTGAGTTGCACGAGCACGAACGCGTCCTGCGAACCGGAGTTGGGGGTGTAGGCGGCGGGCCAGTCGAAGAGCACGCCCATGTTCGCGATGACGATCTTGCGGTCGGTGTCCGGGATGGTCTCGCCAACGATTTCCTCGACCCGCTTGGTGAGTTCCTCGGTCCTCTCAATCCGCAGACCGGTCGGCGCGCGCATCAGGATCGTGAACTGACCGGCATCCGTCCGCGGGAAAAGTTCCGTGCCAACGAATTTGAAGAGGAAGAGCGAGCCACCGAACAGCACGGCCACGACGAGGAGGACAAGCCAGCGGCGGCGCAGGGCGATTGTCAATACACGCTCGTAGTGGCGTCGGACATGCGAGAACCAGCCGTCGTGATGCGGTTTCGGAGCGTGGCTGTCCTCAGCCGCAGCGTCCGCGATGACCACTGAGTCCTGCGGAATTTCTGGCGGCGTTGGCGTTTCGGAGCTGCTGCGGCTGGGGACAGCCGCGCTCCGGGAGCGAAAAAACTTCGCCGCGCACACCGGCACCAGCGTCGTGGCCAGGAGGCGGCTCGTACAGATGGCGAAGATCACCGTCATCGCCAGCGGGGTGAACAGAAATTTCCCCATGCCGGAGAGGAAGATGATGGGGCAAAACACCACGCAGATCGTCACCGTGACGATGGTGAGCGGGCGGGTCACTTCGCCCGCGCCGTCGAGCGCGGCTTGATAGGGCGACTTGCCCATCGCGAGGTGACGTTGCGTATTTTCGAGCACGACGATGGATTCATCAATCAGCAGCCCGATCACCAGCGCCAGGCCGCCGAGGGTCATGATGTTGATGGTCTGGTGCGTGAAGTAGAGGCCGATGAACGCCCCCAGCACCGCCAGCGGCAGCGCGATCAACACGACGAACGTGGGGCGCACGCTGCCGAGGAACACGAGCACCATCACCGCGGCGAGGCCGAAGCCGATGAGCGCCTCGTGCGTCAGGCTGCGAATCGCCTGCCGCACATAGACCGACTGGTCCATCACCACGTCGAGGTTGATGCCCTTGATGCGTTCGAGGATCGGCTTGAGCGACGCACGAATGCCTTCGACCACCGCGATGGTGTTCGCGCCGGGTTGACGGTAGATGGGGATATAGACCTGCCGCTTGCCGTCCACATGCACGATGTTCTGCTGAATCTGGTTCGAGTCCTCGACCTGCGCCACGTCGCCGACGTAGATGGGCGGCCGATTGCCCAGCCGGATCGGAATACGGTTCATGTCTGCCACTTTTTCCACCATGCCGTTGGCGTTGATCTGGTAATCGTAGTCGCCGAACTTCGCGTTGCCGGTCGGGATCATGACGTTGAAGTCGCGGATGGCGTTGATGACATCGAGCGGTGCCAGCCCGCGCGACTGCGCCTTGCCTGGATCCACGTAAGCGAGGATGCGGCGCAACTTGCCTCCATAGACCGCCGGTGCGATGACGCCCGTGATGCCTTGCAGCCGGTTGCGCAAATCGAAGTAGGCCACGTCGTAAAGTTTCGTCTCGTCGAAGGTCGGGCTCGACACGCCCACGAGGCAAAGCGGAATGGACGCCGTCGGGTCGAATGGCATCACCATCGGCGGGATCGTGCCGGGCGGCAGGTAATAAAGGTCGCTCATCGCCAGCGACGTGATCTGTGACATTGCGGTGTTCGGATCAACGTCCTCGCGAAAGAAATCGCGCACGATACTCACGCCGACCATGGATTTGGATTCCTGGCGCGCGATGCCGTTGGCCTGGCCGGTCCAGCGCTCAATGCGTGAGGTGAGGTCCTTCTCCATGACCTCGGCGGGCATGCCGGGATAAAGCGTGAGGACTTGCACCGCAGGCGTTTTGAACGTGGGCAACAAGTCGGTCGGCAGCCGCGTGATGGCTGTGATGCCGACGACGAGAATCGCCAGCGCGAGCACGACGACGGCGTAAGGATTTTGGAGCGCGGCTTTGACCATGATTTTGAGAGAGGCTGTCGTTAGCCCGTGGGCGGGTGGACGGTTTTCAGCACCGCCTCCAGTTCGGTTCGTTTCATATCGCCGATCAGACACACGACGTAGCCGTTCACATAGCGAACGGCGAACTGATAGCGCCCCACTTTCGAGCAGACCACCGGGTCGCCGGAATCCAGCCGCTCCTTCGCTTTCGGGAAATGCGCCAACTCGCCTCGCTTGAAAACGACCAGCGAAACCGGCGTGTCTTGAATCCGACCCAGCGTCCAGGCGACCGGCACGCCGGACAGATGGCAAAGCCGCGCACCTTCGTAGTGAAAACCGTCCGCAACGGGCCGGGCTGTAAACGCATCAACGTCCAGTCGTCCCTGAAACTTTTGGGCAATTTCATCCGGCACGCTCCCGACAAACTCGGAACGCATCTCCCCCGCGACGAATTCGCCGTGGTCTTTTCCGACCGCCCGCGCCAAATCCAGCGAGCTTCCGGTCAGGCGGGGCGCGATGAATACCGCGATACCGGCGATGGCCAGCGCGGCCACGCTCCCAAGCGCCGCTCTTTTCCAGTGCCGGAGAAGCCAGCCGCCGGTGCGAGCCGGGCGTAATCGTGACTCCACTTTCTCCCAAAGGGCGGGAGTGGACTGCCCAACGCGCAAGACCCGGAACACGCGCTCGTTGAATTTTTCCTCCCGCGTAAAAAGTTCCGCACACTCGGCACACGATTGCAGGTGGAGTTGAATCTCCTGGCTCGTTTTTGCATCCAGCTCGGAGTCCAGATAAGCCAGCACTAAATTGCGAATTTCGTGGCACTTCATAACACCGACCTCCGTTGCGAGCGCCGCAGCGCTTCCTGCATTTTCCGTCGCGCTCGGGCGAGGTTTCCCATCACGCTGCCCAAAGGAATGTCCAGAGCTGCCGCGATTTCCCGGTAGCGGAACTCGCCGATGGCGCGCATGAGCAGCACGGCGCGCTCGGCTTCCGTCAGCGTCTTCAAGGCCGCGAGGAGTTCTTGATCCAGGGTCTCCGCCAAGGCGTCATGAGCCCTGAGCAAATCCCGGTCTTCGGGATTGCCCTCCAAGGCGGGCAGGGCCTGCAGTTCTTCGGGTTCCACCTGATACTCAAATTGGGCCAAGCGGCTGTGTTTGCGGTTCAGCTTGAAGACCTCGTTCGTCAGAATCTTGAACATCCAGCCCCGGAAATTGCTGTCCTCATGGTAGCGGTCGAAAGCCTTGAACGCATTCATCGCCGCGTTCTGGAGAGCATCCGGCGCATCGTCCTTGTTCCAGATCAGCCGCCGACAATATATTTCCAACTCACGCCGCAGGGGGCGCAGCAGGGTCAAAAAGTTGTCGGTCAAATCTGTCCGGTCTTCGTTCATGACGGTTTCCACTAAGTCTAACCCAACCGCTGGGGAAATTATTACAAAAACATTCGGGCAAGCACTCCGGTCATTCTCCAATGGGCGCAGCCAAGGTGCTGAAAGGACCAAATTCAGAGGGGAATAACCGCGCCGGTCGAGTTGATGAAGACTTTTTCTGCTCGGGATTGAAACTCACGCTCTATTCCGCAAAACTATGCTCAGCGCGCTCTTGGGCGCCCGAAGCGGCATAATCCAGCCCCGGCAACTGTCACACAACCGAGACCGGTAACGGATGCTTGTGGCGACCTCTGGCATCTCCTCACCGCTACGATGAGTGTTCATCCTGCAATTGAATTCAAAGCCGAGGTCGGTTGGACAGCGCAAGTCCTGCGGGCGCGCCACCGGACGATTTCCTGTTTCGCCCGGTCTGGACTGAGCCGGAATAAATCCGCCGCCCGGTTGTTCCTACTTGTGAATGAAAAATCTGAGACTAGCCGGCATGGTTGTTTCTGTTCTCGCTGCCTGCGCTGGCGTCATGCTGTTCCGCGTGGCCAAATCTGGCGGAAGCACTTCGAATGCGGCCGGCGTCTCGACTCTCGCGCCAAGCTGGGAACTCAAGGACGCGGACGGCAAGCCGGTGAAATCCGGCGATTTTGCCGGCAAAGTGGTGATTCTTGACTTCTGGGCGACCTGGTGTGGGCCATGCCGCAGGGAGATCCCCGGCTTCATCGAACTGCAGCGGCAGTATGCAGACAAGGGTTTGGTGGTGATCGGCGTTTCCCTGGACCAGGACGGCGCGGCCGAGGTGCAGCCGTTCATGGACAAAACGGGCATCAATTATCCCGTCGTGCTGGGCAACGAAGGAATCGTCAACGCGTTTGGCGGTGTCGAAGGCATCCCGACGACGTACATCATTGACCGCAACGGGCAAATTGTTCGCAAGCATGTCGGCTTCACGGAGAAGGCGGAATTTGAGAAAGAGATCAAACCGCTGCTCAGGCTGTGATGCCGTCCTCGAACTCGAAACAGTAACAACCGCTCAAATCCATTATGGCCACACCTTCCCCGAAGGGATTTCGCGCCAAACTGATTGTCCCACTCATCGCCTGTACCGTCGTGACGTGGTTTTTCCGCGGCCCGCTGCGAAACGCCGTTGCCCTGCTCGTCGCCGGGTTCGTCACCGATTCTGCTGTCGCCGCACCGCAGGTGCGTGGTGCCTTAAACGGATTCAATGTGTCGAACGCCACGATACCGACGAGCGAATTGCTTTCCGGCGGACCAGGTCGCGATGGCATTCCCTCGATTGACAAGCCGAAGTTCGTCCGCCCCAGCGCCGCGAATTTCCTGCTCCCGAATGACCTCGTTGTCAGCGTGACGCTCGGCGGACAGACCCGCGCCTATCCGCTGCGCATTTTCGTCCGGCATGAAATCGTCAACGATGTGCTTGCCGGCCTGCCAATCGCCGTCACGTATTGTCCGCTGTGTGGCACGGCGATGGTCTTCCACCGGCAAGTCGCCGAGCGCACGTTGAGCTTTGGCGTGTCTGGGTTGCTGCACAACAGCGGCGTGCTGATGTATGACCGGCAGACCGGCTCGCTTTGGTCGCAACTGGCGATGAAAGCGGTGTCCGGCCCGCAGGTGAACACCGAGCTTGAATGGCTGCCCAGCGAGCATCTGACTTGGGCTGCGTGGAAGGAAAAATATCCGCACGGCGAAGTGCTTTCCACGCAGACCGGCGCGCAGCGCAACTACTCCGGCACGGCCTACGCCGGTTATGAACAAAGTCCCGAAACGATGTTCCGCGTGCCGACGTATCGCACCGAGTTGCCCAAGAAGGAATGGGTCGTGGGCCTCATCATTGACGGCATCGCCCGCGCTTATCCGCTGAAATCCCTGCCGCCCGGCCAGACCGTGCGCGATGAAATCAATTCTGCCGCGCTCGAAATCACCTTCCACCCCGCTTCCCAACTAGCGGAGGTCAGGCGAGCCGGGAGCGGCGAACTACTTCCCAGCGTGAAAGTCTATTGGTTCGCCTGGCAGGCGCGTTCTATCCTGAAACCGAATTGTGGAAACCATGAGTAAAGAATCTTCAGCCAACACCGAGTCCGCAAAAGACGGCTGCTCGTGCGGACTACATTCATACAATAACCGGATGCCGCGCCGCCTTCTCGTTGGCTTGGGCCTCGCCGTGGTTGTTGGCGTATGGTTCTTCCGCGAACCGCTGCGCCAGCAAATCAGGGAAAGCGCGACGCTCGCCAACGACGCTCCCACACCGGAAGTGGTGTCGGACATGATCGAGCAAGCCACCGATTCGCGCGCCGCGTTGCTCACGGCGTGAAACTCGGGGAAAATTGTCCATCGTGAGGTGGCCATCGGCTCTCTGCGCCGGGTGTTTCCAAACGACCGGCCTTTGCCGCCCGAGTTCGAGTCCACTCTGCTTGGCGCTGCGTTTGACCCGGACATGAACGTGCGCGAAACCGCGCTTGGCAATCTGCGCGAGCGCAAGCATCCCGCCTTGGCGGCGCTCGCCGCCCAACAACTCAAAGACCCCGATCAGCAGGTTCGCTTGCTGGGCTTGAATTACCTCAAACAGGCCAGTGCCGATGTGGGCATTCCATTTGCCGCCGCGCTATTGGACGATCCCGACATTGCCGTGCTCGGCATGAGTTTGAAGCTCTTGGAAAACTGGAGCGGACAAAAATTCGGTGCGAAGCTGACCGACACAGTCCAAGTCGAAAACAAAACCAGCGGCTTGCAGGAATTCCAAACGGAAGGCATCGCCAAAACCAAAGCCGCCGCCGAGAACGCCAAAGCGTGGTGGGCCGAACATCAAAACGAGTTTCCGCCGGTAACACTTCAAGTCCCCGCCGAAGCCTACGCTGCGCGAAGGCCCGTGCCGGCGGCGGATTTCCAGCTTCACACTTTGGAAGGGAAACCGGTCCGGCTCTCAGACTTTCGCGGCAGGGTCGTGCTCATGAACTTCTGGACAACGTGGTGCACCGCTTGCGTCGGTGAGATGCCAGCACTCGTTGCGCTCCAGAAAAAGCACGGGGACAAGCTCGTCATCATCGGCGTATCGCTGGATTACGTCCCGGACAGCCACGGCCACATCGGTGGTCACGCCGCAGTCGAGGAGCAGAAACACAGCGATGGAGATCACGACGACCACGAGGCCACCGCAGCCGCATTGAAGCGAGTCCGGGAGAAAGTTGCCCGCACCGTGAAAGCTCGCGGCATCAACTACCTGATTCTGCTCGATGAAAAGAACGAGGTTGGCGGGCGCTTCAACGGTGGCGAATTGCCCACCACCGTCATCGTGGACGCTCAAGGCAACGTGCGTCGTCGTTTCGTCGGCGCGCGCAGCCTGCCCGTTTTTGAAGCGATGATCGCTGAGGCGAGTCAGTCATTGCAAACCGCCGCCGCTCCGACAGGCGCGTCCAACCTGAAGTGAGCTGGTTATGTGCCTCGCCATGACATCCGACACGAACGGTTGCTGGAATAAACACACTCCGCCATCTTTCGTATTATTGTGAACGAATCGGACTACGAGCAGGCGGTTGCGACATTTTATGAAGCGCTCTATGCGTTTGGCTACAGTCTCGCCGGCAACGAGGACGACGCCGGGGAACTGACGCAGGAAACCTATTGCCGCCTGCTGACCAAGGGCGGCCAGTTGCGCGACCCGTCCAAGGTCAAATCCTGGCTGTTCACCACGCTTTACCGCGTGTTCCTCGGCTGGAAGCAGCGTCGCGCGCGGTTGCCGCACTTTGAAATCAGCAGTGTCGAAAGCGAACTGCCGGTCATCACGCCGCAGCATGTGGATGTGCTCCGCAACGACGCCATTCGCGATGCGTTGCTGGAGTTGGAAGAGCATTACCGCACGCCGATAATGCTGTATTACCTGAACGATCACTCTTACGAGGAAATCGCGAGCACACTGGATGTGCCTATCGGCACGGTGATGTCGCGGCTGTCGCGCGCGAAAGGGTTGCTGCGTGAGAGGTTGGTCGCACGCGCCATCGGCGTTGAGAGTGTCAGCAAAATTTTGCCGTTTGAACGAAAGTCAAATTCAGCCCCGTAAGTTTATGAACAACAAAGAAGCCAAATTGATCCTGCAAGCGTATCGCCCCAGCGGGCAGGACGCGAACGATCCGCGATTCCGCGAGGCGTTGGAGCAGGCGCAGCGCGACCCGGAACTGGCTCGTTGGTTCGCGAATGAGCACGGACTCGACTCGCGCATCAGCGCCAAGATCAAGGCGTCCCTCAAGCCGCCCGCTCACTTGAAGTCACAGTTGCTCGCACAGCGGAAGATTATTCGCCCCGTTGCCTGGTGGCGGCAGCCCGCGTGGCAACTCGCGGCGGCGGCGTGTCTCGCCGTGCTTGTGACCCTCAGCGTGTTGTGGTTCAAGCCAGCCAGCCAAACGCAGTTCGCCCAATATCGAAGTGAGATGGCTGATTTCGCCGGCCACAAACTGGACCGGCTCGATCTGATGTCGAGTGAGGTGACTGAAGTGCGCCGTTGGCTGGCCGAGAAGCAATCGCATGGCGATCTCGTGTTGCCCACCGGTCTGGATGGCCGCCCGAGCCTTGGCTGCCGGTTGCTCGATTGGAAGGGCCGCAAGGTCTCGCTCATCTGTTTCGAGTTGGAGAACCGCCAGGTCGCACACCTGCTCGTGATTGACCGCACCGCGTTGAACGACGCGCCGACGGAGTCGCCCGTGTTCAATCAAGTCGGGGACGTAGCCACCGTCAGTTGGAGTCGCGGTAACAAGACCTACGTCGTCGCCAGCAAGGGCGGCAGCCAGCTTGACCTCATGAAACTTTTGTGAAGCCGTAGCGAATCCAGACCATGAGCACTCCGACCCTTCATCCTGAATCCGCCGTCAAAAACCGTTACGCTGCCGCCGCCAAAGCGCTCGAAGCCGCGCTTTGCTGTCCGGTCGAATACAATCGCGACCTCCTCAAAATCATCCCGCAGGAAGTGATCGAGAAGGATTACGGCTGCGGCGACCCGTCGCGTTACGTAAAGCCCGGCGAGACCGTGCTCGACCTGGGCAGCGGCACGGGAAAAATTTGTTTCATCGCCGCGCAGATCGTTGGGCCGAAAGGCCGCATCATCGGCGTGGACATGACCGATGACATGCTGGAGGTTGCCCGGCGCAACGCCCCCATCGTGGCCCAGCAGCTCGGTTACGCGAACGTCGAGTTCCGCGAAGGCCGCATCCAGGACCTGGCGTTGGACCTCGAAATCCTTGACGCCAAGTTGAAGAGAAACCCCATCACGAACGCGAACACCTTCCTGCGCGCTCAAGAGCTGGCGGCCGACCTGCGCGTGAGCCATCCGCTGATTCACGATGACTCGGTGGACGTGGTGGTTTCCAACTGCGTGCTCAATCTGGCCGAACCGCAGGACAAGCCGCGCCTGTTCGCAGAAATCTTCCGTGTGCTCAAGAAGGGCGGGCGGGCCGTCATCTCCGACATCGTCAGCGACGAAGACGTGCCGGAGTCGTTGCAGCAAGACCCGACGCTGTGGAGCGGCTGCATCAGCGGCGCCCTGCGCGAAGACCTCTTCTTGAAAGCCTTCGAGGACGCCGGCTTCTACGGCGTCCGCCTGCTCAAGCGCGACGAGAAGCCGTGGCAGACGATGGAAGGCATCGAGTTCCGCTCCGTCACCGTCGAAACCTTCAAGGGCAAACAAAGGGACTGTTTCGAGTTCAACCAAGCCGTCGTCTATCGCGGCCCGTTCCGTGAAGTGCTGGACGACGACGGCCATCGCCTGCGGCGCGGCGAGCGCGTGGCCGTGTGCGACAAGACTTTCAACCTTTACCGGCAGCCGCCTTACGCCGAGCACGTTGAGTTCGTCGAACCGCGCGTGCCGGTGAAACCGGAGGAAGCGAAGCCGTTCACCTGCGGCCCGACGCGCCTCCGTCATCCGCGCGAAACCAAAGGCATGGGATACAACGCCACGACCGAAGCGGCGAAGTGCTGCGACGGCAGCCACGGAGGATGGTGCTGATGTTGGTCACGCTCATTTTCCTCGCCGTCTGTTTTCTCGCCTACTCCAACGGTGCGAACGACAACTTCAAAGGCGTCGCCAGCCTGTTCGGGAGCCGGACGTGTGGCTACCGCGTAGCGATCTCATGGGCGACCATCACGACTCTTGCCGGCTGCATCGCGGCGCTGTTTCTCGCACAGGCCCTGCTGAAAAAGTTCTCCGGCAAGGGACTGGTGCCCGACGCGCTCATCGCCTCGCCGCAATTCGTGCTGGCGGTGGCGCTCGGGGCGGGCGTGACGGTGATTCTGGCCACGTTGCTGGGCTTTCCCATCTCCACCACGCACGGGCTTGCCGGAGCGTTGGTTGGCGCGGGCTTGGCGGCCTCGCCTGACGCAGTCAACGTCGCCTTGCTTGGCAAAGCCTTTGTGATGCCGCTGCTGGCCAGCCCCCTGTTGGCCGTCGCCACGGGTGGGGCGGTCTATCTCGCGTTTCGATTCGCCCGGCTTCGTCTGGGCGTGACGAAAGAGATGTGCGTTTGCGCCGGTGTCGAGCAACTGGTCTTGCCGCTGCCGCAGCCCGAGGGCGTTTTCGCCGCGCAAACTTTACCGACACTCTCCGTGGCGGTGGAGAATCCCTCGGCCTGTGCCCAACGCTACGCGGGCACGGTGTTGGGTGTGAACGCGGGCCGATTGCTCGACACGCTGCACTTCTTCAGTGCCGGAGCGGTGAGCTTTGCCCGGGGGCTGAACGACACGCCGAAGATTGCGGCGCTGCTCCTCGCGGCCGGTGCGCTGGACATTCGCTTGGGCCTCGTGGCCGTGGCTGCCGCGATGGCCGTCGGTGGTCTGCTCAACGCAAAAAAGGTCGCCGAGACGATGAGCCACAAAATCACCGGCATGAACCCGGGACAGGGCTTTGCCGCCAACCTTTCGACCGCGATGCTGGTCACGACGGCCAGCCTCCACGGCCTGCCCGTCAGCACAACCCACGTGAGCGTCGGCTCGCTGCTGGGCATGGGCCTCGTCACCGGACAGGCGAACTGGAAACCCGTTCTTGGCGTGTTGGCTTCGTGGGTGGCCACGCTGCCGTGCGCGGCGCTGCTGGCCGCAACAGCCTACGCCATCCTGCGTCACACGCTTGGCCTATGAATCAACTCCCTTCCGAGAACGAAGCCACGGGCAAAGCCAAAGAGATTTTTGAAGACATCAAAGGCCATTTCGGCATGGTCCCGAATTTCTTCAAGGCTCAGGCGGCAGTGGACCCCGAATGGCTGGAACTGAACTGGAACCGCACGAAGAAAATCATGCTGGCACCGGGCGCGCTGGACCGAAAGACCAAAGAGTTGGTGGCGCTGACGGTGTCGTTGGTGAATCGTTGCCAATACTGCTGCCTGGCCCACGAGGCGATGGCGCTGATGGCCGGCGCCACGGAACGGGAAATCAATGAGACCAAAGCGGTGATCGAACTCTTCGCCAGTTTCAACGCCATCGCCGATTCGCTGCGTGTCCCCTGTGACGTGACTCCGGAGATGGCCAAACAACCCAGTTGAGTCAGACCATGTCAGATTGCTGTTCAACGACGAACCACGGTTTGCCGCCAACGGCGGAGCCAGTGAAGACTGCGCTGATTTGTCCACGATGCGGTCAAAGGGGCCAGCCCGTGCCCACGCGCACGATCAAGCACCAAGTCAGACCGGAGTTCCTGGCGGCGGTGGAGGACGGGTCGTTCAACTTCTGCCGTACTGCGCTTTGCAACGCCGTGTATTTCAACGACCGCAGGCTTGTCTTGACCAAAGCCGACGTGCGCCAGCGCATCGGAGTGAAGGAAACCGAAGACCCAGTGCCGATCTGTTACTGCTTTGGCTTCACGGAGAAGATGATCGTGGAGGAATTGCGGGCGACTGGCCACTGCACCATTCCCCAGCGTATCGCGGCGGAAGTCAAAGCCGGCAACTGCGCCTGCGAGGTCCGCAATCCGCAAGGCTCTTGTTGCCTGGGCAGCGTCACTGCTGCCGTGAAGAGGTTGCGAGCCACCGAAGGAGCGAACCGATACTGCAAATGAACTCGATAACATCAGACAACCACCGTGACCGGACTCAGTTTCACACCGTCAGACGCGGAGGGACCAGTCTTGGGACTGCTTGTCTCTGCCTGGGCATCTGGCTGACTGCAATGGCTGCTTCGCCTCAGCAGACCCGGAATATGTCCAGCCAATCCAAACGGGCGCGGGAGATCCTGGCTCAGGTGCGGAAGCAGGACTTCAATCCGCTTCGAGATGGTTTTACCTTCGACCGCCATCTGAACAAGCATGGCGTGGCGAACTTGAGCGATAAGGATTGGCTCGTCAGAACGCTCGCCGTTCGGGACCTTGTGCGCTTGGGTGCGTCTGCCGCTCCTGCGCTTTCCTCGGCGCTGAGCGAGACCAACAGACATGTCCGCCAGGTGGCCGCGATGGTCCTCGGCATTCTGCAAGCGACCAATGCCGTGCCCGCGCTGGAAAAGTTGCTCGGGCAGGACCCGGACCCTATGGTCCGCTCGCAAGCAGCCATCGCGTTGGGGCAAATCGGCCAGCCTTCTTCGATGTCGGCACTCAAGGCGGCACAGAAAGACGACGAATCCCGCGACGTGCAGCATCAGGCCGAACTGGCGGCGCATGCCGTCGAGCGTCGCATGCGACCGACGCCCGAACTGGCGGCCAGCTACGCCCGGTTAGACGAAACGCGTTTCGGTCGCGTGCAAGTGGGCCAGCCGGCCAGCGATTTCGAGCTACCCGATACGGAGGGCAAGATTTGGCGGCTCTCGGATTTCCGCGGCAAGAAGCCGGTGGTGCTCATCTGGATTTTCGCCGACTGGTGTCCGGTCTGCCACGGGGAGTTCCGCGAGTTGATTGAGTTGCGTCGCGAATTCGAGGCGGCAAACGCGCAGGTTTTCACCCTCGAATGTCACGACCTGTTTCCCTGTCGCGTGATGGCCGGCAAGGAATTGGACCCGAAATACTGGTTCAGCAAGACCTCCTTCAAGGCGGCCTACACGCAGAAGATTTGGTGGCCGCATCTGGCCGACCGCGCGGGCGCTGTTGGCGCAGAGTATGGCGTCCAACCGCTGGCTTTCGCCGTCCACTCGGAATATATCAACCGCCCGTCGGTGGTGATTGTGGACAAGGAAGGCATCGTCCGCTTTGCCTACTATGGCACCTTCTGGGGCGACCGCCCCTCGATTCGCCGGGCGTTGGACATGGTGCGCACCAGCGACTACTCCTTCGATGCGCCGAAGAGGCTGAAGCCGGCAACCGGCCCGTAACCGGATCTCACGAGACGCTTTCTCCAATGGAACAGACAACAACGATAAAACGATTTGAGTCAAAGCTCGCACGACACCGCCTGAGCCTGCGTCGGGGCCAGTTGCAAACGCTCCAGGTCAACGTCGGGCGCAAATGCAATCAAGCCTGCCGCCATTGCCACGTGAACGCAGCGCCTTGGAGAAAGGAAATGATGCCCGCCGAGGTTGCGCGACGCGTCGGGGAGTGGATTCGCGAGCATCGCCCCCCGGTTGTGGACATCACGGGCGGCGCGCCCGAACTGAGCGACCACTTCTGTTTCCTGGTGGAGACTTCCCGCGATGCCGGTTGCGGGGTCATCGACCGGAACAACCTCACCATCATCGAGACGCCGGCGTTTGCCTGGTTGCCGGAGTATCTCGCCGCTCACGAAGTGGAAGTCGTGGCCTCGCTGCCGTGTTACTTGGAGGAGAACGTCAATGCCCAGCGCGGGGAAGGCGTGTTCGCCAAGAGCATTGCCGCGCTGCGCAAGCTGAACGCGGTCGGCTACGGGGCGCGGTTGCCGCTCAATCTGGTCTATAATCCGCTGGGGCCGAAATTGCCGCCCCCGCAGGCCGAGTTGGAGGCGGACTACAAGGTCGAACTGCGCCGCCGCTACGGCATCGAGTTCACCCGGCTTTTCACGCTCACGAACCAGCCCATCGCCCGCTTCGCCGAAGACCTCCGCCAGCACGAACAATGGGATGCTTACCTGGAGTTGCTGGCCAACAGCTTCAATGCCGCCACGGTCGAAGCGCTGATGTGCCGGACTACGCTGAGCGTCGGCTGGCTGGGCGAGGTTTACGACTGTGACTTCAACCAGATGCTCGGCATGCAGGTCCGCAACGGCAAACCGCTGTTCCTCTGGGAGGTCACGCCTGAATACCTGGAAGGCTGGGCCATCGAGACCGGCGACCATTGCCTGGCCTGCACGGCGGGCTGCGGCAGCAGTTGCAGCGGAGCGATGCGGCAAAACGTTGCCGTCACAGCAAACTGAACCGCCCGAGGTCCGATGAGCACTCCAATTTCATTCTGCCAGTTCCGCGTGGCGGCGGCGTTGTTACTGACGGTTGTTTCGACCCGTGCTGCCTTCGACCAGACGCACGCTGGCTTTGACCGGTTGCTCAAGCAACACGTCAGCGACGGCTGGGTGGACTACGCGAGACTGAAAGCTGACCCAAAGCCGCGCAGCGCCTACCTCGACCAACTCGCGGCCGTGACCGAGGCGGAATTCAGCCAGTGGTCCGAAAAGGCGCGGCTGGCGTTCCTCATCAACCTCTACAACGCCGCCACGCTCAAACTCATCGTGGACCATTACCCGGTGCGGAGCATCAAAGACATCGGCGGCCTCTTCAGCAGTCCCTGGAAGCAGGAGGCGGTGCGCCTCTTTGGCCGGGTCACCACGCTCGACGCGGTGGAACACGATATCCTGCGCAAGCTGTATGCGGAACCGCGCATCCATTTCGCGCTTGTCTACGCCGCCAAAGGTTGCTCGCCGCTGCGCAGAGAGGCTTACGTCGCGTCCCGCCTTGACGAACAACTCGATGACCAAGCCCGCCTTTTCCTCGCCTCGCAGGAGAAAAACCGGGTCGTGGCCAACGAGCGCACGGTCTATCTCTCGCCCATCTTCAAGTGGTTCGCGGGCGATTTCGAGAAGCACTCGGGGTCGGTGCTCACGTTCATTGAACCGTATCTCCCCGAGGCCGACCGGCGGGCGCTGGCCGGCCACGGTTTGAAAATTCGCTACACCGACTACGACTGGTCGCTCAACGACCGCCCCAAGAAGTAGCAGGTTCGACTCCACCATGAACCCGCTCCTGCCGTCCACTACTGCCATGCCCGCAGATGTTACTTCCCAACCTGGTGCCAATTGGCGCAAATGGATTCTTCTCGGCGTGATGGGCGTCGCCGCCATTGTCGTTGCGTCCCTGTCTGACGTGCGCGCGCTGCTTCGTGACGCCCTCGACTGGATTGAGCAACTCGGCCCCTGGGGGCCGATTCTGTTCGTGCTCATTTACGTGGTCGCCACCGTGCTGCTGGTGCCGGGCTCTGCGTTGACCCTCGGGGCGGGCGCAGTGTTCGGCGTCGTGCGCGGCACCCTGATTGTCTCGCTGGCCTCGACTCTCGCTGCCACCGCCGCCTTTTTGGTTGGCCGCTACCTCGCGCGCGACGCCATCGCCCGCAAGATCGAGCGCAACGAAAAATTCGCCGCCATTGACAAAGCCGTGGCCGACGAAGGCTGGAAGATTGTGCTGTTGACCCGTCTCTCGCCCGTTTTTCCGTTCAGCCTGTTGAACTATGCGTTCGGCCTGACTCGCGTGAGACTCAGCCACTACGTGCTGGCCTCCTGGATTGGCATGTTGCCGGGCACGGTGATGTATGTGTACCTCGGCTCCCTGGCCCAGATCGGCGCGGGCGAGCGGATGCGCACGCCCGGCGAGTGGGTGCTCTACGGTGTGGGCTTGCTCGCGACGGTCGTGATCACCGTTTTCGTGACTCGCCTGGCTCGCAATGCGCTGGAGCAACGCGCCCATCCGAAGGCCGAGCCATGAATCGAGCGCCTCTCGTCCAACCCTGGGATCAACACAACCGGGAGCTCGTCGCGAACGTCCATCCGCCGGATTGGACAAACCCTGCGCCCGCGTCCCGTTACAACCTGGTTGTCATCGGTGCCGGCACCGCGGGCTTGGTCACCGCGGTGGGCGCCGCCGGTTTGGGCGCGAAGGTGGCACTGGTCGAAAAACATCTCATGGGCGGCGACTGCCTCAACGTCGGTTGCGTGCCGTCGAAAGCACTCATCCGTTCAGCCCGCGCCGCCGCGGAAGTGCGTCGGGCGGCCGAGTTCGGGGTGGACGTCTCCGAGGGCGTGAGGGTGGACTTCAGCAAAGTGATGGAGCGCCTGCGGCAGCTTCGTGCCAGCATCAGTCCGCACGATTCGGCCGCGCGCTTTCGCAACCTGGGCGTGGACGTTTTCCTCGGCACGGCGCGCTTCACCGGCCCGGAGACAATCGAAGTCGGCGGCCAGACACTGCGCTTTGCCAAAGCGGTGATCGCCACCGGCGCACGGGCTGCGGTGCCAGCCACCCTGGGACTGAACGGAGTTCCCCACCTCACAAACGAGACACTTTTTTCACTCACCGAATTGCCCAAGCGTTTCGGCGTCATTGGCGCTGGCCCGATCGGCTGTGAGATGGCCCAGACATTCGCTCGATTCGGCTCGCAAGTGTTCCTCGTTGAGGCAGCGCACGGCATCCTTCCCCGCGAAGACCGCGACGCCGCCGAAATCGTGCAGGCCGCTCTCGTCCGCGATGGCGTCAAACTGCTGTGTTGCGGCAAGGACTTGCTGGTTTCGAAGGAGCGGGACGACATCCGCCTGAAGGTCGAGTCGCACGGGCAAGGCTACGACGTGTTGGTGGACCAACTGCTGGTCGCCGTGGGCCGTGCGCCGAACGTCGAAGGACTCGGCCTCGAAACCGTCGGCGTCGAGTTCGACCGGAAGGGCGTGAAGGTCAACGACCGCCTGCGGACCACCAATCCGCGCATTTTTGCCTGCGGCGACATCTGTTCGCCCTACCAATTCACCCACTCTGCCGATTTCATGGCGCGCATCGTGATCCAGAACGCGCTGTTCAAAGGCCGCGCCCGAGCGAGTTCGCTCATCATCCCGTGGTGCACCTACACCTCGCCCGAAATCGCGCACGTCGGGCTGTACGAGAAAGACGCGAACGAGAAGAGCGTCGAAGTGGACACGTTCACGCAAGAGATGCGCACGGTGGACCGTGCCATCCTCGACGGCGAACCCGAGGGCTTTGTGCGCGTCCATATCCGCAAAGGCACGGATGCGATCGTCGGGGCGACCATCGTTGCCGCCCACGCGGGCGACCTCATCGGCGAGGTGACCCTGGCGATGAAAGGCCAGCTCGGCCTCAAGACCATCGCCGGGACGATTCACCCGTATCCAACGCACGCCGAAGCCATCCGCAAGACCGGTGACGCGTTTAACCGCGCGCGCCTGACGCCCGCCGTGAAAAAAATCCTGGGACGCTGGCTGGCCTGGCAACGGTGAAGAAGCCGCAGAGGCCTTTCTTCGATTCTCAATTCCTCCCAACCGGAGACACGTAATGGCCGCTCAATGGATCGTCCGGGTCCAACGAGACGGAATGGGTGCTGGCTTGTCCGCGCAGAATGGCGAACACCGACGGCAACACAACCAATGTCGCAATCGTCGCCGCCGCGAGTCCGCCCACGACCGCGCGGCCCAGCGGCGCCGTCTGTGCGCCGCCTTCGCCCAAGCCCAACGCCATCGGGGCCATGCCCGCGATCATGGCGAGGCTGGTCATGAGAATCGGACGCAGCCGGCTTTGCGCGCCTTCGACGGCTGAATCGGCGGACGCCATGCCGGCCATGCGGCTGCGCTCGGCGAAGGTCACGAGCAGAATCGCATTCGCCACCGCCACGCCAATGGCCATAATCGCCCCCATAAAGGATTGGATGTTCAGCGTCGTGTGCGTCAGCCAGAGAGAGAGGACCACACCGGCGATGACGGCGGGAACAGTGGAGACAACAATCACAGCCAGTTTCACCGATTCGAAATTGGCCATGAGCAGCAGAAAGATGATGACAACCGCGAGGAGCAGGCCGGTTTGCAGGCCGTCCAGCATTTGTTGCATCGGCACGACCTGGCCGCGCAGAGCAAGACTCACTTTCGGCGGCGGAGCGCCGATTTCTTTGAGAGCCCGCGCCACTTGTTTTGTCACCCTGCCTAAGTCGGTGTCCGTGATGTTGGCGGTGACGGTCACCATGCGTTGCATGTTGTAACGCTCATACTGGCCGACGGCCGTGCCCTCCTTCACGCTGGCGATGTTGCGGAGCAAAATCGCCTTGCCGTCGCGATAACTCACCGGGAGATTTTGCGCCGCTTCCAACGAGTTCATGGAACTCTGCGGAACCTGCACCTGGATTTGGTAAGCCACGCCGCTGTTGGGGTCGGCCCAATAGTTCGGCACCACAAACCGGCTGGAGGACGTGGCGGCTACCAGCGAGCGCGATACTTCCGACATTTTGACTCCCATGATTCCGGCGCGTTCCCGGTTGACGGCCACTTCAACCGTCGGATAGTCCAGCGCCTGGCCGAATCGCACGTCACGCAGCAAAGGAATTTTCTGAAGCCGCTCCTTCACTTTCTCCGCGAACTCGCGATTGGCGGCCAGGTTCGGGCCGCTGACGGCCACTTCAATGGGCGTCGAAGCGCCGAGGCTCATGACGCGGCTCACGATGTCGCTCGGTTCGAATGAGAAACTCACGTCCGGCAATTGCTCGGCGAACTTCTTGCGCAGGCGTTCTTTTAATTCCTCGATGCGGACCGGCGTGCCGGGTTTCAACTGGACTTGAAGCACGCCCTCTTCGGAACCGCCATTCCACAGGTAAACCAAGTTGATGGGATAACTGGGCGCGTGGACGCCCACAAAACCGAGGGTAATGGCGACGTTTTCTGCGCCGACTTCCTTCTTGATTATGTCCAACACCTCCAGCGCGATGGCCTCCGTGCCCGCGACATGCGTTCCGGTGGGGGCGCGCAATCTCAGTTGAAGCTGACCGGCATCCACGCGCGGAAAAATCTCCGTGCCGAGTTGCCGGCCAAGAAAAACGATGACCCATGCCGCCGCGACCACGTAAGCGCTCACGACGAGCCAACGCCTCGGGGCGATTCGGCGAAGAAACCAAGCGTAACGTCGTTGAAACCGAGCGAAACCCTTCACCCCAGCCCTCTCCCCTTCGGAAGGGGCGAGGGAGAATTCTCCGCCGTTTGTCCGCGTTTCTGCGCGCTCCGCTTTTGCGGAGGCTGAGGACGATTCTCCCTCTCCCCTCATCGGAGAAGAGGAGAGGGCCGGGGTGAGGGGAGTTGGTGGGCGATGTGAGCGCACAATCCACACTGACAAAACCGGCACGAAGGTGCTCGCCAACAGGTAGGAGGCGACCATGGAAAAGCCGACCGCCAGGGAAAGGGGAATGAACATCGCCTTGGCCGCCCCGGCCATGAAGAACGAAGGAACAAAAACTGCCAGCACGCAAAACATCGCCACCAGGAGAGGCAGCGCGACTTCCTTCCCGGAATCCGCCACGGAACGAGCGATCGCCTTGCCCTGGGCCAGATGCGTGTGGATGTTTTCAATCGCGACCGTGGACATATCCACCAGGATGCCGATCGCCAGGGCCAGGCCACCCAGCGTCATGATGTTGATGGTTTGGCCGGTGATCCACAGCGCGACCACGGCGCCCATCAACGCCAGCGGGATGTTCAGCACGACGACCAGGGCGCTGCGCCAGTCGCGCAAGAACAAAAGAATCACCAAACCGGTCAACAGAGCGCCCAGGGCGCCTTCCATCGTCAAGCCCGCAATGGCGCGGGTCACGTAAGGCGATTGGTCAAATTCATAGCTTACCTTCACGTCCCCGGGAACAACGCTCTGAAATTTGGGAAGGTTCTCCTTGACGCTGTTGACGACCGAGAGCGTGGAGGCGTCCGCGCGTTTGGTGACCGGGATATAGACCGTGCGGCGTCCGTTCACCAGAGCATAGCAGGTGATAATGTCGGAGGCGTCTTGCACCGTGGCCAGGTCTCGCAGGAAAACTGCCGGATAGACCCCCGTCCGAATCGGCACACTTTCCAGGTCCTTGATGTTTTTCACCACCGAATTGAGCGGCACCATCGGATATTTTTTCCCGATCGGCATGTTGCCGGAGGGGCTGATGGTATTGGCCGCCGTCAGGGCCGAGACGATTTCGTCCGGGGACATGTTGTAGGCACGGAGCCGGTCCGGTTTGACGTTGACGACAATGGCGCGGGCGCTGCCGCCAAAGGGCGGCGGCGCGGAGACACCGGGCAGCGTGGCGAAGAGCGGGCGAACGAGATTCAAAGCGGCATCCTGCATTTCGGCCACGGAGCGGGTTTCGCTCGAAAACACGAGATTGCCCACGGGAACGCTGCCCGCATCAAAGCGCGTGACAAAGGGAGGCACCGTGCCTGGCGGCATGAAAGCGCGGGCGCGGTTCACGTAGGCGACCGTCTCGGCCATCGCCGCTGCCATGTCGGTGCCGGGATAAAACTGCAGTTTGATGATGGACGCCCCCTGGATGGACTTCGATTCGACGTGCTCGATGCCGGTGAGGTAGAGGAAATGATATTCGTAGTAATAGGTGAGGTAGCCCTCCATCTGCGCCGGGTCCATGCCGCCATAAGGCTGGGCAACATAGATCGTCGGAATGCCCAAGGTGGGGAAAACATCACGGGGCATCTGGCGCAGCGCCAGGACGGAGCCCAGCACGACGGCAATGATGAGCACCACGATCGTCAGCGGTCGGCGCATGGCCGGTTGCACGAGATTCATTCGCTATCAGACGAGTCAGTTTGAGAAGTTGGTTACAGCAAAACTCCACCCTTCCAATCTCTGGCCGGTGGAGCGCACCAGATTGAGGCAGATTGTTTTGAGCCGTTCAAGACATTCTATATCAGTGTGGCCCAAAATCTTCGCGGGCGGCGACGATTTCCGCAACCGGACGATGTGGATAGAGAACGGGTTGCCCCGTCGCCCCCCACCCAATCCGGACAGGCGGTTCTCCCGCATCCCGCTTTCCAGTTCGCGGTCGCTGATGGACGGCAGGCTCTCGACTCATGCGTCTGACGCAGGAGCGGTGGGAACGGGTCGAATTGAAAGAAGCGGCTGCGGAGCGGCAGGTTGTCGCGCGGGAACAGGCCGGGCGGCACAACGACCAGTTCGGCGGAGAGAACTTGGGAGTTGAAGCTCACCGCCGCCGCGTGCGGGCCCAGTGAGATCAGGTGGCGTTTACATCTTGTGGCAGGTCGCGCACAAGGCGGAGGCCGTGTTATTGCGCACAAGGAACTTTCCATACCGGTTGTCGTGAGCATCGTGGCAGGCCGTGCACTGAAGCTGCCCGTTCTTGTCCAGTCGGACCGGCCCGGTCAGTGTGGCCGGATCCTTGAGTTGTGCGTTTGCGTTGGCCAAACCCGTGTCGTAGCTGAAAGAAACGGGATGATCATCCGCCAGGTCAGTGCCCAATCGGGTCACGCCGGTGGGCATGGTGGTGACCCCGCCTTGGAAGGCGATCGTGGCGCTGCGACTGCGTGCCAGGCCGAGCGCCACGGGTGCCATCGTGACAGCTCAAGCAGAGCTTGGAAGCCCCGGTTGGCTGGCCAATGATGGCCTTGGCGGTGGTGCTGCTGTAAGGCACATAGGCGCGGCCCCGGAATTGTAGTGGTTCCACAGGGGCGCCTCGGTGCTGCTGTTGTGGGGCGTGTGACAGAAGACGCAGATTTCCGATTCGGTGACGGCCTTCACTGCGCCGGGACTGCTGGTGGAAAGGTTCTGTTTGGAGTTGACGATGCTCTCCGCCGTGCTGCCCAGGGGCGCCAGGACCACCGCCAGCCAGCACAACCAGCCACCTGCCGCCAGGAAACCCGGCGGACAGACCGTCCGGCGAATACGCAAGTGGCGCGCGGCGTTCATGGCTGGCCAATGTATTTGAAAACTTGCACGCGGCGGTTGTAGCTGTCCGCCACAAAGACCCGGTTGTCGCGGCTGATGGCAATCCCCGCCGGCAGCCAAAACTCCCCTGACCCCGAGCCGGCCGAACCGACATCGAGCAGGAAGCGCCCCGCCTGGTCAAAAACCTGGAAGTTGTCAAAGAGGGCATCGACGACGTACACGTGGCCGAAACTATCCGCGGCCACTCCCTTCGGCCGGCTGAAATGACCGGAGCTGTCCCCCACGCTGCCGATCATGTGCCGGAATCGGCCTTCCGTGTCAAAGACCTGAATTCGGGAATTCATGGAATCGGTTACAAAAAGCCTTCCCTGAGCGTCTGCAGCGAGGTGGGTCGGAAAATTGAAATCGCCCGCCCCCGCTCCTCGTTGGCCAAAACTCGAGAGCCGACGCCCCCGAAGATCGAACACCACGACTCGGTGCGCCTGGGCGTCCGCCACGAACAGCCGCTCCTTGGCAATCGCCAGACCCGCCGGCCGTTCCAGGTCGCGTCCGATTTCAAACCGGAGTTTCCCCTTCTCATCGAAAGCCAAGACCTTCTGCAAACCGGAGTCGGCCACGTAAAAGGTTCCGTTCCTTTTGGCGATGGCGACGGGTGAAAGGAACGGGCGGGGGCCGACCTTCTCCCAGCGCAGGTACTTTTTCTTCGCGCGGTCGAAGAAACAGACTGCGCCCGCCCCGGTGTCCGTCAGGCAGAGATTGTCGGCTTCATCCAAGGCGACGCCAAAAGGTTTGATCAGGGTCTCTCGCCCCTGGTCCGCGCCCGTGAACCAGTTCGATAGGCGACGCCACCGCGAGGGCCGGACCCCAAGGTCGGCGGGTTTCTCGATGCTCTGTTCATAGACCAGTCGCGGGGCGGCGGGCGGCGGGGGCCACACGCCCAGCATCTGGGCGTCCGAGACCCCGTTCTTTTCCGCCGAGGGGGAAGAAGGAACCAGAACGATCGCGAGCGACACCGCAACCACCCCGCCTGCCCAGGCGGCACGCAACATCCGGCGTCGTGTGGCAAACAGACTGCGGCAGAACTTGCGGTGGTGGCGCGAGTGCATGTTAAAACGTCCGTCTGGCCCTGAGGGAAAAGAAATGCCGGTTGCGCAACTCCCCCCAGGAAAGACTCGTCCTGGTACTCGTATTGCAGCTTGAACGTCAATTGCGCGTACTTGAAGTCCAGGCCGGCCCGCGCCGTGGCCAGTTAACATCGACCCCGCCACCTTGTCGGCGATCTCTTGCAGGATGAGCGATTTGCCGCCGTAGTTGTCGGTGAAGCTTAACCGCCCATAGACTCCCACCAGCCCGTCGAGAAAGTCCAAGCGGACCTGGAATTGATTGGCCAGCGTGGTGAACGAGTCCGAAGGCTGACCCGCCGCGGTGTAATCGACCAGGACCGTGCCGCCATTGGGTATCGTGCCGCCGGGCACACGCTGCAGTTCCGTCCGTTCACCATGCCCGATGACAAGGTAGTCGAACAGTTCGTGGTACGGGATCGTGCCGGTGCTGTCGGTGACGCGGACGCTGGCGACGTTCACGCGCGGCAGATTCAGGAAGGTCATCACGCCGTCGGTCAGCGTGTGTGGCTCGGCCATGATGAAGAAAAGCTGGCCGGTGGTCTGCCGGTCTTCCTGGTCCAGCCGCACCTGGTAGCCGAGCGTGAGCCGCCCCACTTGGCCGAGCCGTTTCGTGTAATTCTCGCTCAGCCCGACGCCGTAGCGCGTGGTTTCAAAGGAGCTGTCCGGTGCCGTGGAACTGAGTGTCTGGCCCCGCAGTTCGACGGTCGAGGTGAGACTCTCGTAGAGCTGATGCTGGAGCGACGCCGTGGCCTGATGCCCGTCGCTATTCACCAAGCCGGACGTGCGCTGGTCGTAGCTGTAGCTGTAACTGCTGTGGAGACGTTTGCCGTGCGCGACCGTGGCCTGCTGCTGCGCCCTGAAGTTGCTGAGGGGAAACCGCGTCTCGTCCACGCGATTGTAGTTCAAACTGGAGTTCAATTTCACTCGGCCATTCTTCCCGAAGGACTCGGTGTTGTACACGTTGAGCGACTGTTGGAGACCTTGCTGCAGCGGGATGCCCAACTCCTGGCGCACGAAGTCCTCCAAGGTGTAGCTCAGCGTCGTGCCGGTCTCGCGGGCCCGCTCATTGCGCGCATCCAAGGAAAGAACCGTTTCGGTCAGGGTGGAGGGGCGCACCAAGCTGCGGACATCCTCCTCCAGACGAGTGAGGGACAGGCTCACCGGCACCGGCCCGGCCGCATAGCCCACCCGCCCGCCAGACCGCTGCGTATCCACAGTGGCGCGGGTGAAAAAGTCATAATCACGGGTGTTGTGTTCCTTGTCGGCGAACACCGACACCGCGTAGGGTTTCTCCTGCAGGAGGTTCATGTCCCCGTGATAGCGCTGCAGAAGAAGCCATTTCTCGTCCGTCTGGGCGGAAAGGGCGCCGGCGGATGGGCTCAGCGTCAACTGCTGCCAGCTCACGCCAGGCTCGGCGCTCAAGTTGAACTGGAGGAGATTCGGATGATAAACGGAACCCTGCAGACCGAGGCCAAAGGCCGGCCCCACGGAAAAGCGTTCCCGTGTCAATTCGGCGTTCTGTTTGGGCAACGTTCGCTTTTCCACTTCTCCCTCCGCTTCCAAGCCTGCGTGCATGTCAGTTATTTTGAGTGTCATCCAGCGCAATTCCGTCTCCCGCGCCGGGGGTTGGGCCGCCCAGCCCTGCCACAGCGCGCCCAAAAAAACAAGCCACCGCCAGCCGCACACCTCGGATGGGCAACTCGACTTTCATCGCGTCCCTCCGACTTTGGCCACCGGCGCGTTGGCCGCGGGACCGCGCAAAAGGAACCGCAGGTCTGCCGTGTGCGGAGCGTGGCAGGTCGCACAGGTATTCGTGCCCGCTTTCGCATGCGCCTCCACCTTGGACACGTCCTTCTCCTCATGGCGCTCGAAGCAGAGCGCCGGCCCGGCTCGCCCCAACAGGAACTGGTTTGTCGATTGGTGGGGGTCATGACAGGCCATGCATTCGCCTGATTCGGCCGGCGCGTGCCGGACCTTGGCCTCTTTCAGAAAGTCGTCATGGCAGGCGAAGCAGATCTGCAAGGGCGTGCCTTTCAGCTTCTGAGAGAATTTGCCTTCGTGACACTCGCCGCACTGGCGGTCCCCGTAAGGCACGTGCATGAACAAGCTTGGCTCCGGTGCGGCCACCCTTCGCGCGGAAAGCAGATGGGTGGCTTGGACGGGAGCTTTGGCAAGTTCAGTCTGTCTCAGAGCGGTGGTTGTTTCCGACCCCGGCCCCGGCACGCCGTCGAAGAAGAAGCCAAGCCATTGACGCTTGGTCTTGAGGCTGCATCCGCTCGCCAGCACGAGTAACACCCCGCCAAGCAGCCCAGCAAGAACGTGCGGGTGTATTCTGTGGTTTCGCCTGCGCGACCTGAGTTTACATAATTCCGAAGAGCGAATGGGACCGCAAGCCGCCCTACCTCTACGGCGCGAAACGCCCGGTCTATGGGGAAGTCAACTCTGTAGGGCCCGAAGTCGCCGGAACCATTCACGAGGCCCTGCGCGAGTTGTGCCGTGCAGCCAAACCGTAGCAAACAACGGCAGGAAGAGCCGGCGGCCTGAGAGGCTGCTCAAAATTGGGCCGGCGCCCCTCGTAGAAGCGCCGGCGCCGGTCCTCGGACTGGGAGCGCCGCTGCTCTTGGCCGTGTGCCGAGCGTGCGAAGCGCGCCGGTTATTTTTGCCCGCGAAATTCCTCCATAAGCTGCAGGATTGCCTCGCGCACGGCAAAAAGTTCAGCGCGAGTGGAAGCGATTGTCTCGGCGGGAAGGAGATTCTTTGGGCCAACTTTCTCCAAGGCAGCTTGCGCCGCGTGCAAGTAATTGAGCGCGCGCTTGAGACAGGCTACCACGAAGGCGCCTTCCTGCGCGTCGCGGCCGTAAGCAAGGCCGTTGAGCGCGCCGGCCAGCTTGGCGCCGGTGATTTGGTATTGGCTCAGGAGCGCGGCCAGGTCATCGTCGTCCATCTTGCCGAGGCCGAGATCGTCGCACTGGTGCCAGAGAGCCATGCTCCCATCGAACGCGCGCCGGGCCAGCGGATGGCTGATGTCGCCGTCTTCGTCGCGCACCCAATCCACGCCTTCCGTGGCTGGGTCCGGTTCGAGTTGCGGAAGATCATCAGGAACTTCGAGGGCAAACGGATCTTCCTCATCTTCGCCGGTGTGCTCGCCGGCCTCAGCCGCATCCTCCTGCTCGGAGTCAGCCGCGGACCCCTGGCGGCTGCCGCGTTCGTCTTCCTCGAGGACTTCTTCAAGCCAGGTCCAGCCCATTTCCTTGGCAATGAGGCGGTCACGGTCGGGATGCTCCCGGTACTTGTCGAACAGCTCGGCATATTTGTCGGTGCGGGCATCGCTTTCACGCATTA
>ERZ1292640.727-Hain-H43-02um-R1-727-length-27088-cov-12_pt1 | contig 27088 bp, 16 predicted proteins | sample MGYA00564404_ERZ1292640 | MGnify/ENA primary metagenome ERZ1292640 (study PRJEB36523, sample SAMEA6512636) | groundwater metagenome | collected 2019-01-08 | study: AquaDiva: Metagenomics assemblies of 32 groundwater samples | reverse complement strand
CCGACATCGAGTTCGTGCTTTCCCGCCAGTTCGATTATCCGTACCTGCTGCGCGGTCAAAGTGACGTCAGCGAAGATCTGATCGCCGCTTACGCCCCCTTTAGTCCACAGGTGGAAACGTTGCGCGCCCTGCGCAGCCAGCTCATGGTGCGCTGGTTCGATACCGACCCCGCGCGCAAGGCGCTCGCCGTTGTCAGTGCCGCGCGCAATGAGGGCCGTAGCTTCATCGCCGCAAACCTTGCCGTCGTGTTCTCGCAGCTTGGCGAGCACACGCTGCTGATCGACGCAGACCTGCGTAACCCCTGCCAACACAAACTTTTCAGCCTCGATAACCGCGCCGGCCTCTCGGCAGTACTCTCTGGACGCGCGGGGCCGGAGGCGATCCAGCGCATCCCCGCACTGCGCGATTTTTCCGTGTTGCCCGCCGGCGCTCTCCCGCCCAACCCGCTGGAGCTGCTGGCGCGGCCGCTATTCCCGCAACTGCTGCAGGAGCTGGCCAACGAATTCGACGTTATCATCCTCGATTCTCCCGCCGCAGCCGAATACGCCGACGCGCAAACGCTCGCCGAGCGCGCGGGCGCGGCCCTGATTGTGGCGCGCCGGAACGCCACGCGCATTTCGCAAGTCCGCAGCGTCATCGACGGTCTCTCCCAGGGCCGCACCACCGTCGTCGGTACCGTGCTCAACGATTTTTGATCTCTCAAATGTCCGCCGCGCTCGACGCAAGAACTCCCCGGGGCATTGCCATGGGTATCGAATGGTTGCCCGTGATCGCAGGGCTGCTGGTTCTCTACATTCCGACGTTCTATGGTCTTGCCGCAACGATCTGGCAGTCGGAAGAGCACGCTCACGGCCCCATTATTCTTGCCGTCATCGTCTGGTTCATCTGGGAAGAACGCAAAGCACTGCTCGTCGCGCCGGCTGGCACGGCGCCGGGGCCAGGCTACTCATTGCTGGTGTTCGGACTGCTGCTTTATGCATTGGGCCGTTCCCAGGGCATCATTCTGTTCGAGGTCGGCGCGCTGGCTCCGATACTCGCCGGCGTGCTGCTCGCCACGCGCGGCTGGGAGGGGCTGCGCGCCCTGTGGTTTCCGCTCATTTTCATCGTCTTCCTGGTTCCGCTGCCGGGTTTTGTCGTCGACGCACTGACGGTGCCGCTAAAACAGCACGTCTCGGAGATCGCCGAGCAGCTGCTTTACGCCGCGGGTTACCCGATCGCCCGCAATGGCGTGGTGTTGATCGTGGGTCAATACCAGCTGCTCGTGGCGGATGCCTGCTCCGGGCTCAACTCGATGTTCAGCCTGTCCGCGCTCGGGCTCGTGTATCTGCGCCTGATGCGCTACCGGAGCTGGCTGCACAACGGCCTGATTATCGCCAGCATCCTGCCGATCGCTTTTGGCGCCAATATCGTGCGCGTAATGATATTGGTGCTCGTCACGTATCATCTGGGCGATGAAACGGGACAGGGCTTTACGCACAGTTTTGCCGGCATGTTGTTATTCATGGTGGCATTGCTGATGCTGTTGGGCCTGGATGGGGTGATTCGGCTCGCCAGCGCGCGTTGGCGCGGGAGCGCGATGGTATGAAGGCGCTCGACCGGGTGATGCTGCTGATAGGGCTGCTGATGTTTGCCGGTGCGGGGCTGGCGTTGGTCATGACGCCAACCAAGAAAATTACCAGTGAGTCAGACAAGGTCAATCTGGAAAAGATGATCCCGGAATCGTTCGGTGGCTGGAAGATCGACACATCGATCGTACCCGTGCTGCCGAATCCTGAGCTTCTGGCAAAACTCGAGAAAATCTATAACCAGACGCTGGCGCGGACCTACATCAACAGCAAAGGCCTGCGTGTCATGCTTTCGATCGCCTACAGCGACGACCAGAACGAGGGTATGAACATCCATCGCCCGGAAATCTGCTATCCGGCACAAGGTTTTGACATTTTGAAAACGGTGGCCGCGGAATTGGTCACCCAATACGGAAAATTGCCGGTAACGCGGCTGCTGGCACAACAACGCGCACGCAGCGAGCCGATCACTTATTGGGTAATCGTGGGTGATAGAATCACGTACTTCGGACTCGCTCACAAGCTCGCGCAATTGCGTTATGGGCTGACCGGCAAAGTCGCCGACGGGATGCTGGTGCGCGTTTCGTCGATTGATCGTGACGAAAATGGCGCCTACCAGCTGCAGCAGGAATTTCTCGAGGCCATGTTGGCCGGCATGAGCGAGAAAGACCGCGTGCGCATCGCCGGCCGCTTCGGCGTTTAATTGTCTTCACTTTTTCCTCGAGTACCCATGGCTAAAGTCGCGTTAATCACCGGTGTCACCGGCCAGGATGGCTCCTACCTCGCCGAATTCCTGCTCGAGAAGGGCTACAGCGTTCACGGCGTCAAGCGCCGCTCCTCGAGCTTCAACACCGACCGCATCGACCATATCTACGAAGATCCGCATATCGATAACCGCCGATTCATCCTGCATTACGGCGATCTGACGGACTCCACCAACCTGATCCGCATCATTCAGGAAGTCCAGCCCGACGAGATTTATAACCTCGCCGCCCAGAGCCACGTCGCCGTCAGCTTCGAAGAGCCCGAATACACCGCCAATGCCGACGCCCTGGGCACGCTGCGTATCCTCGAAGCGATCCGCATCCTCGGCCTCGAGAAAAAGACCCGCTTCTATCAGGCTTCCTCCTCGGAACTCTACGGCCTCGTGCGGGAAATCCCGCAGAAGGAAACCACCCCCTTCTACCCGCGCAGCCCCTATGGCGTGGCCAAGCTCTACGCGTACTGGATTACGGTCAACTACCGCGAAGCCTACGGCCTCTACGCGTGTAACGGCATTCTTTTCAACCATGAATCGCCGCGCCGCGGCGAGACCTTCGTCACGCGCAAGATCACCCGCGCGCTCGCGCGCATCAAGCTCGGCCTGCAGGAGTGTCTTTATCTCGGCAACCTGAATGCCCTGCGCGACTGGGGCCACGCCAAAGACTACGTCGAAATGCAGTGGCTCATGCTCCAGCAGGACGCGCCGGAAGACTTCGTGATCGCCACCGGCCGCCAATACAGCGTGCGAGATTTCGTCAATGCGGCCGCCGGCGAGCTCGGCATGAAAATCCGCTGGGAGGGCGAGGGGGTAAGCGAGACCGGAATTCTCCATTCAGCCCACGAATCACTTGCCACGAACCACGAACCACGAACCACCGGTAATGTGATCGTGCGGGTCGATCCCCGTTATTTCCGCCCCACCGAAGTAGAAACCCTGCTGGGCGATCCCGCCAAGGCGAAACAAAAACTCGGCTGGGAGCCACGGATCAGCTTCGAAGAACTCGTGCAGGAAATGGTCCGCGAGGACCTCAGGACCGCCGAGCGCGATGCACTGGTCAACAAGCACGGCTATCGTGTCATGGCGTATCACGAATAACGCCATGCAAAAGGACGCCAAATTCTACGTTGCCGGTCATCGCGGGATGGCCGGCTCCGCCATCGTTCGCCGCCTGCAAGCCGGTGGCTACAAGAACATTCTTGCCCGCACGCGCGCCGAACTCGACCTCACCAACCAGGCCGCGGTGAGTGCCTTCATGGGAGCCGAGAAGCCCGACTACATCTTCCTCGCGGCCGGCAAAGTCGGTGGCATTCAAGCCAACAATACCTATCGCGCCGAATTCATTTACGAGAACCTGATGATGGAGGCCAACGTCATCCATGCGGCCCATCAGGCCGGGGTGAACGATCTGCTGTTCCTGGGTTCCAGTTGCATGTACCCGAGAGACTGCGCTCAGCCGATCAAGGAGGACTACCTCCTCACCGGCCCGCTCGAGCCGACCAATGAACCCTACGCGATCGCCAAGATCGCCGGCATCAAGCTGTGCGAATCGTACAACCGGCAATACGGCAGACAATACGTCAGCGTGATGCCGACCAACCTCTACGGACCTAATGATAATTACGACCTTGGCAACAGCCATGTTCTGCCCGCGCTGCTGCGCAAGGCGCACGAAGCCAAGCTGCGCGGAGACGGCAAGCTGGAAGTATGGGGATCGGGCAAACCCAGACGCGAGTTTCTGCATGTGGACGACATGGCGGACGCCTGCGTTTTCATCATGGAGCGCGGCATTACTGACGGCCTCTACAACGTTGGCACGGGCTCGGACGTGACCATTCGGGAGCTGGCCGAAACCATCATGACCGTGGTGGGATTCAAAGGCGATTTGATGTTCGATGCCAGTAAACCGGATGGGATGCCGAGGAAGCTGCTGGATGTTGGAGCCTTGTCGGGGCTTGGTTGGGGCTATCGGATCGATCTCCAGCAAGGCCTACAGAGCACCTATCAGGACTATCTCGCATCAGAGACGGCTTGATCGCCTTCCCCAATGAAGTTTTTGAGAAAAATTCGCCTGCTATGCAGAAAAATGGGCCGGGATCTCGTTCCGTACCATCCGTTCCACCACCCTCTGGCGCGCCGGGCTAAATTGTTCCGCGCGGGCGATGCCGGGCCGAATTGAGCGATGCCGATCGACACAGATCGCACGCACACGCCCGCCGGATCTCCGCTGGGAGCGCTTTCCGGGCGCGTCCTTGCGGCGGCCAAATGGAGCTACCTTGGTGTCGCTGCGCGTGTGTTGTCGCAATTCATCGCCCAGATTGTCCTGGCGCGATTGCTCGGACCTGTGCCGTTCGGCATGTTCGGCATCTGCATGCTGACCGTGGGCATAGCTTCCATTATTTCAGAAATGGGGTTGGGCTCGGCACTGGTTCAAAAAAGGACTCTCACCGAAGCGGATATCCGCGTGGCGTTTACCCGTGTCGTAGCGGCATCAGCCGGGCTGGCCCTGCTGCTCGCCCTGGTGGCACCGTTGTTGGCGCAGTTTTTCGGCGACCCAGCGCTCACCGGGCCACTGCGCGGAATCGCGCTCAGCGTTGTCATCGCGAGCTTCAGCGTTGTACCCCGGAGCCAGCTCGAACGCCGGCTCGAAATGCGCACGGTGCAAATCGCGCAGGTAGTGGGCTACATCACGGGGTTCGTCGCTGTTGGCACCGGACTGGCATTGGCAGGGGCGGGTGTGTGGAGCCTGGTCGGCGCGCTGGTGGCGCAAAGTCTGACGGAAGCGGTGCTGCTCTATCGCGCCGCGCCCTATACTCTCCGGCCGTTGCTGGTGGCCAAAGACGGAGCGCTGCAGGGTTTCGCCGGGCGTGTCCTGCTGACCAACCTGGCCAACTGGGCAAGCGAGAATGTCGACAACCTGCTGGTGGGCAAGCTGTTAGGGGTGCAGGCGCTGGGCTTTTATTCAGTGTCGTACAATCTCATGCGCACGCCGACCAATCATCTGGTGTTTACCCTGCAGCAGGTGCTGTTTTCAGCAAGCGCGCGCATGCAGGACGACGCCGCGGCGCTTGGCCGCGCCTATCTGCTGACGTTGAACGCGGTGCTGCTGGTGTCGTTGCCCACGTTCATCGCCGCCGGCGTACTGTCGGAAACGCTGGTGGCGGCGCTCTTTGGTCAGAAGTGGCTCGCCGCCGCCCCGGTACTACTGCCGCTGGCGCTGGCGATGCCGGTGCACGCGGCGATGGCGATCGCCGGGCCGATCCTGGCGGGGCGGGGCATGATCGGCAAGGAACTCAAAGTCCAGTTCTGGGTGGCCTTGCTGCTCATTGGGGCGATCTTTGTGAGCGCGCGATTCTCGCTGGAGGTGCTGGCCTGGAGCGTGTTCGGCGTCTATCTGGTGCGGGCGGTGTGGATGACGGTGGTACTGATGCGAGTTCTCGGCCTCCCGGCGAGTGCCGCACTGACGTCGCTGCGTGGAGCGTTGCCGTTTGCGCTCGCCATAGCCGGTATCTTGTTCGCCGCCGATTATTGGCTGCAGATGCTGGGCGTTCTTGCGCCATTGCGACTCGTTTTCGCGCTCGCGTTGGGCGCGGTGCTCGTGCTCGGTGGCGGGCTGCTGTGCGTCCGGTTCCTGATTGGTCCCGATCTGGCGGGACTGCTCCTTCAATATACGAATGACGAGACGGGGCGCCTGCCGCGATGGTTCACGCAATACCTCAAGGCACGGTTGACATGACTGGGAACGACGATCAATTGGAATTGTATTTTTAACGGCGAAGTCATGAGTTATCGAAGAGGGTGCCCGTGAATGACTTTCGCGATTTGGTGTTTATTTCGTTGCCCTGGACGATGGCGCTGGCCTTGGGATTCGCCGCACCGGTTGCTGTCTGGATCACGTACCGGGCTATCGCCTGGTTCGGCGAACGCTACGTCATTCCGGTATTGATCTGGATCATCGGGCTTTATCCGGCCGTGTATGCCATCCTTACGCCGCGCATTCTTACCAAAGACGAAAAATATTTCAGTGACACGGCACTGACGGCCGGAGCCTATTCGATTTGGCTCGCGCGAGGACTGACTGCCGTAATCGTGGTAATCGCACTGGCGAGTATTATTCCGGCCCTGGTTCGCGGCGATTCGTCCCGCCGCCCGGGTCGTTCGCTGTGGTTTGGCTACCTTGCTTATTTCCTGTTGAGCTTTGTTTTCGCCGCTATCGGGGCAACTGAGCCATCCTTCAAACATCAATTGCTTTACCCGCTGCTCATTTTTGCGACTGTTTTTCTCGTGAGCCCACCGCGCCCGGCGGATTTTCTCAAAGTGGTCAAACAAGTGCTGCTGCTGATCATCTACGCCAGCGCGGTCGCGGCGGTGGCGTTTCCAGAATGGGCGCTTTACGACGACATTTGGGCGGTTTTTCCCGGCATTCCGCGCCTTTTCGGCGTGACCTCGCATCCGAACGTGCTCGGTCCCTTGGCTGCACTTTATCTTGTGATCGAGCTTTTTCGCCCCGCCAATCGATGGTTCGGGATGTTCAACGCCATGGTGGCGATAGCAGTGCTTTTTCTCAGCCAGTCAAAAACGGCTTGGACGATGGCGCTATCGGCATTGTTTATCTGGCTTGCCGTGCGCTTGTGGCGTGGGATAGGTCTTGGTCTGAGCGGTGATCAAACCTGGCAACGTGCACTGTTCGGAGGACTCGGGGTGGGCGGACTCGCGCTGGTGGCGGTGTTCGCCGCTTTTGTCGCGGGAGCGTTTGACCGTTTCCAGTTGGACAATTTGGAAGGCCTGACGACACTGACCGGGCGTACTACAATCTGGAATATTACGCTCGATGTCTGGCGGGATAACCCGCTCTTTGGTTACGGGCAGGAATTGTGGGGTGACGCATTCCGGGCCAAATACCGACTGTTGTTTGTGGGCCAGGCGCATAACCAGTTTATACAGACTTTGGGCGAGTCAGGAATCATCGGAATAGCGGGGCTGCTGATCTACCTCTGGGTGCTTGCATTACTTTCCCTACGCCACGCGCGGGCGACAAGCGGGCTTTCAGTCAGTCTTTTCTTGATGCTAATATTGCGTTCCATAACCGAGACGCCGCTGCAGAATACCGTCCTTTTCGATGGAAGTCTTTTCATGCACCTCATGATTTTCGCCTATCTGATGATGCTCGAAAAGCGATCTGCTCTCGATCAATCGGGGCTGCCGGACAGGGGCGGCAGTGAGGCGCCGGCGCGTGGCGCCCCGGGCAGTGTCCGCAGGGCATGAACCTGTCGGCCGCCGGACCCGCGTGCTGGCGCGGCGGGGTCTGGACGACGACGGCAATCGTCCGGCGCGCAAATAAATGAAGATCGGCATTGTCGGTCCCATTGGCACGGAGAACATTGCCCGCTTCATCTCGGACGACCCGGCACGTCTGCCTCACGGCTATGGCGGCGGCTTTGGCGGCGCGTCGCTGCTGGGCACGTTGATCGGCGAACTTCTCGCCCGCGGCCATACAGTGGCCGCTTTCACGATTTCCTCGGACTTGCCGATCTCGCCGTGCGCCGAAGTTGTGGCGCAAGGCAATCGTTTCCGCATTCATTATTGCCCCGTAAGGCCTCATTCCTTTCGCCCGAAGTTCGGCAAGCTGGGGCGGGCGGTAGACGCCTATCGCTTCGAGCGCGCCGGGCTGCGCCACGCCATGCTTGCTGAGGGACTGGATCTCGTTCACGCGCACTGGGCGTACGAGTTTGCGCTTGCGGCCATCGCATCGGGGTTGCCTCACGTCATTACCTGTCACGACGTGCCCCGGAATGTACTGCGATACATGCCCAATGCGTACCGGCTGGTGCGTTATTTCATGGCGCGTCGGGTCATGGCAACCGCACGTACGCTGACCGCGGTTTCCCCCTATCTAAGGGATGCCATTGCCGGTTCCGCCCGCGTTCCCATCAACGTAATCCCCAATCCGCTGCCGCCGGACGTGATGAAGCAGCGGCCGTCGCAGCGGATCGTCGATCCGCGCCACCCGCGTCTTGCCATGGTGCTGAATGGCTGGGGTCCGCTCAAGAATCCGCAATCGGCGCTCATCGCGTTTTCGCTGCTGCGCCGCCGTGTGCCAGATGCCGAGTTAAGCCTGTTTGGCTACGACTACGAGCCGGGGGCAAGCGCGCAGCGTTGGGCCGATGCGCGCGGGGTTGCCGCCGGGGTCACTTTCGTCGGCAGCCTGCCTCACGCGCAGTTGATGCAGGCCCTTGGCCGGGCGGACGTGCTCGTGCACCCGTCGCTCGAGGAAACCTTCGGCATGGCAGTGGCCGAAGCAATGGCACTCGGTGTGCCGGTCATAGGCGGCAGTCGCAGCGGCGCAGTCCCGTGGGTAATCGGCGGCGGCGGGCTGCTCGCCGACGTGACCTCTCCTCAAGCGATCTACGAGGTTATGCTGGAGTTGCTCCTGGAACCCGCAGTTTACGAGCGATGCCGCGAAGCAGCCGTGGAGCGGTCATGGGGCCTTTGCAGCGTCGAGACGGTGGTGAATCAATATGAGCAGCTATATCGCGGCGTTGTCGACAAGCATCGGCCTATTCCTGAACATGAACTACGGTAAATCTTCAGGGCCGGCGAGCGAGGTTCGGGTGGCAGTATTGATGACGTGCCACAATCGCCGGGAGCATACGCTTGCCTGTCTGCGCGCGCTCAGAGCGGCGGAGATTGAAGCGCGCCAGACCTGTGATGTCTACCTTCTGGACGATGGCAGCAGCGACGGTACCGCAGAAGCTGTCGCGAATGAGTTCCCGCACGTGCACCTGCTGCGCGGCGACGGCAGCCTGTTCTGGAACCGGGGCATGCACCGCGTCTTCGAAGCGGCATTGCGCCGGGGCTACGACTTCTACCTTGGTCTGAACGACGACACGCTGCTGTATCCGGACGCCCTGCGGCGACTGCTTACATGCCACGCGAGGATCACGCAAGAAAGCGGGCGCAGCGGAATCGTCGCCGGCAGTACTCGCGATGCCACGAGCGGCGAATTGACGTATGGCGGACAGGTCAGGGAAAAGTGGTGGAAGCCGTTGACGTTCCAGGTCGTGTCTGCGCGCGAATGCCCGATAGAATGCGACACAACGACCTGGAATGTCGTGCTGATTCCGGACGGGGTGGCGCGCCGGTTAGGCAATCTCGATCCTTTATTCTCCCATGCCATGGGCGACCTGGATTACGGACTGCGCGCGAGGAAAGCGGGATATTCGAACTGGGTCATGCCCGGTTTTGCCGGCACCTGCTCCGACAACCCGGTCGAAGGAACATTTCTCGATGCCGGGATTTTATTCCGGGAGCGATTTAGAAAGATGTTTCAGCCGAAGGGGCTGCCGCCCAAGTCGTGGCTGCTGTTCTGCCGTCGCCACGCCGGCCCGCTATGGGTGGTGTTCTGGGCATGGCCGTACTTGCGGGTCGCGCTCGAATCTCTTTTCGGGCGCAAGTGAACGGCGCAGTGATTTTCAGGAAAGGGCCGGGAGTGATGACCAGAAATCCACCTTCTTCCCGTACGCGGAAGATGCTGATTTTCTTCGTCGCGTGCGGTCTGTTGGCGATCGGGAGCGCAGCGGTCGGCGGGCTCGAGTTGCCGGGTCCGGCCGCTGAACTGAAGGGTTCATCCCAAGCTGTGCCCAGGACATTTTTTGGCATGCACCTGCATCGGGCCGATACCACGACACCCTGGCCACGCGTGAAATTCGGCTCATGGCGATTGTGGGATGCCGAGGTCGTGTGGCCCAACCTCGAGCCGGCAAAGGGGAAGTGGGATTTCCGCAAGCTTGACCGATATCTCGCGATGGCGAGGTTGACGGGAGTGGAAGTGCTTCTGCCGTTGGGCTTGTCGCCGCCGTGGGCCTCCGCCCGCCCTGCGGAAAAATCGGCGTACGGGCCGGGCAATGCCGCAGAACCGCGCGACATGGCGGATTGGCGCAACTACGTTCGAACCGTAGGGGAACGCTACAAGGGTCGCGTTCGCCTCTACGAGATATGGAACGAGCCTAATGACAAGACATTTTTCACCGGCACGGCGGCGAACTTGGTCGAGCTTACCCGCATCGCCAGCGAGGAATTGAGGCGGATCGATCCGGAGATCCGCGTTGTTTCACCCTCGGTAACCGGCGGCGGCAAGGAAGTCAATTGGCTGGATGATTTCCTCAGGCTCGGCGGCGCCGCCTATGTGGACGTCATCGGCTACCATTTTTACGTGGCTCATACCAAACCTGAAGCAATGCTTGAGATCATCAGCGAGGTACGCCGCGTGATGGTTAAGCACGGCGTCGCCAAAAAGCCGCTTTGGAATACCGAGACGGGCTGGCTGATCGCAAGCGAGGAGGGCGGAACGAGTGGCGGTCCCGCGGGTTGGAAAAAGCTCGACCGGATAAGCACGGGGGCATACATCGCCCGAGCCCACATCCTGTCCTGGGCGGCGGGTGTGGAGCGATTTTACTGGTACTCGTGGGACAACAGTTCGATGGGATTCCTGGAGCCGAACACGAAGACGGTCAAGCAGTATGCCGTGAATGCCTATGCCAGGACGCTGGAGTGGCTGGTGGGGTCCGTTGTCAGTGGTTGCAGGAAATTTGCCGGGGTCTGGCGCTGCGCGCTGACCGATTCGAAAGGGCAAAATGCATGGATCGTCTGGACCGAAGACGAGACCCGGACTTCGTGGCCGTTACCGCAAGGGGCGCAGTTAAGAGAAATTGAAGATCTTGACGGCAACTCCAGGGCTGCGATGGAAGGCCAAAAAACGATCGGCGTGTCACAACGCCCTGTCCTGCTGCGGCTTCGTTAACCCGCATCGAGCCGGTCGTCGTACAGTAGCGGTGTTCATATGAATCTGAGGAAGTCTTCCGAAATGTCAGGCAAGGCTAGCGTCTTTGTTGTTCCGGCCCGAGAAGTGACCGCATCGTTCGTGAACGGCGCGTTTGAGCTCTTTGTCACTCGATTGGACCTCGGACCAGAAGCCGTCCGTGCCGCGACGGCCCTGCTCTCGGAGGAGGAGCGACGGAAAGCGGGCCGTTTTGCGTTTGATCGCGATCGTCGCCGTTTTGTGGTCGCACGCGCGGGGCTGCGCGAGCTGCTCGCGGCGCGCTTGGGAATACGGCCTGAATCGGTCGAGCTGATGGATGGCCCGCACGGGAAGCCTGCGCTCGCGCAAGAGTCCTGCCGCGGGGATCTGCGCTTCAATCTATCGCATTCCGAGGATGTCGCCGTGTACGCCTTCGCACGCGGCCGCGAAATCGGAGTCGACCTCGAGGCGGTTCGCGCATTGCCCGATGGTGACGATATTGCGGCGCGTTTTTTTTCGGTCCGCGAGAACGAGACGTACCGCGGCCTGGACGCGCGTGACCAGCCATTGGGATTCTTCCAATGCTGGACGCGCAAGGAAGCCTTTGTCAAGGCGCTCGGCGACGGCCTCTATTATCCGCTCGACAGCTTCGATGTCTCGCTTGCGCCGGGTGAACCGGCGCAAATTCTTCGCACTGGGAACATCGCCGGCGAGCATTGCGGTTGGCAGCTTTTCAGTTTCGCCCCGCTCGCGGGCTTCATCGCGGCAGTTGTCATTGAAGATCCGGTGCGCAAGCGGATCGCGCTGCGGCCGTTGTGATGAATGAAGCGTTTTTTTTCGGACCGGCCGACCAGCAACTCTTCGGGAATTATCATGCGCCGGTTGCAGGCGATGGGCAGGTGCTCACGGTGATCTGTCCGCCTCTGTTCTTTGACTACATGCGCACGCAGCTTACGCTGCGAAGGCTGGCCCTTTCTCTCGCCGAGAGAGGTCAGCACGTTCTTAGATTTGACTATCGAGGCACTGGCGATTCGTTTGGGGAGCTCGGCGAGGTGACGGTTTCCGAGTGGATAGAAGACGTCGCGCTCGCCGTGCGAGAAGGCCTCGATATTTCCGGGAGCCGGAAGGTGCGGCTGGTGGGAGTGCGGGCTGGTGCGCTGCTGGCCTGCAGGTTGCCGGTTGCCGTGAGGGAATTCCAGCGGCTGGTTCTGTGGGATCCCGTCCCCGACGGGGCTCAATATCTTCAGGAGACGCGCCGCACCCAGGCCACAATGGTTCGGCGTCATCTTCATCTGAGTCGCGATGAGCGTCGTCAGGGCATGCTGGAGTATGCGGGGCACCCTGTCTCCGAGCGCATGCTGGATGAATTCCGTTCGCTCGACGCGAGTGCTTATTCGAATGTTCCGAGCAGCAAGCTGCAGGTTGTCAGCACCTTACCGGTACAGCCGTTTCCGGTGGCGGGGATTTCTCAGCATGTGGCGCGAGTCGCGTGTAACTGGGACACGGATATCCAGGATCCGATGCGGCCTCAGTCATTATTGTTGGAGACCCTGATCGTATGTCTGACCATGCCCTGACGGAAGAGCCGCTGCATTTCGGCGAAGGCGGCCGGTTGCTGGGCATTTTGACTCGACCGGCGGCCCCGCCTGGCAACGCGCGAAAGCTGCCGGTGTTTGTGTTATTGAGCTCGGGCTTGCTGCACCGCGTCGGTCCGCGCAGGCTCTACGTCCACCTCGCCAGGGAACTCGCCCGAATGGGCTTCAGTACACTGCGGGTTGATCTGGCCGGTGTCGGGGACAGTCCACCGCGCCCCGGCTTGACGAACAACCAATCCGTAACGGCAGATTACGGGGAGATCGTGAGCGTTCTGGAGTCGCGGCTGGGCCGTGTGTCGCTCGTGGTGGGGGGGCTGTGCTCGGCTGCGGACAATGCGATCAAGCTCGCGCCCGCGGATCAGCGGGTGATCGGAATGTTCTTGCTGGATATGGTCTGTTTTTCGGACGATCGTTATTCCGCGCGAGCATTCATTGCCAGGCACCTGACAAATCGTTTTGCCGCGCGAGCATTCATTGCCAGTTACCTGAACCCTGCTCGATACATCCGGGCGTTGATGCGTCGAATCAAGGCGGTGTCGGTCCCGCTCCGGGACCGGTTTAAGCGAGTCGAACTTCCACTCAGGCCCGATATCCCGAGTCGGGAGCAAGTTCGGGCGGCGTTCGAGGCTATCCGCGAGCGGGATGGAAAGGTGCTGTCGGTGTTTACTCAATACGCGCTTCATGACTACTACAACCGGCGGGGGCAGCTGGCCCGGGTGGTGGGGGTGGACGGCTACTGGCGCTTTTGCACCGAGTTATTCTGGCCGGAGGCGTGGCATACCTTCGATCTGGACGCACATCAGCGTCGGCTCATCGAGGCAGTCAAGACCTGGGCTGCCGGTTACATCCATTCATGATTGAGTGGGGTCGATGAACAAGGGCAAGGACATGGGGCAATGAGCGAACCATACACCATTACGGATAAAGCCCTCCCTCCGCTCGCCGAGGCCGACCGACGCCAAGTGCTCGTCGAGTGGAACAACACCAGGAAGGATTATCCAATCAATCAGTGTCTGCATCAACTCGTCGAGCAACAGGTCGGGCGCACCCCCGAGGCCGTCGCTCTCGTCTTCGGCGGGCAGACTTTGACTTATCGCGAACTCAATAGACGCGCCAATCAGTTGGCTTATCACCTGCGCGCGCTCGGCGTCGGAGCCGACTCGCTTGTCGGCGTCTGCATCGAGCGTTCCTTCGAAATGGTCATCGGTCTGCTCGGCACCCTCAAGGCGGGCGGCGCTTACGTCCCGCTTGATCCCGAATATCCTAAAGACCGACTGGCCTTCATGATCGAGGACGCCAATGTTCCCGTACTACTCACGCAAAAGCACCTTGTGGCGAGCCTGCCGACGCATGGCGCGAGGGTCATTTGCCTGGATGCAGACTGGGATCGGATTGCGTGCGAGAGTACTGATAACCCGCGCTGTATCACGAAACCCGACCAGCTTGCATACATGATTTACACCTCGGGTTCGACGGGCAGACCTAAGGGTGCGATGAATCACCATCGCGGCATTTGCAATCGCCTGCTCTGGATGCAGGACGAGTACCGGTTGAGCGGCGCCGACACGGTGATGCAGAAGACGCCTTTCAGCTTCGATGTTTCGGTGTGGGAATTTTTCTGGCCCTTGTTGACGGGGGCGCGGCTGGTCATTGCCCGGCCAGGGGGTCATCGCGATGCTGCGTATCTGGTGAGCCTGATCGAGGAACAGGGGGTCACCGTGCTGCATTTCGTGCCGTCCATGCTCCAGATTTTTCTGGAAGAGCCTGGTTTGGAGCGATGTAGCTCGCTGCGTCATGTTATGTGCAGTGGAGAAGCGCTGCCCTACGCGGTGCAGGAGAAATTCTTCAGCCGTCTGTCGGCAGAACTTCATAACCTCTACGGCCCGACCGAAGCAGCCGTGGACGTTACCTACTGGAAATGCCAACGTGGGAGTACCCGGCGGGTCGTCCCAATCGGGCGCCCCGTGGCAAATACGCAGTGCTATATTCTGGACGCCGATCTTCACCCCGTGCCCGTCGGCGAAGGGGGCGAGCTACATCTCGGTGGCGTGCAGATCGGCTACGGATATCACAATCGTCCCGAACTGACGGCCGAGAAGTTTATTCCCGATCCGTTCCGCAGCGAACCTGGCGCACGCCTGTACAAGACGGGTGACCTCGCCCGGTATTTGTCCGACGGGTCGATCGAGTACTTGGGGCGCATCGATGATCAGGTGAAGATTCGCAGCTTCCGCATTGAGCTTGGGGAGGTCGAGTCGTGGTTGCGCAAGCACACCAGTGTCCGCGACTGCGCGGTGGTGGCGCGCGAGGATCAACCCGGCCAGAAGCGTTTGGTGGCGTATCTCGTTGCGTCGAACAAGGAAGCGCTGTCCGTCCCGGAGCTGCGTGCCTTTGTTCAGCAGCAGTTACCCGATTATATGGTGCCGGCAGCGTTCGTCATGTTGGACACGTTGCCACTGTCTCCCAATGGAAAATTCGACCGCAAGGCGCTGCCCGTGCCGGTCCAGACGCGGCCGGAGTTGGCCAACACCTACGTTGCGCCGCGCACGCCCGAGGAAACCTTGCTCGCCGAGATTTGGTCGCAAGTCCTCCAAGTGCAACCGGTCGGAGTGCGCGATCATTACTTCGAACTGGGTGGTGATTCAATCCGGGTCATCCAAATGCTGGCGCGCGCGCGGCAGAAGGGCCTGCACCTTACCTTGGAGCAGGTCTACAAAGAGCAGACCATTGAGAAGCTTGTCCCTTATCTTCGCTCAACGTCCATCGAATCGTCGCCGGCCCCGGGTTTGCAGCCGTTCGAGCTGGTCGCGGTTGCGGATCGCCGGAAGCTGCCCGCAGACTTGGAGGATGCATATCCATTGGCTGCGCTGCAAGAGGGAATGCACTTCCATTGCGAGCTCAAACCAGATTCGGCCATGTTTCACGATATTTTCAGCTTTAAGATCGTCGCCGCCTTTGATCGGCCGAAGCTTGAAACTGGACTGCATCAGCTGGTCTCCCGCCACGCCTCGTTGCGTACCTCCTTCGATTTCGTTCACTACCGCGAACCGTTACAAGTCGTTCACCGGGAAGTGCGTGTGCCGTTGACGGTCGAAGATCTTTGTCACCTCACGCCCGATGAACAACATACTGCGCTCCTTGCCTGGTTCGCAGCGGAAAAGAAGCGGCCGTACCGGTGGGAGGAGGCGCCGCTCGTGCGGTTTCACGTTCACGTGTATGGCGAACAGCGGTTCCAGTTCATCGTGAGTTTCCATCATATTATTCTCGACGGATGGAGTCTGGCAGTCTTACTGACAGAACTGTTCCAGGATTATTTTTCGATGCTGAGCGGCACTCGCCCCGCCGTGTCGCCGTTGCGGGCCCGGTACCGCGATTTTGTGGCGCTGGAGAAAAAGGCGGCGAGCTCGGATGAACATCGCCGCTTTTGGGGTCAGAAACTGGCTGACCCCACTGTTTCAGCCTTGCCGCGATGGACGAAATCGATGTGCAAAGGGGGCGCCGAGCAAGTGCGTGGGCCCGAAATCTTCGTACCGTCAACGGTGTTGGACGGCCTGAAGGGACTCGCTTTGTCGGCGGGAGTGCCGTTGCGTTCCGTGTTGCATGCGGCGCACATGAAAGTCATGAGCGTTGTGTATGGTAGCTCGGACGTGCTCAGCGGTCTGCTCACCAACGGTCGCCAGGAAGAGCTCGACGCCGAACAGATGATCGGTCTTTTCCTCAATGCGGTGCCGTTCCGACTGCAGCTTACAGGTGGCTCGTGGCTCGAGCTCTGTCGGCAGACGTTCGCAGCTGAACAAGAGATCATCCCTTACCGGCGTTTCCCTCTCATCGAAGCGCAGAAGCTCGCAGGGGGCCAGTCGTTGTTTGAGGTGCTGTTCGATTTCGTCAACTTTCACGTCTTTCGCGGACTCGAAGGCTATCCGAATTGTGGTTTTGAGGAAGGGCACTATTTCGAGGCGAACAACTTCACTGCCTCGGTCAACTTCCTGCTCAACAGCGCCTCGACTGTGCTCGAGTTTCACTTCGACTACGATCCGGAGCAGCTACCCGAAGAACAGATCCGCGAGCTCAGCGGATATTATTTGAATACGTTGGCGGCGATGGCCTCCGATAGCGCGGTGCGTTACGAATCGTTCTCTCCTCTCTCTGGGGCCGAGAAGAAAAAACTGTTGGGCGAATGGAACGAAACAGCAACCGAGTTTGCGAGCGACTTGCTGCTCCACGAATTATTTGAGTCACAGGTGCAGCGCACGCCTGAGCGCAGAGCACTCACGTTCGGTGCGACGGTGCTCTCCTATGTTGAGCTTGACGCGCGCGCCAACCGATTGGCGCAGGCAGTGCGTTCACGGGGTGTTGGCCGCGGCCAACGCGTCGGCCTGTGCGTGGAGCGAGGCATCGACCTGCTTGCCGCCGTGCTCGGCATACTGAAGGCTGGTGCCGCCTACGTGCCACTCGATCCTGAGTACCCCGAGAATCGCCTGCGCTTCATGGCGGAGGACGCACAACTCGCGCTGCTCGTGGCCACTACTGGCCTGGCTGGCGCCTTCGGTGTACCCCGCGAGCGTCAACTGCTGCTCGATGCCGATGCCCAAAGCATCGCTTCGGCGCCGGATACCCGCTTGCCGATCGATGCCTATACCGCGCAGCCCGAGGATCCGGCCTACGTCATCTACACCTCCGGTTCCACCGGCAAGCCCAAGGGTGTGGTCGTCCCGCACCGCGCGGTTGTCAATTTCCTGATCAGCATGGCGCGCGAGCCTGGCCTGACTGCCGATGACGTGCTGGTGGCTGTCACCACGCTGTCCTTCGATATCGCCGTGCTGGAGCTGCAGCTGCCGCTCACGCTCGGTGCCACGGTCGTGATCGCGAGCCGCGATGAAGCTGTCGATGGCCACGCTCTCAGCACCCTCCTTGAACAGCAGCGCGCCACCGTCATGCAGGCCACCCCGGTCACCTGGCGCCTGCTCTTGGAGGCAGGCTGGGCCAGCAGGACCCCGTTTAAGGCCTTGGTCGGTGGCGAAGCCCTGCCCAAAGATCTTGCCGACCAGCTGATCGCACGCGGTGTCGAGCTCTGGAACATGTACGGACCCACCGAGACCACGATATGGTCGACCTGCGCGCGCATCACCGACACCTCCAACGGGATCAGCATCGGCAAGCCGATTGCCAACACCACCGTCCGGATCCTCGATGCGCAGAAGCAGCTCTGCCCCATCGGCGTTCCCGGAGAGCTGTGCATCGGAGGCGCCGGGGTGACGCTCGGTTACTGGAACCAGTCCGAGCTCACCGCCGAGCGCTTCATCGCGGACCCGTTCAGCACCACGCCGCGGGCCACGCTCTACCGCACCGGTGACCGTGCCCGCTGGCGCAATGACAGCATGCTTGAGCACCTTGGCCGCCTCGACGATCAGGTCAAGCTGCGCGGCTTTCGCATCGAGCTGGCCGAGATCGAGGCGGTGCTTGCCGAGCATCCTGACGTGCGTCAGGCGGCCGCACATCTGTGGAGCGTAAAGGCGAACGACGTGCGCATTGTGGCGTGCTGCGTGCTGGCGAAGGCGGGGGCATTGGCTCCGGTCAGCCTGCGCAAGCATCTGCGGGCGCGCCTGCCTGAGTACATGATTCCGCAGTATTTCCTGCCGGTGAATGAGATTCCGCTGACGCCAAACGGCAAGGTGGATCGGCGCCGGCTTCCGACGCCAGTCGCCGCCGAGAGCACGATCGGGCGACATGAGGCTCCGGCCGATCCCGTCGAGATCACGATCGCCGAGATCTGGACTCAGCTGATTCAGCCTGCTCGACCGATTGGCCGCAGCGACAAGTTCTTCGAGATGGGCGGACACTCGTTGTTGGCTCTGCGGGCGTTGCGACAAATAGAGAACAGGCTCGGCGTGAGGCTCGAGTTTCGCGTGTTTTTCCAGGAGAGCCTGGCGGAGATCGCAACGCGATGCCGGTCTGAGCGGATTGCTTAGAGGCCCTCGCAGGATCAGCCAACCCCGTGATCGAAGCATTTTTCTTCGGACCGAGCAACCAGGCGGTCTTCGCGATTTACCATCCGCCGGTCGGAGGCAGCGGCCAGGTGCTCATGGTCATTGTCGGGAGCCGGTTTTCCGCTGGCGGGTGTTCCCCAAGATGTGGCACAATTCGCGTGTAACTGGGAGACTAACTTGAACGTTCTGATTTTGCGATGCGACGCAGCCCTTGCTTCCGCGCGCGTGATCGGTAACAAATAATGCCCTTCGTTCCGTACCAATCCCCGTGGATGAATGACGAGCTGCGGGTGTTCCGCGCAACGGTCCGCCGTTTCGTGCAAGAGAAATTGGTACCGCACCAAGCCCGCTGGCGCCAGCAGCATCACCCCGATGCCGAAGCCTGGACAGAAGCGGGCGGGATAGACATCCTGCTCACCGACATGCCGGAAGAATACGGGGGAGGAGGAGGAACCTTTGCCCATGCAACAGTCGTGTTGGAGGAACTCGCTCAAGCGGGAGTCCACTTCGGTTCCGGCATCCAGAGCGTCGTAGCGCACTACATCCTTGCCTACGGCAGCGAGGAGCAGAAACGCGGCTGGATCCCCCGCATGGCGTGCGGCGAATTGGTGGGGGCAATCGCCATGAGCGAACCGGCCGCCGGTTCTGACTTGCTGGGCATTAAAACCACCGCCCGCCGCGACGGAGACCACTATGTCATCAATGGTTCGAAAACGTTCATCAGCAATGGCCTGCATGCCGGCATCATCTGCCTTGCCGTGAAGACCGACGCGAAAGCGGCTGGACCCAAAGGCGTTTCGCTCCTCATGTTTGAAGTGAAAAATCTTCCCGGATACCAAGTCGGCCGCCCGCTCGAAAAAGTCGGCATGAATGGGCAGGACACCTGCGAGCTTTTCTTCGACGATGTGCATGTCCCGGCCTCGAGTCTTCTTGGCCCTGCTGAAGGCAAAGGGTTCTCGCAGATGATGGAGCAGTTGCCCTATGAGCGCCTCATGATTGGCGTGACTGCAGTCGCAACAGCGGAACAGGCTGTGACCATCACAAGCAGGTACGTAAAGGAGCGCATGGCGTTCGGCAAGCCGCTGATCGATTTTCAGAATGCGCGTTTCAAATTGGCCGAGTGTAAGACTGAAGCGCACATCGGCCGCGTCTTCCTCGACAATTGCATCCAGCGTTTCATCGCCGGCGAACTGGACCCGGTCACCGCCGCCATGGCGAAGTATTGGCTCACCGAGTGTCAGGGCCGCATCGTTGATGCATGCGTTCAGTTGCACGGTGGCTACGGCTACATGATGGAATATCCGATCGCCCGCATGTGGGTCGACAGCCGCGCGCAGCGCGTCTACGGCGGCGCGAATGAAATCATGAAAGAGCTGATCGGTTGGGCAATATGAATGTCGCTTCCCGAGAGCATTGTCCGTCTCTGATTCACCGGCAAGCCGATCCTAAACCCGTTCCAAGATTGGCATAATTATGCGCGGATCTGGAATATGACACTGGTATCCATGAATGAGTTAGGAGCCGATAGGGCGATTACCCGCGAACCGGGGCAGAGCATCCCTGCGCTGGCGGTGCTCACCGACGACGAGCGTCAGCAACTGCTGGTGGATTGGAATAATACAGCGGTGGCATATCCCGGGAGGGATCTTTGTTTGCAACAGTTGATCGAAGAGCAGGCCGCGCGAACCCCTGATCAGGTGGCCTTGGTGTTCGAGCAACTGCGGTTGACCTATCGGGATCTCGACCGTCGCGCTAACCAACTCGCGCACCACCTGAAAGGATTGGGAGTCGGGCCGGATGTGCTCGTAGGGCTTTTCGTCGAGCGCTCATTGGAAATGGTCGTGGGACTTCTGGGCATCCTAAAGGCTGGAGCGGCTTACGTGCCTATTGATGCCGCGTATCCTCAAGAGCGAATCGCATTCATGCTCACAGATGCCAATGTGGCATTGCTGCTCACGCAAAGCAGCCTCTTGGCAAGTCTGCCGGCCGGCGCCGCGCAGGCCGTTTCCTTGGATTCGTTCGATTGGAACGGCTCGAATGGACCCGAGCGTAGCGATGCACGCGTCCGTCCGGAAAACCTCGCCTATGTGATTTATACGAGTGGCTCCACGGGCCGCCCCAAGGGCGTCTGTATCGAACATAGAAACATCGTCAATTACGTGTTGGGCGTTGCGGAACGATTGCACCTCAAGCCAGGTATGAATCACGCCACGGTGTCGACACTCGCCGCCGACCTCGGTAACACGGTGATTTTTCCAGCGCTGGTTACAGGCGGGTGCCTGCATATCATCTCGCAGGGGCGGGCCGAGAACCAGGCGATGCTATCGGATTACTTCAACCGTGAGAATATCGACGTCTTAAAGATCGTCCCGTCACATCTGGCAGCATTGCAAACCGGAAGAAATCCGGAACAAGTCATGCCCAGAAGTCGCTTGATACTGGGTGGCGAGGCTTCACTGCTCGACTGGATTGAGCGACTACGCACGTTGTCACCAAACTGCGAGATTTACAACCACTATGGTCCTACGGAAACCACAGTCGGGGTGCTCACTTATCATGTCGGCCCGCAATTGCCCAGGACGAAGTCTGGCACGCTCCCGTTAGGTAGGCCTCTTCCAAATAGCCGCATTTACATACTCGATGAGCGTGGGCAGCCAGCGCCTATTGGCGTTCAGGGCGAGCTTTGTATCGGTGGGTACGGGGTAGCACGGGGCTACCTCAACCGGCAAGATCTGACTGCTGAGAAATTCGTTCCAGATCCTTTTAGTTCAACTCCTGATGGACGACTGTATCGCACCGGCGATCTTGCGCGTTACCTGCCGGACGGAAATATCGAGTTTTGCGGCCGGATTGACTACCAGGTCAAGATACACGGCTACCGGATTGAGCTCGGCGAAATTGAAGAGGCACTGCGCAAGCAGGGCGGAGTGCGAGACGCCGTGGTGCTTGCCGGTGAAGATAAGTCCGGCAGTAAGCAGTTAGTCGCTTACGTGGTGCCGAAACGGGTGAATCAACCGCTTTGGGGTTGCAAAGCGCTGTATGTATTGCCCGATGGCTCGCCGGTAGCACATCTGAACAGGAACGAGTCGGAATACATCTACAACGAAATCTTCGTTCTGCAAGCATATCTCCGGCACGGAATTACAGTCAATGACGGCGACTGCATTCTGGATGCAGGCTCCAACATCGGGCTGTTTACTATGTTTGCCAGCCGGCTGGCCCGGAATGTGCGCATAATTTCCTTTGAGCCTAACCCTGCCGCATTTGCGTGTCTTAAGGCTAACGCCGAAGCGTGGGGCACAGGGGTGAAATGCTTGCCGCTTGGCCTCTCAAGCGAGAATAAGTCAGCGGATCTGACATTTTTCGAGGGATTGTCGCTCTTATCGGGGTTCTACGCGGACGCAGCGACGGAACGCGAGGTGGTCAGGAGCTATGTGCTCAATCAGGAGTCTCAGTCACCGGACCCTGAACAACTCGCGGCAGAAGTCGGAAAATTGATCGATGACCGGCTCCAGGCAAAGGTAGTCTCCACGCAACTGAGAACCCTGTCTAGCATCATTGCAGAAGAGGGTATCGACCGGATTGACCTGCTCAAGATCAATGTCGAAAAGAGCGAGTTGGATGTACTGCTAGGATTGAGCCCCGGTGATTGGCCGAAGCTCCGCCAGTTGGTCATCGAAGTGGATCTGCAGGAAAACTTGGAGCCTATTACTATCCTACTGGAGCAGCACGGCTTTGAGGTTCTTGTCGAGCAGGACCCGCTGCTAAGAAAAACTGCACTATGTTACGTGTACGCAATTCGACCGTCGGCGGCGGGGCCCCGTCTCATACGGCAACAACCTACCGATGCGCACGTCCGTTCACTGCCATCCGTGGACGAAGAAATGCTGACACCCGTCACACTGCGCAAGTATCTGAAAGAGCGGTTGCCTCAGTACATGATCCCGTCGGCGTTTGTCCTGATGGAAAAGTTTCCGTTGACCTCGAACGGCAAGATTGATCGCCAGGCGCTTCCGAATTTCTCCTACGAAAATATACAGCCCGCTCACGATTTCGTCAGGCCGCACACCGAGACCGAGAAGGCGCTCGCTGCCATTTGGACCGAACTTCTGAAGGTGGAGAATATCGGTATCAGCGACGATTTCTTTGAGTTGGGCGGACATTCATTGCTGGCGATTAAGGCCGTATCGCGTATCCGGGATATATTCGAGGTAGATCTGCAGACCCAGACTCTGTTTGAAAACCCTACCATTACCGGATTGTCCAAAATCCTTACAGAAGCCAAGGGCTCGGGTGGGAGTATTCAGCGGATCGTGCAGCGCGAGCAGGGCGGACCATGTTCTCTGTCCTTTGCCCAGGAACAGCTCTGGTTCATAGACCAATTCGCCCCCGGCAGCCCTGTCTACAACATGGTGGATGTGATCCCCGTCCGCGGGAGGTGCGATGCAGAAGCGATGAGAAGAGCGATGAAGGAGTTGGTGCGCCGTCATGAAGTATTGCGCACCGCCTTTTCTCCGAGTGATGGACGATCGCTCCAGGTCGTTTTGCCGACAGTCGACCTGGCGCTGTCAGAACTCGACCTGATTTCATTATCGGAGCAGGAACGGGAACGCGAATGGACCCGTGTGGTGCGTGAGCAGGGGCGAAAGCCCTTCGACTTGTCTCAAGCCCCGCTCCTGCGCGGGACCATGGTTCATCTGTCCCATCAAGAACACCGGCTGTTGCTGGTCATCCACCACATCATTGCTGACGAATGGTCAATGGAGATCATTCACCACGAAGTAAACCAGCTCTACGATGCCTATTCTCAAGGTCGGCTGTCTCCGCTTCCCGAGTTGCCGATCCAATATGCAGATTTTGCCTGCTGGCAGCGGAACTGGTTAAAGGGAGAAATGCTGGAGAAGCAGATCTCTTTCTGGAAGGAAGAACTGGCGGGGGCTGCAGCCATCCTGGAACTGCCCACCGACAAGCCTCGTCCGGCCGTGCAGAGCTTTCGTGGCGCGACGGAGATCTTTCAGGTGCCCGAGACCTTGTTGGATCGACTGAAATCGCTGGGTCGAGATGAGCATGCCACACTATTCATGATACTTGAGGCTGGTTTCATGGCCTTGCTGTATCGCTATACGGGCCAGGATGACATCCTAGTCGGGACCCCCATCTCGGGACGGACGTTTAGCGAAACCGAGAACCTGATCGGTTTGTTCCTTAACACCGTCCTTTTGCGCGCACGGTTCACCGACCGTCTGAATTTTCGCTCCCTGTTGCAACAAGTTCGAGAGCGTGCCTTGGGTGCCTATGCTCATCCAGACCTTCCCCTCCAAGATTTGGTAGCGGAATTGGCACCGGAGCGGGACATGAGCCGTACACCTCTGTTTCAGGTGATGTTCATTCTCCACGACCCCGAGGGCGTATCGCAGGTATCGCAGGCGTCAGGCAACCAGGAACTAGCGACCGGCACATCCAAGTTTGATCTGACACTAGTGCTCTCCGAGACCGGGAATCACCTCGAGGGGATGATCGAGTACAGCACAGATTTATTCGAAGCAAAGACGATTCGGCGGCTGTGCGGCTATTACGGAACAGCTCTGGAGGCGATTGCCCGCGATCCGGACCAGGGCATATCCAGGTTGCCACTGCTGACAGAAGCCGAGCGCCAGCAGCTGCTGGTCGAGTGGAACGACACGGACGCCGAGTTTCCCGCCGGTTTGCTGGTGCACGAATTATTTGAGGCACAGGTGCAGCGCAGGCCTGAGCGCAGAGCACTCACGTTCGGTGCGACGGTGCTCTCCTATGTTGAGCTTGACGCGCGCGCCAACCGATTGGCGCAGGCAGTGCGTTCACGGGGTGTTGGCCGCGGCCAACGCGTCGGCCTGTGCGTGGAGCGAGGCATCGACCTGCTTGCCGCCGTGCTCGGCATACTGAAGGCTGGTGCCGCCTACGTGCCACTCGATCCTGAGTACCCCGAGAATCGCCTGCGCTTCATGGCGGAGGACGCACAACTCGCGCTGCTCGTGGCCACTACTGGCCTGGCTGGCGCCTTCGGTGTACCCCGCGAGCGTCAACTGCTGCTCGATGCCGATGCCCAAAGCATCGCTTCGGCGCCGGATACCCGCTTGCCGATCGATGCCTATACCGCGCAGCCCGAGGATCCGGCCTACGTCATCTACACCTCCGGTTCCACCGGCAAGCCCAAGGGTGTGGTCGTCCCGCACCGCGCGGTTGTCAATTTCCTGATCAGCATGGCGCGCGAGCCTGGCCTGACTGCCGATGACGTGCTGGTGGCTGTCACCACGCTGTCCTTCGATATCGCCGTGCTGGAGCTGCAGCTGCCGCTCACGCTCGGTGCCACGGTCGTGATCGCGAGCCGCGATGAAGCTGTCGATGGCCACGCTCTCAGCACCCTCCTTGAACAGCAGCGCGCCACCGTCATGCAGGCCACCCCGGTCACCTGGCGCCTGCTCTTGGAGGCAGGCTGGGCCAGCAGGACCCCGTTTAAGGCCTTGGTCGGTGGCGAAGCCCTGCCCAAAGATCTTGCCGACCAGCTGATCGCACGCGGTGTCGAGCTCTGGAACATGTACGGACCCACCGAGACCACGATATGGTCGACCTGCGCGCGCATCACCGACACCTCCAACGGGATCAGCATCGGCAAGCCGATTGCCAACACCACCGTCCGGATCCTCGATGCGCAGAAGCAGCTCTGCCCCATCGGCGTTCCCGGAGAGCTGTGCATCGGAGGCGCCGGGGTGACGCTCGGTTACTGGAACCAGTCCGAGCTCACCGCCGAGCGCTTCATCGCGGACCCGTTCAGCACCACGCCGCGGGCCACGCTCTACCGCACCGGTGACCGTGCCCGCTGGCGCAATGACAGCATGCTTGAGCACCTTGGCCGCCTCGACGATCAGGTCAAGCTGCGCGGCTTTCGCATCGAGCTGGCCGAGATCGAGGCGGTGCTTGCCGAGCATCCTGACGTGCGTCAGGCGGCCGCACATCTGTGGAGCGTAAAGGCGAACGACGTGCGCATTGTGGCGTGCTGCGTGCTGGCGAAGGCGGGGGCATTGGCTCCGGTCAGCCTGCGCAAGCATCTGCGGGCGCGCCTGCCTGAGTACATGATTCCGCAGTATTTCCTGCCGGTGAATGAGATTCCGCTGACGCCAAACGGCAAGGTGGATCGGCGCCGGCTTCCGACGCCAGTCGCCGCCGAGAGCACGATCGGGCGACATGAGGCTCCGGCCGATCCCGTCGAGATCACGATCGCCGAGATCTGGACTCAGCTGATTCAGCCTGCTCGACCGATTGGCCGCAGCGACAAGTTCTTCGAGATGGGCGGACACTCGTTGTTGGCTCTGCGGGCGTTGCGACAAATAGAGAACAGGCTCGGCGTGAGGCTCGAGTTTCGCGTGTTTTTCCAGGAGAGCCTGGCGGAGATCGCAACGCGATGCCGGTCTGAGCGGATTGCTTGAGCCGAACAGGTCCAACTGAGAACTGCATGGAAAACCGGGCCATCTTCACGACTTCCTGGGACGACGGCCATCCGCTCGACGCGCGGGTCGCCGAGTTGTTGTCCCGGCACGGATTCCGGGGTACGTTTTACATGCCCTTGTCCAATCGCGAGGGCTTGCCGGTGATGCCTCCCGGGGAAATGCGGCGCCTCGGGCAGGAGTTCGAAATCGGCTCGCACACGCTCGATCACTGCCCCCTGAAGACCGTTGACGCGGCCGAGGCGCGCCGGCAGATCGTGGAGGGGAAAGCCCAGCTCGAGCAGATCCTGGAGCATCGCGTGAGCGGTTTCTGTTATCCGTGGGGGCAATACACCTTGAAGCTCCGGCGCATGGTGATCGATGCCGGATTTGACTATGCCAGAACGACCGTGGACTTTTACCGGACCCTGCCGGCCGATCCTTTCCGAATGCCGACGACGCTCCAGTTTTATCCCCATGATCACTTCCCCGCTCGTTCTGTATTGGGAAAGGCTCGCAGCGTGCTCGTGAGGAATTTCACCGGGCGTGGCGAATGGAGGCGAACCAGGGATCTGTTTTCCGTTTTCCAGGGCCAGGGAGATTTCATGTCCCGCCTGCAGGCGATGCTGGATCATGTGTGTCTTCATGGCGGAGTGTTCCATCTGTGGGGCCATTCGAGGGAGCTGGAGGCATTCGACGGCTGGCGGCAACTGGACGGCTTTCTGCGCTATGCCGCCGCGCACATTGCCGCAGAACGGCGGCTGAGCAATCACGAAGTGCTGCAGCATCGCGCCGCGAATGGGGATTGAGGATGTGGTGATTCATTCCGGCAATGAAATTCAGCAGGCTCCGGGCAACTCGGCGTACGAGCATTCCCGTTCGGTGCCGAGGGTTGCGCTGGTTACGAACATTCCCGCGCCCTAC
>ERZ1292640.295-Hain-H43-02um-R1-295-length-40191-cov-12_pt1 | contig 27165 bp, 1 predicted proteins | sample MGYA00564404_ERZ1292640 | MGnify/ENA primary metagenome ERZ1292640 (study PRJEB36523, sample SAMEA6512636) | groundwater metagenome | collected 2019-01-08 | study: AquaDiva: Metagenomics assemblies of 32 groundwater samples | reverse complement strand
GCTTAAGGTAGCCAAAGAGCTCATCCTCAGCTACCAGGAGAAATTCGGCGATCCTAAGTATTACGTCCGCTTCTGCCTCCCTGAATTATTAGCTAAGGCAAAGAGCATTGATGAGCTTAAGGCCTGGAATGAGATAGTATTTAAGCTCATCCTCAGCTTCCAGGAGAAATTCGGCGATCCTAAGTATTACGTCCGCTTCTGCCTGCCTGAATTATTAGCAAAGATAAAGAGCATTGATGAGCTTAAAATCTGTCAAGGGTTTATCCTCAGCTTCCAGGAGAAATTCGGCGATCCTGATGATTATGTCAACAAGTGCCTGTCCAGGTTATTACCATTATTAAGGGAATTAGGATGCTTTAAGGCAAGTAATCAAGAGATATTTAGCGGGCTCAAAAAGGTTGTTGAAGAAGAGGAAAGGAAAAACAAGAAATTAACCTCAGCCTTAGAGGCGCTATGTCTCTTAATAAAATATGGCGACCTTAGCAATAGCCTGCCCTATTTAGAAGGCAAGGTAGAGGAGATTATAAACCGCAAGCCCGCCAGAGATATATCCCTAACACTCAGCGAAAAAGACAAAGTGATCCTGGATACTCTATTAGAGGCGGACCAGCCAGAGGCATTAGCCGGCTTACCGATTAATGAGGCCTTTCCATTAGATATCCGTAGGCAGTACTTGGAGCAACTCAGCCAAAAAGGCGTGTTGGATAAGGAGCTGCCTGTGGTTTTAGAGGAGCATAACCCGCAGGAGTTCTTTAGGCTCTTTAGCCGGGTTGCCGAAGAGTTTAAGATTAAGCCGCCGGCGGTTTTATTGGAGGCCCTGTTGGATAACAAGCTTAGTTTAGAGGAACTTAAAGCGTTCAAGCCTCAGGTAGAAAACAAATCCCTGCCTGAACTACTTGCGCTTTTTGCATCCGAAGGAGCCAAAGAAGATAAGCTCCTATTAGCCTGCTTTATCTTTAACCAGCCGGAGTTAAACTATTCCTTTGGCCTGAAATTTGATCTCTTTAAGAGTGTAATTGAGCATGCGCTTGCCTATGAGCAAAACCAAGGCCAAGCCGCTGAAGAAGAATTAGAAGCCCTGCTTAAGAAGAATACTCCTTATGCCGAAGAGATAATTACTGCCTTAGAAGAAGGAAGGGCGCCTTTTCCTTTGGCCTCAGGACTTTTGGATGAAGATAACAACTTTATTCCTCAGCCGGTAAATTTAAGCCTTGAGGAGTCCTCCGGTTTAATAACTGCCAGGGAAAATTTTTCCCAGGAGTATAACTTGCGATTAATCCCGCTATTACTGAGCCTCCACCTGATTAAGAGTATAAAAGGTTTAAGTAAAAATAATCCTGATTTAATAAAACAGCTAAACAAGATAATCCGTTCTTTAAGAGGCTTAGGGGATGTCGAGGATGCTTTAAGGCAATTAGAGCTTTTGCACCAGAAGGCCTTAAAAACCCTGGATAAGTTTAAAAATAATACAGAATCAGAGCTCAAGCAGGAAACAGAGGATGAACTGAAGCGCTTGCTGCTGCGTTTTAGCCAAAAGCAACTTGCGCAGATTTATGGGTTCCAGCAGGTGCTTATCCAGCAAAAACTCAAAAGTCCACAGAACCAAAAGCTTAAGGAACCCTTGGATAGATTAAACCCCGAGGATTTAGATGTTATATTCAAAGCCTACCAGAATAAGACTAACTACCCTAAGGGTTTTGCCAAAAAAGAGGACTTTGCGGGTTTTATTGAGGAGATGCTCGTGCTCATTAGAGCCTATGTAGAAAAGGATTACTCTAGCTTGCTTGTTCGGGGCGTCTTGGATAATATCTTAACAGAGATGTTCGGCCATTTTAAGGTGGCTGCAAGTGTTTTTAATTCATCTGCCGGTGAAACCAAAAACACAAAATCAGATGTTGCCTATGTAAGCCTCTTAGCCAAGAGGGATCTGGTTAAATTCATCAGGTTTGCCGATGGAGCACAATGCTGCATTTCCTCTAACAAGACCATGGAATTAAGCCAGGGTTATGCCAACTATATGGGGGCGGCTTTAATAGACAATGGCCTGCTTGTATTTTTAATCCATACTCAAAACAAACCTTTAGGGTTTATCCTGATGCACTTTGCTAAAAACAACCAGGATGAATTGGTGGCTGCCTCTTTAAGGCTTTACATTAAAACAGGGTATCATTCAGAGACAGTAGTTGCAAATATCTGGCGCAAAACAGAAGAGATTTTAAGCTGGTTGGGCGTAAGAAAAATTGCCCAGTCCACTGAAGCTTATGGCTTAGCCCAAAAGCCGCCTGACTCTTATAAAAAGAAAAAGCTTAAACTGGCCCGCCTCCAGACGATAAGTGGTATTGAGACCACAACAGTGGATTTATCCGGGCTTGGCGCCAACCAGGAAAGCAGCCTGGGCTTCTATGTTAAGGAGTTAGCCAAGAAAGAACCCAGAGCCAGCGGTTATCAAGGCGCAGGTCAAGATGCAATTAAAAAGGCAATTGAAAACAACGAAGTCTTAAGAGAGGTGGATGCAACAAAGTATCAGCAGGCTATCCTGGCGCGGCTTATTGAGATGGGGATTGCGGCTGACTCGGAATTTGCTGAGTTTATCAAAGAGGCACAGGTAAGCCTGGCCATCTTAAGGCCGGCTCAAGACAATCTTTTTAAATACGGTTTAAATGTGGATTTTTCAGATGAAGGCAATGCCGGCAGGGATGTTTACGCTTCTTATGGTATTCAAGAAGCAAATAACGGCCAGATAAAAATCAAAATTAATATCAGTGAATATACCTCTTGGGCGCAGGAAACAGTAGTAAGGGAAATGGCGGGGCATGAATTATATGAAGCAGCCAAAGAAAAAGGAATTCCGGTTGATATTGATTTAGAATTAGCCGTTAACCAAGAAATTAAGGCTGCTAAGACATGGGAAGATAAAATACCCGAAGCCGAAAGAGAAGACTTAGGTTTATTGAGCCCCCAAGTTGCTCCGGATAAAGACACCCACACCCGCGCAAGAGCCTTTGCCAGATTAATGGGAGAGCCTTCTGAAATTGGCCAAGGGAGCCTTTATACAGATTTTCTAAGGAGGAGTAGAAAACGTAGCCTCATGATAAAGAAATCCGTTGATAAGTTTAATAAGCCTGATGCCTCAGCTATGGGTGTTGGGGACGCAATGGATCTGATGCTTTATATTGAAAACAATAAAAAAACGCCCCTTGATTTTATCGCGGAAAGACTAAAAAGCCACAATGTCTTACTCTGGAGTTATGCAAACTTCAGCCCCGTAATTTTCTTAAGTTTACTTAGGGTGCTGAGCAGATTAATAGAAGAGTCCAAAATAGGATGCATAGGCATACCTTTAGGCGAAGAAAACCAGCATCTTTTGGATAGTTATTTAGAAAGCGGCAAGGAAACAAGGCAATTAACTGAAGCCATTAATAAACGCATATTCCCTGAAGGCCTAAGCGATGATTTTAAAGATGTTTATATCTGGTTTGAATTACTGCGTATAGTTTATCTAAATAACCTCGTTAACAGCGAAAACCGGGTAAGGCTTAAAGCGATCCCCTCCTTAGAAAACGCGCCCCAGGATTTAGATAGCTCAATCCGAAGCCTTATAGATTCTTCTTATGCCGATGGAAAGACGATTATTTTAAAGTATTATTCTATGTTTACAGAAGAATCATATAGAGAAAATCAAGGAGTTTATAATCTTTTGCATATTGACCCTGATATCGGCTTTATCGCTGAAAACGCAACTTCGCTGCAATACGCTTTAACGCACCTTATTTTAAATAATGCGGGAGATTTCATCATCCCGGTAGAAGAAGGCTCGCCTTTTGCAGAAGAAGAGATACAACCCGTATCTAACCCCCAGTGGCAGAAAGAAGCAATCAGGGCTTTAGAAGCAATCCAAGGAGATTTGAGTGCGGATGAAAAAAGACAGATACAAGCCGGCTTCAGGCTCTGGCAGCAGCAGGCAGCCAAGTTTAATTACTTCAGATTATATGACTCTGTGTTATGTAGTTTAAGGGGCGACTGGAGAAAGGGGACTGAGCACTTAGAGATTCCCTTAGCGCCCGAGAGGTTAAATCTTAACCCCGGCCCCGCCCGCAGAAACGGCAACAGCCATCCCATCACCGCCGTAAGCCAGCTGGCAATACAGATTTTGATGAGGCTTTTCCGCAGAAGCGGAAAAGCGTCCGCCTTCGCGAAATATAAAGCGGAAATCTACACCGTTGTCCTTGAACAGGTAAAAAGAAACGGCCGCAACCACGGCCCGCTCACGCTTTTTGAAAAATTCCGCGCCTGGTTCTATCCGGTCGCTAGAAGTCTTGCTGAAAATTGTGAACCCGGCTGGAATGGCGATATAACGATAGTACGAGAAGCAATAGAACAAAAGGAACTTTCCCCGAAAACAATCCAATCCATCAAAATCCACGAATCCCAAACAAGCAATATCCCCATAATAGGCAGGGTAATCGGTGAAATAAGGGGTTTAAGGGCACAGATTGAACATGAAAAAGCGGAAAGAATATCCTCCAAATCTACTTTAGATAATTCAGATATTTCAGAAGAAGAAGTTACAAAGTATAAAAAAATAGGGCATCCAGATATAGAGTTTATAAAATATGACCATGACCTTTGGCGCGAAACAACTCTACCAAAAATATCCGTTATCACGCTTAATTTCAGTAAGTCCAGCGATATAACTTATACAAAGGAACTTATCGTCAGCTTAGCCGAAATGAATAAATCCGGTTTTATATATGAGCTTATCGTCGTTGATAACGGCTCAAAACAGGAGGCTTTCGAAGAACTGAAACGGTTTATGATAGAGATGGATAATTTAGAGATGATAAAGCTTGCAAGATTTACTTCCAACGTGGGGTGCAGTGCCGGCAGGAATTTTGCTATAGATTCAGTATTAAAAGACGGCGCCGATTATATCTTATTTATGGATAATGACGCCTTTATTAATAAAAATACAGTTGAAATATTGTTGAAAAGGGCCGAGAGATCGCAAGGATACGAAGCGGCTTTTTCTCCGGTAATCTATAGAGCGGATAATCCGGATAAAATCTGGTTTTCAGGGGCAAATTTTTGCGGCAGGCTTTATACAGATATGCCTGCAGAAGAAAGAAAGATAGAAAATCTGCCCACCACCGCGGTTCTTATTAAAGCAGCCGTATTCCATAAAGTAGGTATGTTTGATGAAAGATTCTTTGCATATTCAGAGGATAGCGATTTGTTTATGCGTATGCATAAGGCAGGATTCAAAAATATATTAGTCCCCCAAGCTTCTGCTTTGCATTATTCAGGAAGGAGCTTAGGAGATAAGTTTGAGCCATTAAGAATTTATCTGCTTACGCGAGGAAAAATATTATTTATGAAGAAACATAATCTCTTTCGGATTCCTAAGCAATTGATATTTTTATGTTTATATTTGGGTAAGCGCGCACTGCAAAGTTTATTAAATAGGAGCCCTGAAGGAATAAAGATGTTGCTGAGGGGGATAATTGACGGATTGAAACCCCAGGTATCCAGAGAAGAACTTTTGAGAGAATTTATAGCAAAAACAATCACTCCCGATATAAGAAGGCTTGAATTTTCTGATGATTTATTTGGAGATTTTGAATTTAGGCGTCGATTTATAGAGGTTGTTTATGACGGAGCAGTTATTGAGATAGGCCTGAAAAAAATCGGTGATAATATCGATAAAGAAGAGATAGAAAAATATAAAGAAGTAAGGGAAGCGTTCAATTATATAGGCGCGCGCATAACCAATAATTTCGGGGTTGATTCCCAAGATAACGCGGGTTTTGTCGCGGCAGAATTTTTAACAAATGTATTTGTTCACGGCAACGGCTTAAATTTCAATCGGCCGATATTTTTGTATTTTGAATTATCTGCTGCAGGAGAAAAACAAACGATAAAGGCGGTTAGGGCGTTTGACCTGGCTTTAAAAAGCAAGCTTCTGTATGATGAAGAATTAATGGAGCAGTTGAGAGATATCAAGTTAGCGGGTTGGGAACTGGGGATTTCGGGAATTAAGAAAAAATGGGGTTATGGCAGGGATTATATTGTTAATGAAGATGGGAGGATGGTTGGCACAGAAGCGGTTGCGCTACGCGGGCAAGACAGGAGAAGAGGGAAACAATTCCTTGCCGCGCAACGACTTCCAAGACCCAGTCTTGGGGGGTATGTTTTGCTTGTAGCGGCTTCCTCGGTATTATACGCTGCCTTTGCTGCGGCAGTATTTCATTTTATAAGTGTGCCGGCGCATACTTCCTTTTACGATTACCTGAACAATTGTTTTACCGCTGAACTACTGCGTAACATTATCATTGCTCTGGGCTCGGCAGCAATAGGCAGTTATCTTTCTCAGAGATACGAAATAGATTTTCTTAAAGAGCACCAAGCCCTGAATTACGGCAGGGTTATCCGCACGGTGGCTTTTGCGTCGTTATTCGTATCCCCGCTATTCGGGCTTTGGTATGGTTTTGGCATAAATTATTTTGCGGATATCATCACGCAGAGAATTGATATCTATACGCCGGTTCTTAAGATGCTGCTTGATCAGGGCCCCTGGACTATATTCTTTGCTCTTTGGGTGCTTTATTTCGGCGGAAGGTTCTTAGTAGAAAGGCAGCCCCTAAAACAAAGCTTTAGGGATGTTTTTATTGATTCCGGGGCAGAAGGCAAGACGCGCTACCTTAAATACCCTAAACTTTTGTTTCTGGCGAATATCCCTTACTGGGGGACGGTTCTTGTTTTTGCCTTTGCGTTTTTCCCGTCATACGCATTTTTGATTACCCAGCTTGCGGCTATTCCGTGGGTAGCGCTCTTTGCCTTTCTTTATCATGAGAACGATACGGTAAATTTATGGAAGTCCGGCGCGCGGGCGATAAAAAGAGCGGTAAAAAAACTACCGTGGCTATCCATTTTACTTTTTCCCTTAATGCCCATGGTTGGGGGAGGGGGTCCTGGAGGAGGAAAGAAAAGGGCGGAGCGGGCGCGGTTGTGCGACATAGAAATCGTGCCTTTGGATGGCGAAGAGTTTATAGAATTATATAAAGTAATGGGGGATTTTCTTGTTAGCGTTGAAGATTATGTTATAAAGAACCGGAAAGTAAAGGTAGACATTCAGCAAGAGTTTGCTGCCAGAGTTATCAGCTCTCTTTATGAAGATTTACCGCAGCGTGGATACTTTGTTATTTTAGCAAGGGATAAAAAAGATAGAAGCATTCAAGGCACCTGTCTCGTAGATATAGACAAACACGGTTTGGGAGAAATATTACACATTGTTATACATCCTAAAGAACATCGAAGAGGTATCGGTAAAGCGCTGCTTGCTAAAATTATTGAATATCTGAAGGAAAATGATGCTAAAGGCTTGAAGATAGAGGTCTATGAAGGTAACGAAACAGGTTTATTGTTCTATAAGCAGGCCTTAGGAAAACTTACCGGGCAGAAATTTAAAACAAAAGAAGAAGGAAAATATAAGATTTTTAAGGTAGATTTCTCGGATGTTAAGTCTGTGCCGAATCTTGACCAGGATCTTGGTAGTCCCCATTCAAAAGTTCCGGTCTTACCTGAAACGGATATGAAAACGCGTATAATGAACCCGATAGCAATAGACGGGATTAACAAGGATCAAGAGAGAGATTTCCTTACGAGGCGCCTCAGGGGTGTTTTAGATTATTATGGAAGGAGTGGCCTGCTTACTCATGGTGAGATGGATAGAAGACACATTTATCGGTCGTCGATCCTGGGGAATATTGAACATAATATTTTTGGCACGGAAGTAACTTATTACGATGACAATATTCAGGAGCGTTATTATGAATTATTTATTGAAGATGGAAAGCCGATAGGTTATGGATTTTGCGGTATTGATACATCCGATAAAATCGCAAAAATAGGTCTTTATATTTTCCCTGAATTCCGTAACAGGGGCATGCGCAATAAAGATATATTTATTGAGAGGATGAGGGTTTTATATACCCTTCTGGGGGCCAAAGGATTTCTCGTGCCTTATCATCAGGTTGGTGGAGTTACCAATATAATCAGCGGACCCACATCTTGGGCAAGAGAATCTATTGAAGCGGGCTCAGTTTTATTTTATTTGAAGTTAGGTTTTATCCCGGAAAAGACAAGGGTTCAAGAGGCCTGGGATGATCTTAGGCCAAGAATAGAAAATCGCGAAGGTCTTTCTTATGAAGAGGTAAAAAGCCTGGTTGAGACTAATCTGGTTTTTCCTATGGATGAGAAGAAAGACGAAGATCATTCTAACAAGCGGGAAGAATTTGCAGATGATGGGTTTACCGGTCTGCACTGTGATTTGGAAAGCAACAGTCGATCTTTAAATGATGAGCTTAATTTGGATAACGAGTGGCATGGTAGAGACGGCTCAAGGGGTGGTAGATCAAAAGAAAAAAAATCCGGTTTTGACTGGCCGATAGATCTGTCTGTCGTAAAGGATGATCCGAAGCTGGCTCAATCTTTTCTTAAGGCAATGAATCAAGCTAGGAGGGCAGGGGTTTCCGTGTCCAAAAAAAGATTTTGCAACTGGGAAGTGGTTACGCCTATGATTGAAATCATCGCCCAGAATTATATATCCGAGAATGGGCATAAATCTACCCAACAGGAAATAGCTGATTTGACCGGATACTCTGAGCGGAGTATTCAAGGTATCTTTAGAAAACATTCACGTCGCTCCCAGATTTTTGAAATTAGGCCTAGGGGCCGTTACATTACCCTTTCCCGCATTAAAAAGGCGGTAGCAAAAGCCGAACCGCCCGTTACACTGGAAAAAATAGCTAAGATTATGAAAAATAAGCCAAGCGGATTATCGAAGTGGTTTAAGGGGCATGAAATAGAATCCCGAGAACTGGGTATAATGAGTGTACTAGATGTGAGCTTAGCAAAAAGAATTAAGGCAGCAGAAGATTTTTTTGAAGAATATGGCAGGAAGCCTGATTATAAAGAATTTGCTGATGCCGAAGGAGTTACGATATATAGTATAGATGAATATATTTCTAGGCATCCAGAGTTAGGGGAGCTGATTGAGCCTACAGAGCAAATCCGGCGCCACATTGAAAACAACCTGCTTATTGAAAGAGTGCTAGAGTGTTTTGAAAAAAGAAAAAATGGCACCGGCCTTAATGCTGAAGAGAGAGGTTTGCTTGCAGTTTTTAAAAGATTACCGGTAAGGACGCGCCACATATTATTAAGAAGATCGTTTTGTGCTTTAGAGGAAATTGGTATGGATTTTGGCAAAACTAGAGAGAGGATGCGGCAACTTGAAGCAAAGTCGCTAATTAAATTGCGATCCGCGCTAAAAAGCACCAATAGTAGTAAAATTGGAGACGGTTCTGATTCAGCCGGCGGCGCAAGCAGCGGCAGGATGCAGAGGGGCGCCGGCGGGCCGAGACCGGGATATTTTAGAGATTTAGCGAAAAATCCGGATAGGGAAAATAAATTTGATGATTATTGGCGAGGACGGATTGGCGAGAAAAACACAGAATACAATAAACATGCTACTGCTCGAGCTTATCGGTTTATACTTAGCGCTATGCGAGAAAACTTAGGAAGTTTAAAAGGGAAACGTATTTTAGAGCTTGGCGCCGGCACAGGCGATTTGGTTAGGTTTTTAACCGAACAATATGGCGCGCAAGCTATAGGCTTGGATATTTCAAGAGTTGCGGTAAAAGAAGCGCATAAAAGAGGCACGGATGTGCGCCACGGCGATGCGTTAAATATGGCAGAATTTACAGATAATTATTTTGATGCAGTAATCAGTGTACGGGTTTTTGACGGCTTGGTTTTTCAAATTTGGAGCCAGGCACAACAGGCAGCCAACGAAGCCAACCGTGTTTTAAAAGCCGCGGGCTTGCACGTTCACGCGCTGAATGAGCATAGATACCACATGGTTTTTCTGAAACTATTGGCAAAAGAAGGGGTAACAGGAGTTACGGTGAGCAGTGATTCAAGTTCAAGTTTCCCTCATATTTTAACCGCACTAAAACCTGCCGATAAACAAGGCAGCAGACACTCAAGCCTTCCCCCCGGCGGCGCAAGTAGCGGCAGGATGCAGAGGGGCGGCGGCGTAGGAGGCAAAAAGCCGGATGAGAGCCGCAATCGGCGTATTGACTTTCCGTCGTCCTTTCTTGGTGAATCCGATATCGTAGCTCCTTTTGGCGGCGAAGGCCAGTGGTATCTAAGGACAAGCGATTTTATCAATAATTGGGATTTATGTAGAGAAAAATGGCATGGCAAAAAAGGGGAAATCGGCGGCGGGCCGCAAATAGATGGAGAAGGCCTAGATGATGCGAGAAGGTTAAGTAAAGAATCAGCATCGTCCTTTAATCTTATTGATAGCAAAGTAATAGCTATCCAGATGATGGATGATTCAGAAAGACGGGTAGAAACATTCATTCAGAAAAGAGGTTTTGCGCCAAAATTAGCAATAATCACTAACAGCGGTTCGCCGTACCCGGAAATGAAAGCAAAGGCCTGTCGGCAAGTAGGTATTGAGGTAGAAGTGATCGAGGTGGAACCTTTTTCAGATATCACTGTTATTTTAAATATTATTGCTAAATACAATAAAGATCCTCGTGTTCACGGCATACTTGTGCAATTGCCTTTAAGGAAAGCGACCGAAGATGGTAAATTGCAGTATTTGACAGAGGAAGAAGAGAGAAAAATCCTGAATAAAGTTCATTACACCAAAGATATTGACGCACAGTCTGACAATATAGTTAATAAAATAATCCAAGGGGATTTCTCTCCTTATTTTACACCTACACCTCTAGCAGTGCTGGAGATATTAGATAGGGCTGAAGTAGGATTCTTTGGCAAGACCGTAGTTTTATTAGGCGATGTTGATTCTACTGATGCTAAAGTATTGGAAGTTTTATTTAAGGCCAGAGGTGTAAAAAAAGTAAGGAAGTATGCGCCTAAATCCCTCAAGAAACATTACAGAAGAATTACCCGCCAAGCTGATATTTTAGTGAGCTTTGTTAATGATCCCGATAACATTAAGATAACCGCAACCGCTATCAAAAAAGGAGCAGTGGTTGTAGATTTAGGCTGGGCAAAAAACAGCCAAGGAATAACCGGCGATGTGGATATTGAGCGTATAAAAGGTAAAGCAAGCTTAATTTCACCGGCTATAGGCGGAGCGAATAATTTAAGTATTCAATTCGTAGTGCGCAATACCTTGCGCGCTGCTACCTATATTTGGGGCGCATCAGTAGCTTCTGCTAAGCGCGCGCAGACAAAAGAAGAAATTCAAAAAGCAAGCCTTATTGGAAGTGATGTTCCTACATTGACCAGTATCGTAGTAGGTGATGCTAAGTCCAGTGAGTCTTATCATCGTGGTATGAAAAGAGGGGCAGAGGCAATAGGTGTTCAGTTTGAAGTATTAGCGCTGCCTGAAAACATTACACAAGAAGAATTACTTTCTAAGATTGCCCAGCTCCAGAGCGATGGGATTATTGTGCAGCTGCCTTTACCTAGACATATAGATGAAAACACAATTAAAAAAGCTATTCCCGCAGAGAAAGATGTAGACGGTTTCCGTTTTATTGACGAAGATGCATTGACAGAACAGGCTTTCGTAGATGCAGCAGTAAGTAAGCTTAAACCTGAAGAAAAAGGCCAGAGGATATTAGTAATAGGAGATCCAAAGTTTACATTGCCTGTGCAATTACGTCTTATGCACAGAGACATAAATGCCACAGTTACCATTGCCCGCCCAGAGAGCCCTAATTTAAATGCTTTAATTGCAGAGATAAATACCATAATAACCATAAGTACTAAGCCCATTAGTAACCTAGAAGCTGGTAAGCATATTATTAATATCACCTATGATAAAGAGCCATTGCCGCTTATTCAGGGCCCTTATGCGCCTTGCACAGCAGAAGCAATTAAGGATCTATTAGGAACTGTGTTTTATGATTTGAAAGATAAATATGCAGTAGTAGTTGGGCGCAGTGATATTGTGGGTAAACCTACGGCAATACTTATGGCTTTGGCTGGCGCGGATGTTACGGTTGCCCATACAGGCACAAACAAATTAACCGGCGGCCTGAAAAAGATTACTCTTCAGGCTGAAGTGTTGGCGGCAGCTGTTGGCCAAGCTAAGCTTATTACAGCCGATATGGTTAGGGAAGGTGTAGTGATTATTGATGCTGGTGTTAATTTTACTGAAGAGGGTAGTTTTGGCGATGTAGATTTTAAAACAGTAAAAGATAAAGCTTTAGCGATAAATCCTAAATTCGGCATTAATCCTGTTACCGTTGCTTTGTTATTAGCCCACACTGTGCAGGCAGCTAAAGCAAAGAAAAAAGGGGACGGTTCTATTTCTGGTGGAAAAGGCGGAAAGAAAGGCGAAGAAAAGAAATTCCGCAATGATTTTCCAAGATTTTTTGACGAATTCAACATTGGTGGGCACGAGCGGGCTTCGAGAATAGCTGCCGGTTCGTTTGACCATGATTTTGGCAGCGGTTATAGGACACACGGAATAACCGGCGAAATCGGCGGCAGGCCGGAAGGCAGCGCGTTAAGAAGGGGATATAATTGTCCTGTTTCACAAGGAATTAGCCGCAGAGATTTTCTCAAGCTTGGCGAGCTCGGCATGCTTACTTTGGCAGCTGGAAGTTTTGGATTAACAAGATTATTTAAAGAAAATAAATATCTTGGGCCTAAAAAAGAGGTCGTAATTTTTCTTTTTGATTCCGGTATAGACGCCGAGGTAGCAGGAGGTATGCTTGAGGGAGATTTTGTAAATGAAGATAGCCATGGAACTGTTGTAGCATTGAATATCCGTGAGCATACTGATGCAAAGATAATCAGTATTTTTAAGCGGGATAACCTGAAGCGCATACTAGAGCAGTTTGAGCGCATCATAGATTATATAAAAGAAAATCCCGCCACTAACGTTATTGTGAATATGAGCTGGGGGGCTATGTATGAAAAGAAAATCATGGATGCCCTTAGAGAGATTTACAGGCAAGGAGGTTTACTTATCGCTTGTGCTGGAAATAGAGAAGATATCTATGTCTCTCAATTTAATTTTCCAAATAAAAACACTGATGAGCAAACAGCCTGGTTTCCCGCGGCTATCCCCGAAGTAATCTCGGTTGGCGCTGCGGATGGAGATAAGAAATCACCGTATTCGATTTCCTGCAAGGTTGATATTGCAGCAGAAGGTAAATTATCGGAGATTGATTTTTATAGAACGCATAAAGCCGAAGAAAGATATGGCGAAAATAAATGGGCCGACGCCATGGAAAATTCTTATGTCTCGTCTGCGACCGGGAGGATTTCGGGTATTAGCGCCGCGTTATGGGAACAGGATCTACAGTTAACTAAGAAGGAATTAAGGGATCTGCTGATTAATAATATCGACCGTATCCCCGCTATACTAAAAGTTCCCGCATTAAAGAACATTATTCATAGCCCGGATAAACTTGGATTCGGGTGTGAGCAAGAAGATTCCTACGACAAAAATTCGGAATATAGCATTGCCGAAGAAGAAAAAATGCCGAAAACAGTTTCCGATCTAATCGGGAAACGGGGTCAAAATTCCGGTAACAGCGGCCTGCACCGCGACGCGGAAGGTAACAAATCTTTAAATGATGAGCTTAATTTGGATGATGAATGGCACGGTAAGGATGGCTCAAGGGGCGGCAGGTATGAGGTGGATGGTAGGCCGGAAGAATTGAAAATTCTTGCTGAAGAGATGGCTAAGTATTTTAAGAGAGGATTCGGGGCTAATATACAGGGAATTCTAGCAAATGCAGAGGATTGCGTTGAATATAAAGAAAACAGGGCTGAAGACAAAAAAAAGATTAAGAAATTATTGAATGAAATAGAAGTGCTCTATCAGGAAATCCCGTTTTCAGAGTTAAATAGAGGGGATGATAGATTTAAGCCTTTGTTTGAGATGAAGCGCTTGATCTCGGAACTCAAATTAGAATGCGATAGATTATTTGTTAGTTCAGATAAGTCAGTAATTGCTAGAATTTATTTTATCAGTAAGGTTATTGTTGCTGTCGGATGGGTTTATCGTAAACATCTTAATCTGTTAGTTTCACGTATTAGAGAGTTTCCCGGTTATGAAAATTACATGATTAGAATACGGCACATATCAGATAAAGAACTTGAAACGGAAGGTTATATTTTGGGCGAAAAGACCAAGCAGGCTAATTTAATAGATGCTAAACTCCGGGCAGCAGATCTGCTTAAGGAATTTGAAGCTAATCATAAGGCAAAACGCGGAATAAGGGTTAATAAACCAACCGAAGAAAGGAATTATCGGCTCACTTTCCCGTGGCTCGACGAATTCAGCCTCGCTGAGTGTGGCTACACCGGCCTGCACCGCGACGCGGAAGGCAGCACGGAGTTCGAGGCGTCGAAGAGAGGGTATTCTCCGGAAGAGCGGCTAAAAATAATTGAACGTAAACTTTTGAGGTCGCATCAATTCAAATCATTGTATAGCGTTTATAAAGAAGACGGATTCTTTAGGGGGCTGACGGAAGGGATTGTAAAAGGCAAAGCAAAGAGGATAACCGATAAAGAAATCACAATCTTGAAAGGTCCCAAGTGTTCTACTTATCCGCAATTTATACGCTTTCAGGAATATGCTATTGCTGACGGTAGCTTAAAAGAAATAATTCCCGAAGACCTATACGGCAACGTTTTATTTTTTGATGCTGATGCTTATCTAGGAAGCTCTAAGTTTGGATTTTATACCCTGCCTTTCTTGTTGCAAATCTATGAATCACGGAAAACTATTAAAAATGCCGCTGTTTTAGAAATGGGAATGGGGGGTGGGATTGCCGCCTTGTTTGCTTTACGGCTTGGAGCAAAACGAGTTTCCGGGATTGAGAAAGATGCTGAATTAGAGCGATTATTCTTCAAACAGGTAAGTTTAAATGAATTCGATGGATCGGAAGCTATTTTTGTACGGGGAGATTTTTCGGATAGTAATCTTATAAAGCGGGTAAGAGGATATGGTCAAGCCGAGGTAGTTATGGCTAACATCGGACCCCATCCTTGTTATTCTAATGACCCCTGGCGGATGACCTACGCCATGGAGGGGATACCTGTGAACGGGGCTAATATTGAAGCGCTTAAGCTTATGCAAAAGCTGCAAGATATGGATAAAGTTAAAGAGTTTCTTTATATCGGAGGCGGGTTTGAGCAAGAGTACCGCAACCATAAATTTGATTGTGATTTTCCTCCTGAAAGCGAAATAGAGTTTTTAAAGAGTAATTATAATGTAAAGCGAACTTATAACATTATTTTTAATCACCATCCTTTTAGCAAAAATTGGCCAGGACATTTTTCATATTACTCTAGTTTCAGAACAAGGGTTAGGTTGAGATCTAATGAATTCGGCCTCGCCGAACCCGGTTACACTGGCCTGCACCGTGCCCCGGAAGGCAACACAGAATTTGAGGCGTCGAGGAAAGGTTATCCGAAGAAAAATAAAGATATTGAAAAAGCCTATGAGATTGTTTTAGACCTGCGTGGAGATGTTAAGAAACATGTTATCGCAGTGACCAAGCTTGTAGGAGGTTTGATTGATTTTATCAAAGAGAATGCCGCTAAATATCCTGAGAGTAAATCCGCTGTGCTATATAGACAGATAAAAGAGATCGGCGAAGATAAATTTATTGTTAGTACGGTTTTACATGATGTTGGTAAGTTTTTCTTTCCTTCAACGATATTGGATACCGAAGGAAAATTATCGGATATCTTATTTGAGATTATTAAGAAACATCCGGAATGGGGCGCGCGGATTGCCAAGCTTTTTGATTTTGACGAGGATGTCATAGAAGGAATACTTTATCATCAGCTGTGGTATAACCTGCAAGGTTATCCCCAAGAAATGTGGGAAGGCAAAGTTCCCCCGTTAATTGCCCGGTTTATCACCATCGCCGATTCATTCGAAGCAATGCGTGATTGCGGCAGGATTCACCGCAATGATCGTGGCCTTGAAGATATTATGGAGGAGATGTATAGAAATTCCGGTACACAATTTGATCCGGAAATCCTTGTGATATTTTCAGAAATGATCTCGGGCGTAAGATTAAATCAGATAATTGAAGGAATCAGAATTGAGATAATGCGCAGAGACTCTCAGTGTGACCGTAACCGCCAGCATGTCGGCGCGGGTAACTATTGCGGGATTGTTTGGGATAAACTGGGAGAAGAAGTAAGCCAACTGCTTAATAAAACATATGGTTTTGGCGACGGCAATAATATTACTATTAAACGCTCTGCGGAAGATCCCAATGTGATAGTAGTTATCCCGACCAGACTAAAAGAGCGGCAAGATATCTTAGATTATGTTGAAGACGCAGCTTTTTTTATTAGAGAGAGAAATGGAGACGATGCCTCTTCGATTGAAATATCGGAAATCGTGCTTCCTTACGGCGAAACTATTCATGCTTTTCGTGTTAAAGATCTTTTTTGCGAGCAGGAGTTGCTACAGACAACACGGATGATTGATTGGTTAGTGGAAGGTTCGCGCAAGAGAATAGTCAGAACAGAGATTAAAGGAGCAGAGCCATGGAATAAGGGGAAAATGGAGCTATCCTCAGAAACAACTGTAAACGAAATTATTCCTCTTAAGTCTGAGGGGAAGTATCTTACGGATAAGTTTAGGTCTACTGGTTTTCATCCTGAGTCGGAAAAACAGGAAAAACAGGGACGTCCTGAAAAGGGACACCCTTATCCCTTTAGATCCGGAGATAACGGTTTTGATCCATTTTTCGGGATGGAACTACCGGAGGGCGGTAAAAACGGCGAAATCGGCGAAAGAATAGACAGCTTGATTAAGGAAGCAATCCAGAATTATGCTGTTGTTGAAGTAGAGATAGGCTGCGGAGAAGGGAGGAATATATTAAGCCAGGCAAAGCGGCATCCGGATAGATTATTTATAGGTATTGATATAGAAGATGAATATGTCAGACGCGCCCAGGTTTCAAAAAAAGCTAACGGCTTTGGAAATATTCTTTTTATTCGGGCAAATGCCTTTGATTTAATCTCGGATAGCCTTGAGGATTCTTGTATTGATAGGATAAAAGTGATCATGCCTCTTATAAGAGGAGGGTCTTTTGACAGCGTATTCTTTGATGCAATTAACCGGAAATTGAAGCCGCAAGGCGAGTTTTTATTCTATAGCGAATTTGATGATTTGATCGCTCAGGTAAAAGAAGAGATTATTAAAAACGGCAATTTTATCAGCATGAATGATTCTTTCGTGGTAACCATTAACGACACCAGCGAATTATGTTCTTCTGTCGCTTTTGCCGCGCGAAACAGAGGAAATAATATTTATGGTATTGAAGTTAAAAAAACCCAAAAGCAGGGTGATATCGAACAATTAAAGGCTCGCGCCGAAGAGATGACTAGGTATTTCAGGAGAGGATTCGGGGCTTATATACAGGGAATTGTAGCAAATACTGCGAATTACGTTGAATATGAAGAGGACAGGGCCAAAGATATAAAGAAGACTAAAAATTTATTAAGCGAAATAGAGGCGCTTTATCAGGAAACCCCATTTTCAAGACTAAATAAAGAGGATGACAGATTCAAACCATTGTTTGTGATAAAGCGATTAATTCCGGAACTTAGGGTAGAGTGCGAAAAATTGTTTGATAATCCTGATAGAACATCCGTTGATAAAATCCTTTTTATTAGCGAGTTAATTGTTGCAGTTGGCTGGGAATATCGTGTGCACTTAAATCTTTTAGTCGCTCGTGTGAGGGAATTTAGAGGAAATGAAAATTACATGATAAAAATAAAGCATATATCCGGTAAAGAACTTGAGAGTGAAGGTTATATCTGGGGCGAAAATACCAAGCAGGCCAATTTAATAGATGCTAAGATTCGAGCAGCAAAGTTACTGAACGAATTTGACCTCGCCGAACCCGGCTACACCGGCCTCTACCGCGACCCGGAAGGTAACACGGAGTTTGAGGCGTCGAAGAGGGGGTATTTCAGAAAAGATAATGCAGTTGTTTCTAATCTCATAAGAGATTTTGAAAGATTGCCCAGAAATGGTTTCTATCCTACTGGGCATGAAAGCATAATTGAAAAGTTGGGAGAATTAGGCAGAAGAGGCAACAATGAAGCGACAGAAGCCTTGATGGGGTTATTGGATTGTAGGTATACTGGATCATTTTTATTAGCGGTTCTCAGAGAAATAGGCGAAATTGGAGACTTAAAAACTGTCAAGGGGTTAGTTAATTTCAGGAACCAGACGAATCTCGTATCTGTTTACGAAACGATTTATAAAATTATTTCTAACCCTAAATATGATCCGTCGTTAAAGGAATATTTTGATGCTATCAAATTAGATTATGGCTCTGATATAAATACCAATATAAATATTTTTCTTACCCATCGTTGTCCTTTACAGTGCCGGCATTGTATTACCGCCAATGTGATGAAGGCAAAGAAGGACCTTGATTTTGATATCCAAAAATTAAAGGAGATTTTAGATGAATTAGCAGGCACAGAAAGTATTTATCTCGTGGGAGGGGAGCCGTTGTTTTACAAAAAAGATTTCCGTGATTTTAATCGGGGAGATCATTCATTAAGCAGTGAATTCCTAGATATCCTTTGGTATGCGGCAGAAAGAATACAACATATTTATATAGATACATCTGGTATCCTGATACCTGCAGAAGAGAAGGTGGCAGAAGCATTCTTTGATTTATTCCCCAAAAATGTTGTTTTTGTTTTATCTGTGGACAGGTTCCACGAGGGAGCTTTATCTAGGAAGAATATTAATCTTAAAAATATTGTATGCATTGTTGAAGAAATGCGTTTTAGGAAGGATATCAGCGTGCAGTATAATATCAGGTTAGTTGAAAAAAATGATGCAGAGATAAATATGACTCTAGGTGAATTTGGCGATGAAATTACCGCTCATTATCGCCAAATACCTTCCGATTTTGCCATAAACAGCGTCATCAAATACGGCTCTGCTTCTTCTGGGATGGCCGGCACGCAGCCTTTAAAGCTTTTTGATTTTGTGGAGCATAACAATATCCCCGGTAATTATTTTTTATTTATTACCGTTGATGGTGACGTGGTGGCTTCTGACCATGCGGCTCTTTTTGTTCAGAGGCCAAAGGAGAGCGTATTTGGTAATGTATATGAACAAAGTTTAACAAAGATTAGCTACGGTATGCTTGCTCATTCAAAACGGGTTAATAATATGCCGTATTTAGAAAGAATGGTTCAGATTGTTGAGGAAGCTAAGCCGAGACCTATTTGGTATGTAGGCAACTCTCATGTTTGTCTTGCCGGATCAGGCCGTTCCCGAGGCGCCGAAGATACGTTATACCCTTTTATAGCTAATTATTACGCAAATAGAGAGGAGTTTTTTATAAAGGAGGCGATTAAATCTATTTTACAGCTCTCGGATAAGATGTCTTCGGAGGAATCGGAAGATGTTTTTAAAGATAAGATTTTAATAGATAATTTTGTGTTTTCTGTCGGGGAAAGCACAGAAGGATATTACGAAGATATATATAGAAAAAAGGTTTACTATGACATTATCGGCGGTATATTGAATTTTCTTTCTTATTCATGGAAACAAAAGCAAGTTAGACAGTTTCTTATTGAGATATGGCATCAAGCCCGGAGGACTTCTGATCCGGATCTTATTTTTGTACTTAAAGATCTTTCAAAATATTGTGGAGTTGACCTGAAAAGAAGTAAAAGCAGCAGGGCAAATGAAATAAGTTCAGGTAATCAAAGAAATTTTCGCCAACCTTTTCCGCAAAATGATATGTTCAGAATTATCGAGCCCGGCGTGCATCAGCGGTTTCCGGATTCATTTACTCTGAATTATTCCGGATCACACCGCGACCCTGAAGGCAATACGGAGTTCGAAGCCTCAAGGAAAGGGTATATAAAGAATAGGAAATGGAAAACGTCGCTATGGAGCCTTGAGGCTATAAAAGAAAAATATCTGATAGATTATTATGAAGAAGAATATGTTAATTTAGCAAAAATATGGGCTAGTGCGGCCAATCTTTCATCAGGCAAAAGAGAATCCTTAGTTTTCTGGGCGGAGAGTAATCTTGCAGGAACACCGAAAGCAAGAAGGATGGATAGGCAACATGTTTCCATTAGGCAGGGTATTGAGCAGGATATCAAATTTGGCGTTAAGCGATTGAATGAGCAATATAGCATGGTGGATGAAATAAGGGAGTCGCTTTGCAGTCTACCCGGCCCGTTATTTAGGGGAGGAGACGAGCTTAAAGCGGCGCAAAAGAAAGAATTTTATGTTTCAGAATTTTTGAAGGATCCGAATTTAAATAATTCTCCTGTTTTTGTCTCAGCGTTAAATATCGCCCCGGGAGAAAAGGTTTGGCGTTTTTTAATGGATTATAAGTTCGGATATCTTTCGGAAGAATATTATACGCTTGAAACAGAGATGTTTAATTCGCTAAGAAGAGTCTCGAAAAAGTTTAATATCCACGGTGTTTCAGGAAAATCCGGGCGGTATAACATATTGAATGTCATTTTAGAAGGCAAAATTCGGTCATGCCATCATGACGGGATAGTTTGTTATAACACTATCCACCCCGCCCCAGAGGAATTTTTACACAATAAATTAACAGCTCCTGCTATCACATTTGCGCCCTACGGTTATGGCCCCTATTATATAATTTTTAATATTCCGGCAGGGTCTAATGCTAATGGAGAGTTATCAGTTGAAGTGTTGCTTGAGGATCATTTAATCTATCTGGTTCCGACACGCGAAGATAAGATGTTTTTACAAACCGGTTTAAAAGAAGCCGTGAAGGAAGGATTAATTACCCCTGATTATTTCAGGAAAGCCGTGGGGAAAGTTGTAACTTATCAAAGGATCATTAGTGAACTCAATGATCCAGAACAAGAAAGATGTGAACTAGGTAATTATACCGGCCTGCATCGCGATCCGGAAGGTAATACGGAGTTTAAGGTGTTGAGAAAAGGCTATGAAAGTAGCTCCGGCGTTTCTTATATTGAACCAGACCTTTCTGCTAAATTTATTTTTAGGGGGATTTCCTTAAAGGATTTAGAGAACATAAAGAAAGATGGGTGGCTTTACGTAGATAAAGGTAAATATTTTTTGCCTTTTTCCGATATCGATCTTGCATATAGATTTTCAGAGTTGCACGGAACCAATGTTGTTATTGCTATACGAACGAATCCATATATTGATTTATTTTTTCATCAGGCAAGCAAAGAGCATTATGCAAGGGCCTACATTTTGACCGATGATGAATTGCGGAAAATTATACAGCAGATAAAAATTCAGAATCCACGTTTTGGTGAGATAGTAAAGATTAAGAGTAAATATAATGTAGAATATAACGTTCGGGATTCGTTGAGTATTGAAGGGTTTCGTCTGCCATACAAAATGCTTGAGCCGCTTATACCGGAGGTAGCAGAGAAATTAAGACAGCAGCTGGATGAGGCGATACGTGAAATCGGCACGGATATGCCGGCGCGGGAATTTTACGCGCGGATGGGAGAACGTTTTAACAGTAAGTTTATAGATATAAGTAGCGGAGAGGATGTTGCCTGGATAAAAGATGTGGTTAGAGAGGCAAAGATAGTTGGCATAGAACCTCAGAATTGGCTGGATTCATTTTTTAGCCTGTTTGACGGTAAAAAGAAAGGTGCTTTGTGCATTAATAATTTCTATCCGCATACAGATGAGCCAAGGTTGAAGGTCGCGGAGAGTTTGGCAAAGTTTAAAGGTTATGATGCCTTTATTATATATGATTCGAAAATAATTAAAGAGATTTTTGGTAGAGAATTATATGTTTTCGCCGTACATGAATTGACTGAGATGTTGGTAGATAAAGCAGGCGGTAGGGACGCTTATTTTAGTTTATTATGTAATCATTCAAATGTATTTGTTTTAGAGCGTGAAACTAATTTTGCCTTACAGGTAGGTGAGCTTGAAGTGATGTTACGTTGGAGAAATTCTTGGAAAGGTTATCCTAAGAAAGTGGAAGGGCATTTATCGACGAAAAGAAAATATGAGGAATTCTTACGCCTGGCGCAATTATTCTATAATGTTCATCAAAGGCCGATTGGCGGAGGATCTGGCGAGAAAATACTGAAGAAGGTTTTCGAGCAAGGTGATTATCTTCTGCATGATAGTTTTGGCCAGGGGCAGGTTGCCTTGGTAGATGCGCAAAGCGGTGTTATTTCTATAAAATTTTTCGGTGAGGATGAACCCAGAATCCTTTTGATAGAGATTTTAGTAGAGAAAGAATGTGTTTATTGTCTTACGGAAAGTGAATACAGCAGCCTTGATGGCGATAATAGCGTGGAAGATACCTTTAAGGAAATAGAAAGGTTAGCTGCCGCTTATTACCGGGAAGAGACAAAGGATAAAAAGCCAAGCGTTTACAGTAAAAATTATTTTCTGCGAGAGATTGAGCTAATTGATGTTCAAGGAAAGAAGATATTTAAAAGGATAGTACGTTTGGTGAGGAAAGATGCCAAAAGGTTATTTCAGGAGCATAAGATTGACGGTAAAGGATTGACTGAAGAAAGATTTTTAGCTCTTTGCGCAGGCAGGGCGAAACAGGCGTTGTTGGAGGAATTCCGGAAAAACATAGTGAATATGGACCAGATTTTGAATGAATATGCAAAGCTTGAAAAACAAAAGAAACGCATGCCGACGAAAAAAGAGCTTGCTGATGCTTTATGGGTTTCCTTGGCAAGTTTTTCTTCTCGCGGGATACCCAAAGTAAATAAATGGTTGGAGGGTAATGGCCGGGAGCCGTTAAGGTTTAAAATTACAGCAGTTGATTTTTCTGACAACGAAATGATCGCTAAATACCATACCTGGCTTGATGAAATTAATCGGTTTCCTATGCTCGTATCATGGTCTGATGTGACCTTGGTAAAGTTTGCGCGTTATTTGGATCTGTCAAGTAAACCTGTAATTGAAAGAATTGAGCAGTCCGAGGTTTTAAAAGAGAGTCTGAAATTCGGTCGCGAACTGATAGATGATTTAGATAAGATAATAAATTCGATTCCGGAAGTTAAACCAATCCAGCAGCTTAAGAACAAGATTATGGACAAAGATATTTCAGAAATTTCAAGTTTAGTTGCTACGGATGATACTGATAAAGAAATATTAAAGGTCATTAAGGCTTTAGCCGAGCAAGGACAAAAGCAAATTATTAGAAATATGGTACAAGACGGCCTTCGGGATTCTTGTGAGATTGAGTTATCACCTAACGATATAAGCGCGCGTTATGGTTCTATGCGCGATAATGCCAGAAGCAACGATTTTGAATTAGATGATTATTTCGGAGCGGAAATTCTTAAATCCGCAACTCAAAAAATTACGGTTGATCAGATTTTAGAGGTTTTAAAAATACTCATTGAAATTGAAAAAAATAATGATGTCGGGCCTACGGCTGTAGCAAGAAAAATAAATGAAATATTTAATATCGAAATAGGCCAGTCATCTTTAAAGAATAGGCTTGATCGGATGGCCGATAAAGATTTGATCCCGCGGAAGTATTTTAATTATCTTAATGGAAGTATAAATATAAAAATGCCGTTGGCATCCGATACCGATGTCATTGATAATAAGGGTGATGAAGAATTGCCCAGGCTAGCGGTTCGTAATATGGATGATGAAGAGATAGTTTCAATTTATTTGGACTGGGTCAAGCAAATTTTTCAGGAACGTCAAGACGGCAAGAAGGTGATGTTTAATAAATCATCTTTTGGGGATTTTTTAGAGGTCAGTGAAAGCGTTGTCGGGCGTAGAATTTACCGGCTCCCCTGGCAGATAAAGAAAAAAATAAAATTTGGCAACCCACTGCGCGCAGAATTTTTTATGGAGGCGAGTAGGAGAAAGTTTCTACAAGCCTTAGAGGAAACAGTTTCCCAGTTAAAGGGGGCAGGGGGTCAAAATTTGGTTATAGGCATAGGCGGGTTAGGTATTTTGGGAGAGCAGCAAGGTGATCATTTCGAGCTTTTTGATCTTTCGCCTCCGGGACGGATGACCATATTCGTATTTGCCGTTTTAGTTATACTTGTCCTTCACATTTATAGATATAGAAACTATTCTTCCGTAATTTCTGAAGAGCGTTTTCTTCCCGGTGAATGGGTTGATGATTTAACTGTACAGGAAAGATTTTGTCTTACTAAGATTGCAGACCGTTTGTATTCCCACCGCGCCGAAAAAATAAAACCCAGCATTTTTCGCACAATTAGAAAAATCTTTACTTTAAGAGGCCTGATACTTCTGGCGCTTGGGGCGTTAGCTGCGCGTTGGTTTTTTGCTACGAATAATTGGATTGTTTTATCCATCGGGGCAGTATCTACTGCTATCGTAGTTCCGTATATTCTCTCTATAGTTTATAATCTGCTATTTTCTTATTCTGATAAGTATAAATTCCGCAGTAATTTTGCCAAGGAATATTCGCAGGTTAAAAAAAATCGGAGTAGATTATCGGTTCGGGTTTCGGAAACCAGAAATAGACCTAAATTCCTGTCTCCAATTAAGGGCAGCTGGAATTATCTTACTTTAAGGTTTCCTATTCTTTCGGGATTTGCCCGGGCTATTCTTGTTAAAGGCCAGATTATTTTCTGGAGTAGCGTAGCAGCCTTTGCGCTTCTGCCTTTTATCGGAATTGACGTTGCCAACTATTCATTATCCAATGTATTCTTATGGGGTTTTCAATATATCGAAGGTGAGCAGGGATATACCTTTAGCCCGCAGTTAATCGATATATTTAATAATTTAATGAACCTGCTTAGCAATTGGACGATTATATTCAATAGCTTGGGTGTCCCGTTTACCTTAGGAGATCTTATTATAATAGGAGTGATTGCTTTAGGATTAGGAGCGATATCTCTGCCGCAGCAATTTAAAAATTTTGGTTTGCGGACGCCTTTTTATTTTTTGAGTAAGATCTGGGTGGTAATTTCGTTCATCTTTGGCTGATTATTGCTATAATAGTAACATTGACTCCGTGGAATATATTAAATGTATTGCAAGTTCACGGAATTGATCTTTCTCAAAAGATTCATACGGTTTCAGGCGGCGAAGAAAATTTGTCTATATGGAATAAGGCCAGGTTCCTCTATCGGCAGATGAAGATTGATCCGGAGGGAACTTTGCTGATGGATGTTGGAGAGGATGAATTAGAGCTATTATTGGAGAAATTTAAAGCCGAAGAGATTATAAAATTAACTGCTGCGGTTAAGCATGATCCTGAGTTAACTTCACAAGAAAGAGCGCAAATAGATGAACTGGATAAATCGCTGAATGAAGCAAGATCCCAGATAGAGAAAAGTTACAGAGATGCTGTTGGGGAAGATGAAAAACAAATCAAAGATTTGCTTAAGTCTTTTGAGAGGCAGTATAAACATACTCCTTATCGATTAAGAGGGGAAGACAGGGAATTATACCAAAAAGCATATAAAGAAGAATATAATAAATATAAAGAAAGTTTAACTGCGATTAAGCAAGAGCGTCAAAAAGAATATAAAGTAAAGCTTGATGCACAAGTGGCGCAGATCGAAGAGAAGAGAATCAAGCCCGAAAATCCGGATAAGCCTTGGGTCAGGCAATTTTGCCTTTTTCTCTTAGGGGAAAAAGATACAGCCCGTGCCAGGGAAATAATAGCTCGGTATCTAAATGATAGGGATAATGATGTGAGCGCAATGGCGGCAATTTATTCAAGCAAATCCGGTAACGCTCAGGGGGTTGTTTTGCTGGGCAATGCTTCTTTTCAACAAGGCGGATGGCACGAGCAGGCAGCGATATTCAATTTGTATGATTCCAATACTCCGGAGATAAATAGTTTCCTGCTTAATAATTTAAATAACGGCCAGCCGGGGATTCGTTATGCCACGTTTAAGGTATTGTCTAATCGGATAGATCAGCCTAATGTAAAAGAAGCTTTAGTCTGGGGCTTAGATGATCCTGATCCGTTTGTTCAGGCGGCAGCAATTGAAGGCGTAACTCCCTGGGCGGATGCTGCGATAATGGAAAAGGTAAAACCGTTATTATTCAGTTCTGATCCAGGGGTCCAGGTAGCCGCAATAAGATCCGTAGGGTCCAGATTGGATACTTTTCCTGAAAATCTAGGTTTACTTATTCCGAAGTTAAATGATGATAATCTAGAGGTTGCTTTAAATACTATTGATGTTTTAGGGCCGCAACTAACTAAATTTGAGCCACAATTAAAACAGCCGTTTTTAGATACTGCCCGGAATAGTGCTAAGCCTATTGAAATGCAGCAGGGCACAATGCTTTATCTGGCTAAAACTAATGCGCCGGAGATAAAAACTGTTCTCGTTGATAATTTAGAAAATTCTGACTGGAGGATGCGCCAGGTAGCAGTGCTTGGCTTGGGTTATTTTAAGGATTCGGACATTCCTGATATTCTTGCGCCTAAGGTTTATGATCCTGATTGGCATGTGTGTCAAGGCGTAGCAGTATCTTTGGGGGAATTTGATACTCCTAAAGCTATAGAGTCGTCGATTCCTTTATTGAGGCATGATAATGCAGCTGTGAGGCAGGCTGAAGGATTATCTTTCGGTGGAAAATTACAAAAATTTCCTGAATTAGTAAGTCCCTTTATCGAAACAATGAAGTTAGAAGAGGATCCTTATACCCGCCATATTTTTGCTGCTGCATTAAAGACAATACCAAACGATTCTGCCGTAAAATTAGAGATGAATACAATTCAGGATTCGCTAATACCTGGATTGCGTATTGATCCTTGGGAACAGGTGCGTCCAGAAACAGGTGTAGAGATTGGATATGACACAATCGTCGGACCAATTTTACATACATTTATAAGTGTAACTTATCAAGGAGATACAAGAATTCTTAGTTTTGATACTACAAATAAACCACTCGGTTTCTTATTACCACAGTCTGAAGGAGAATACTTAAAGAATTTGAAATCAGGGATTAATATTATGTATTATACAGTAACAATTGACCCTGCAGAAACAAAAAGATTGTATGACCTCGCCCCATCTCTTTACCAAAAGCAGGGAAACTATAACCTTTTTGATATTCAAAAACTTGGAAGGAATTGTTATGGTGCCCGCAATACTGCATTAGAAAGCGCGGGTATTTATTCTGAAATTCCTGATATG
>ERZ1292640.722-Hain-H43-02um-R1-722-length-27173-cov-10_pt1 | contig 27173 bp, 21 predicted proteins | sample MGYA00564404_ERZ1292640 | MGnify/ENA primary metagenome ERZ1292640 (study PRJEB36523, sample SAMEA6512636) | groundwater metagenome | collected 2019-01-08 | study: AquaDiva: Metagenomics assemblies of 32 groundwater samples | reverse complement strand
GAGCGAACGAGGTAATGGCCGAGATGCCGGATTGGCCGGCGAGGGCGGCTTTCCAAAACTCACTAATCCCGATGCCGATCGGTGAGACAACTCCCAGCCCTGTGACGACGACCCGTGCCCGCATTTTCGTGAAATCCTTTTAGTAACGATCCTGTCTCTACTTACCGGAAGCGCCAGGAGCAGTCAACCAGCTGCCAAGGTTAGGTGCAGGTTGCTGAGTGATTTTTGGGGTGAGGGAAACTTCATTGCTGGGCCTGTCACGAATTGCACGATCATACCATGCAGGATGCTCAAAAAGGCCGTCCAGCAAGGCCGCAGTGAGCGAAGGGGCAAGGTGTATCCTGTGGGGTACGTTGAGCCTCTAAGCGATGCGAGAACGAAGCTGGTGGGTTTTTTCAGCATCCTGATTCAGTAGCGCACTTTGAGCATCAGATAGAGGCCAAAGCTCATGAAGAGGAGATTGGCCATCCAGCCTGCGAGCAGGGGCGTTAAGACTCCGCCGCGGCCGAGCGCGATGGCGATGGAGTGGGTCGTCCAATAGCAGAAGCCGACGGCGAGTGCCTGTCCGATGCCCACCGCCATGCTGCCTCCTCTGGCGCCGCTCCGGCGCAGGCTCAGCGCAATGCCAACCAGGACCATGATCACGGTAACGAAGGGAAAGGCAATTCGGCTGTAATAGTCCGTCTGGAAGCGCGCGGTTTGGGTTCCTTCCTGGTGCCGTCGCCTGGTGTAGGCGCGGATATCGTGGAACGTCATCAATTCTGAATCGCCTGCGAGCCAGACGGTGAAATCATCCGGGATGAGGGTTAGCGCGATGGCTTCTCGGTCGAATCCGGTGATGGTGACGGCTCCGTCCTGAGGGAACCGCCGGTGTTGTCCTTGATACAGCGTCCAGGCGAATCCATCGTAGCGGGCTTCCTTGGCTTCGGTGATGTCGACAAGTTGGAAGTCGCGATCGAACTGAAAGAGGTGCACCTGACCCAAGCGTTTTCCGTCGACGGAGACGCTGGTGACCTGCATGAGGCTGTCGGCGCCCACTCTCATCCAGGGTTGCTGGAGGACCAAGGCTGCGGCCGGCGGCTTTTTCTCGATGCGCGTGGTCCTGATTTCTTCGGACTTGCCGGCGGCTAAGGGAATGATGGTGGAGCTGAAGAGCAGGAGCACGAGGGACAGTCCTGCGGCAAACGCAATGAAGGGGGCGGTGATCCAGGGGAGGCTGATGCCGCAACTGCGCATGGCCGTGATTTCGTGACCGCGAGTGAGCAATCCGAACGTTAAGAGGGTAGCCATGAGGATCGCCAGCGGCGCAATCTGAAAGAAAATCGCTGGCGCCTTGAGCAGGAAATAAGTCAGGACGTCGAGCCAGTTGGCGTCGTGACGCAAGAAACGGCGCACCTTTTCGAAGAAATCGATGACGAGGTAAATCGTCATCAGTCCGCTGAAGCACATCATGAAGATTTTGCTGTATTCGCGAAGGAGATAGCGAAAGAGGATAGGCATAGGGTTACCGGCGATTCATGATGTAAAGCGAGACGATGGTGACGAGCGCAAAGATGCCGTTCGGCATCCAGGCTCCGGCAAAGGGCGGCAGGACCGCCGTCGTGACCAGGAATTCGCAGGCAACGTTCAGCATGTAGTAAATGACGACGATTAACACGCCGACTGCAAATCCGCCCATGCGTCCGGACCGTTTCGAGACGATGCCGACCGGCACCCCCAGCAGGCAAAACACCAGCGAGGCAGTGGGGAAGGCCAGATCTTTGTAGTACTCCATCAATCGTCTGAGCGCGGAGGGGTCGCGCCATTGGGATTGTACGAGCTGGGCAATAATGGCGCTGTAGGACGGACGTTCCTCCGTGGACGCGTAGCCGCTTTGGTTCAGCGAGAGCTTCAGGTCGTAACTCGTGAAGACGGTCTGTTCGTATTGATCGGTCTGATTCGGCCGGCTGTGAATGACTCCCTGTTGTAGATGCAGGGCGACTTGATTGGTGGAGGCGTCCATCAAGACTTCGTACTGCTGCGCGACGATGATGCGGGGATTGTCGGCATTTCGCGCATCGGAGATGAAGATGCCGGTCGTGGCCTGTCCTGGTGTGCCATCGGGGACATAGATCGTCAGGTTGGGGAGGGGTTCGTTAAACGTTCCCCGCTCCAGCGCCAGCACCAGCTGATCCTTCAGGAGATTCAGCGCAACCTTCTTGAGGTTGATGGAGCTCCAGGGTTGCCCCCACTGCGCCAAGCACAGGGTCAGTCCGAATACGAGTAGAGCAAAGAGCAGCACAGGGCGGGTCAATCGCATGAGGCTCAGCCCCGCCGCCTGCATCGCCACCAGTTCCTTATCGAAAGACAGCCGTCCGAATGCGGTAATTGAGGCGATGATCCCGGCGATGGGGAGGGTCAACACGAGGAACGAGGGCATGAGATGGGCGAAAACTTGTAGCACGGCCACGATCCCGACGCCTTTGGTGACCAGCAATTCCACTAGACGCAGGAGTTCCCGCGTGAGCATAACGAAGCAGAGGGCTCCGAGGCTTAAGCTAAAAGGGGACAGGAGTTCGGAGAAGATATAGCGGTCTAGCAGCGTTCGTAAAAACATTCGAAGAATCCCGCTCCTCGCACGGTGCGACACTATAGGCGACCGAGCGAGGCTTGTCCACCTCGCGTCTGGCCAGGTCGGTTTGCCCCTTGCCTAGCAATGGCTTGACAAGGTTTGAAATGCCATGGTACATGCTGCGCGATTTATAACCAAGATGGGTCTCGTGATCGATTTTGTCTCTTCAATGAGCCAGTCAGTCCAGCCCGCGCTTCTTTCTGTTTTTTCTCTTCATCATGTGTGTTGCCAACTGGTTCGGGAGCCGGCCACGTAACTCTGCGTGGCCGTTGAGGAAAGGAGTATTTTTGTGAAGGAAAAAGGGACAGTGAAGTGGTTTAACGACCGCAAGGGGTTCGGATTTATTCGTCTTGAGAGCGGGGATGATGTGTTCGTGCATTATTCTGCTTTGCAAGGAGAAGGATTCAAGACGCTGAAAGAGGGAGAGAACGTCGAGTTTGATGTGGTGCAAGGCGCCAAGGGGCCGCAGGCGTCGAACGTGTTGAAGGCTGCCGTCGTCGGCTCCTAACGGTTTCATTCGCGAGATTTCGTATAGAAGGGCCTGCTCCACTGTATTGTGGGGCAGGCCTTTGTCTTTCTACGCATGCACGGTATGCCCATTTCGTTGACAAGATTCAGGGGCACTGTTAGCGTTTTTATGTTGTGAGGTTTATTTTGGCGATCGACCGCAGTAAGGTTCTGCATAGCGCACAGCTTCTGGCGTCACGGGGGCAATTCGAGGAAGCCATCGCTGAGTGGAAGAGGCTTTCAGTCGAATCGCCCGGCGATGGAAGCATCTTCAATTCGATCGGTGACTTGCACCTCAAGCGCAATGCGACGCTGGATGCCGTGACGGCGTTTATGCAGTCCGCCACCGCCTTCCGTGCGGAAGGGGCGACGTTGAAGGCGATTGCCACGCTCAAGAAAATTTTGAAGGTCGATCCCTCGCAGTACGATGTGTACCGGCATCTGGGGGACCTCAATGCTGAGCGTGGTTTGCTGAACAGCGCGGTGCAAGATTATCTCGTCCTCGGGATACACTACCTCAAAGAGGGCAACAGTAAGGGCGCGTTGGACATCTATCGGAGGATTGTCAGTCGGGATCCCTCGAATCTGGATGCGCAACGGCAGGTGGCGGAGTTGTGTCTGCAAGAAAATATGCCGGACGAAGCCCTGAAAGTCTATTTGCAGTTGGGGCGTGAGTGGTCGGCGCAACTGGGTTATGCGGAGGCCAAGGAGGCTTATCAGGCTGTGTTACGCATCGATCCGGCCAACAGTGAGGCTCTCCAATTCATTGAGCATGTAGAGAAGACCGATGCGATGCCTGAACAGGCTGTGAAGGCGGGAGTGGGTCGTGCGGGGGGCCCGTCCAGGAGTTCCGAGCCGGTCGATCTGCTGGCAGAAGCGACCCGCCGCATTGAGGCAAAGCAATTTGCCGGAGCTGAGGCCATCCTCCATCAATTGTTGACTGTCGATCCGGGGAATCAGGCCGTCTGTCAATTGCTGGCGAAGGTCCATCTGCAACGAGGCGATCTCCGGGTGGCGCTCGGCGAATATCGCTACCTGGCAGGGGCGGCCTTGCGGGCGCAAGACTACGGGCAGGCCGAAGCGCTGATTGTAGATTTTCTGGCGATCGAACCGCAGTCGGCGGCGATGCGTGAACTCTACGGAGAACTCTACGAAGCGAAAGGCGATGCGACCAACGCGGTGCTCCAGTACGAGAAGACGATTGAGCTCTTGCTGGAACATCCCGAGCCTGGGATGCCGACCTTGCCGGAGGAGTTATTCGAAAAGGTTGCCACGTTGGCGCCTGATAGTTTGACCGTGAAGAAGCTGAGGGCCCTCATGCAGGGCACGGCAGCCGCTGGCCAATCTGCCACGGCTCCCTCCGCGACCGCTCTGTTTTCCTCAGCTTCAATCTCATCAAGTTCAGTCTAAGCACCGCATCCACCCTGCTAGTGAATCTGATTCGTGGCAGGACGTCCGTCCAAGACCGCCTGGATATTTCCCAGACAGATCAGTCCCATCTGCACCCTGGCCTGCAGGGTGGCGGAGCCGATGTGGGGGAGCAGTACGACTTGCTTCGCGTGAGCCAGTGCCGGGTGAAGGGCCGGTTCTTCTTCATACACGTCGAGGCCAGCTCCGGCGATCGTGCCATTCGTGAGGGCCTCGACCAAGGCCCCTTCATCGACGATCGGACCACGAGCCGTGTTGATGAGGAAGGCCGTGGGTTTCATCCGGCTCAATTCGCGCGCGCCGATCAGATGACGGGTGGCAGGCGTGAGAGGCGCATGGATCGTCACGATATCGGATTCTTCAAGGAGCGCTTGCAACGATCGGTATTCCCATTTCTGAGGGCCAGTTGCTGAGGCTATGGGTTGACGCTGGTGATAGAGCACCGTCATGCGAAATCCCACAGCACGTTGCGCGACGGCTTGTCCGATCCGTCCCATGCCGATGATGCCCAGCACCTTGCCTGAGACATCCGCTCCCAAGAGCTGCGTGGGACTCCAGCCGGTCCATGTGCCGGATCGGACGAGGGCATCGCCTTCCACGATGCGGCGTGCCGTCGCCAGGAGCAGCGCCCAGGTCAGATCTGCGGTGGCATCCGTTAAGACGTCCGGCGTATTGGTGACGATCAGGCTTCGCTGTTGTGCGGCAGCGAGATCGATGTTGTTGTGCCCGACTGCATAGTTCGCAAGAATTTTCAGCCTGGCGGCAGCGTGAATGGTTTCTGCGTCGATGCGATCGCCCAGGGTCACGATCGCGGCGTCGGCTTGGCAGAGGCCCTCCCGCAGAGCCGATGGAGTGGGCAAGGTATCGAGCGGTTCCTGCACCAGTTGAAACCGCTCCCGCACGATGGCCATGACGGGATCGGGGAGCAGGCGTGAAATGTAGAGAGTGGGACGTATCATGGGTTCCTGCTCCTAATTGGAGTTGCATTTTAGCCGCTTGCGCCCTGCGCAACAACCAGGCTTGTGCTGTTCTCAAGAGTCCGTCTAGAATGCACAAACCTTTCACTTATGACTGCACCAACTCTCATTCTGCCAGAACGCTCCCACGCCATCGCGTCTGACCTCCGGGTCGCGCTCGGTAGGGACAAGGTCAAAGACGACTATTCGACGCGCACCGCTTATGCGGTGGATGCGAGCATCTATCGGATGGCGCCTCAGGCGGTCGTGCTGGTCGAGTCCGAGGAGGATATCGCCACCACGGTACGGTATGCCGTGCAGCGAGGCATTCCGCTCACGCCGCGCGCTGCCGGGACGAACTTGACCGGCTCAGCGATCGGGTCCGGGATCATCCTGGACGTCTCGCGCATGAATCGCGTGCTGGAGCTGAATCGCGACGAGCGCTGGGCGCGGGTGCAGCCGGGGATTGTGCTGGCCGAGTTGAATAAACAGCTGGGGCGGCATGGACTCTTGTTCGGCCCCGACCCCTCCAGTGGCGACATGTGCAAGCTCGGCGGGATGTTGGCGAACAATTCGTCCGGTCCCCACACGCTGCGGTACGGTGCCGTGAAAGATAATGTGGCGGCGCTCCGTGTCTGTGTGCAGTCAGGCGAATGGCTGGATGCCAAGTCCTATGGGCTTGGCGATCCTGCCTGTGTCGATCTGCTGAAGCGGCACAGACAGCTTCGGGATTTGCGGTCGCTGCTCCAAGACCATGCCACGCTGATCGCGCAGAAGCGCCCGACCGTCAGCAAGAACAGTTGTGGCTACAACCTTTTCGGTCTCGCCGACGGGTTTGCACGAGGCCGGTTCGATCTTCCCAAGCTCTTCGTCGGCAGCGAGGGCACGCTCGGTCTCTTTAGTGAAGCCACGATCACGTTGGTCGAGAAACCCACCGCAACCCTCACGGCGCTCATCCATTTTTACCGGTTGGAAGAGGTGGGCGAGGCAGTGCCGAAGCTGCTGGAGTTGAGTCCGAGCGCGCTGGAAGTGATGGATGCCAACACGCTCAATCTGATCGGCAGGGCGAAGCATGGCATCCCGGCGGATGCGGCCGCCACCCTCCTGATCGAGTTGGATGAGGACGGAGCAGGGGCCGATCTCCGTGTGCGGGCCGAGCGCATGACCGAGATCTGCCGCCGGTATCGGCTGGCCTCCGATCCCGTGATCGCTTTTGATCCTGAACAACGGGACCAGTTATGGAAGGCCCGCAAGGCCCTCTATCCCACGCTCTACCGATTCGATCCCAGGAAGAAGCCCATTAATTTTGTCGACGACGTGGTGGTGCCGGCGGAACGGATCAGCGAACTCATCCGCTATCTGGAAGAGTTCTTTGCCGGGCAGCATGTGCCGGTCGCGATTTTCGGTCATATCGGAAACGGGAACGCCCACATCATTCCTTTGCTCGACGTGAACGACCCAGGCGACTTCCAGAAGATGGTGCAGGGCTATCACGAGATCCACCAAACGGTCTTGAGTCGCTTCGGCGGCTCGATCTGCGGGGAGCATGGGGATGGCCGGGTGCGAGCCGAATATGTGAAGACGATGTTCGGTCCGGAGCTCTACGATCTGTTTGTGCGGGTGAAGCAGAGCTTCGATCCTGCCGGGGTGCTCAACCCCGGCATCAAGATCAGCGACCGGCCCTTCACGGACCATATCGACTATGTGCGGCTGTCGAAGCCCTGCGCGACCTGCGCCAAGTGTAATTCCGTCTGCCCGGTCTACGATGTGTTTCAATCGGAAGACATGAGTTCGCGGGGTTGGTTCGAGATCGTCACCGATACGAACTACAGCTATCTCAATTCGAAGCGAGTCGTCGAGGCCTGTCTCAACTGTAAGTCTTGTCGGACGGCCTGTCCTGCCGGAGTCGATGTGTCCCAACTCATCCTGGATCGGCGAGCCGAGCATCCGAACAAGATGGCGGGTCTGATCTTTCGCCTCCATGCGCAAGCATGGCTATTTGAGCCCCTCTTGAAACTGCTCGCGAGTTGTCAGTTTCTCTGGGATCGGCCTCTGATGCGGCGGCTGCTCGATCGTCTGACGAGGCCCATCATGCGTGGGCTGGCCGCGACGGCGCGGTTGTCGCCTCAACTGGCGCTGCCTCGACTGGCCAAGCGACATCTCCGCGACCGCTATCCGGAACTGATTCCTCAGGCAGGGCAAGCGGCTCGCTCACCGGTGGCCTACTTTCATGGCTGCGCGGCCAACTACTTCGACGATGGGGTGGGGGATGCGGTGATTGCCGTGCTGCGCAAACATGGAGTCGAACCGGACCTGCCGCCGCAACGTTGTTCCGGAACGCCGATCGAAACCTATGGGCATCGCTCGTTGGCCAAAGAGGGGGCCAGGGTCAACCTCGCCTCCATGGCAGGGTACGAGAAGGTCGTGACCGGCTGCGCCTCCTGCACCCTCATGCTGAAGGATTACCCGACGCTGTTCGCCGGTGAGCCGGAGCAAGCGGCGGCTCAGGCCTTGGCCAAACGGGTCACCCATATCTCGGAGTTTGTGTCACAATCGCCGGTGAAGCCAGCCATGGCTAGTTCACAGCCCACGAAGTGCAAGGTGGCCTACCATTCCTCCTGCCATCTGCGGGCGGCGGGAGTGACCAAGGAGCCTCGTGCGATTCTGGCAGGTTTGCCTGGCGTCGAGTATGTCGAGATGCCGGACGCAGACCGTTGTGCTGGCGGAGCCGGGACCTACCTCGTGAAGGATTTTGAGACCTCGCAACGCATCGTTGAGCGGAAGAGGCAGGCCGTCGAACAGAGCGGCGCAGAGGTGGTGGCCACCAGCTGCCCGGCCTGTATGATTCAATTGCGGACCGGATTGCAGGGGGCAGCGGAGGTGAAACACGTGGCGCAAATGATTCAGGAAGCCTACGAAGCAGCAGACCGACAGAGGGATGGAGGAACGGCATGAAGTTGCGCAAAGTCGACGGCCTCTTCATCTTGTTCGCCTTGGCCGTCATCGTGGGGGTGTCGATGCTGCCGACTCCGAAAGACCGGAATCCGATGATCCCGGTCGATGCGGTGCATCAGCCAATTAAGGTGGAAAAGGACTGTCTGCAATGTCATGTTCCCGTCGGCAGCAAGCCCCTCCCGGAGCGGCATCCCAGACGGCAAGATTGCTTCCGCTGCCATGCGCGCGGCGCGTGAAGCGTCGTTCGTGAAGCGTGAAGCGATGGAATTTTGTACGCGGACGACGAGCGACGAATAACGAGAGACGAGGGTTGCATGGTTACAGTGCTGGTCTTTGGGTTGACGCTTCGCGATGCGGTCGGAGAAACGGAGTTCGAGCTGGAGGTGCCCGAGCCGACCACGGTCAAGAAACTCATTGAATTCAACTTCGAGCGGATGGGGCCCTTGCTGCAGTTTCTGATGAACCGGGAAGTGATGATCGCGGTGAATAAGAAGGTGAGCGCCGAGGATACGGTCGTGAAGGATGGCGACATCGTGAAGTTCTCCCATCAGGCGGTGACGTCGTATGATGGGACTCGCGACATCCCAATTTAGCCGAATGCTGAAAAAGTCTGTCAGCTTCGTTCTCGCCTTGAACAGGTCCTCAACGTACCCATGAGGGTACGCCTGCGGCCTGTTCTACGGCTGCGGCCTCGCTGCCGAACTTTTTGAGCATTCGACGGGACCGTGCCATAAGAGAGGATTAGCGGGGTCGGCGTTTGGCTTTGGCCGTCGGTTGAGCAGTGAGGGGATCGTCTGGCCAGGAATGTTTGGGATAGCGCCCGCGGAGTTCTTTTTTCACCTCGATGTAGGCCGACTTCCAGAAGCTGGAGAGGTCCTTCGTAATCTGAACCGGCCTGCGTCCTGGTGATAGGAGATGCAGCATGACCGGAATCTTCCCGTCGACGAGACGCGGCGTATCCTTGCAGCCGAACATTTCTTGCAACCGTACAGCTAGGATGGGCAGGTCCGGCGTCTCATATTCCACGCGAACATTCGATCCACTCGGGACCGTCAGATGTGTCGGCGCCCATTGGTCGAGCTGGCGTGACTGTTCCCAGTTGAGGAGTGCGTGCAAGGGTTGAGTGAGATCGAGTCTGGTGACCCGGTCGAGCGTCGTCAGTCCTGAGAGATAAGGCCCTAGCCAGTCGTCGAGCGTTCTGAGTAGCGCCTCATCAGACAGATCGGGCCAGTGAGATTCTTGTCCTTCGATTCTGCGTAGAAAGGTTACTCGCGCCCGCCACTGCCGAAGTTCCGGAGTCCATGACAGTTTGTCGAGTCCCGCCCGACTGATGCCTTGTAGTAAGGCCGTCGATATCATCGAGGGGTCCGGCTTCGAGAGGCCCTGCTCGGACAGAATGAGCGAACCTAATCGTCGTTGTCTCGTCGCCCGCACCATCTGCGCTGCGTCATCCCATAAGACGTCATCGACGGTTCGAATGTGATCGCCATAGAGGGTTTCAAGATCGCGAAGGCTGACCGGCGCTGCTAGATCGATCCTGGCCGATTGCTGGCCTCCGTCCAGGTCGGCAATGACCAGATAGTCTTCCGATCCGAGCGGGTCGGGGTTCTGAAAGAGCGCGCCACGGCCATTGGCCATGAGATAGCGCGCGTTGCTTCCCTGTTGGCGCTGGGCGATACGATCCGGATAGGCCAGGGCGAGCAAGAGACCGACTTCATCGAGGCTTTCCTGCCGACTGGAACGAAGAGGGCGCGGCAGTTGCCGTTGCCAGAGGTCGGCGGTGCGGGCCACTCTCTGGCAGGCGGCACGGTCCACGGTTGCATCGGCCGTGTGATCGTGTTGTCCATGCAAGGCATCTAATCGGAGTCGCAGGTCGGCATTGCGCCAGCCGGAGGGGCCCCGCAGAATATCTCGCTCGCTCAATAGAGCCGCCAGTTCACAGGCGAGGTTGGTGAGGTGTAACGGCACAGACTTGAGCAGCATGTGCGCGAGACGGGGATGGAGTGGCAGCTCGGCCATCTGTTTGCCATGAGAGGTAATCCGTCCCTCTGGGTTGAGTGCGCCGAGGCCGATGAGTAGTTCCCTCGCCTGGGCCACAGATCCGACCGGCGGAGGCGTGAGCCAGGATAGTTCGGCTGGATTGGCCGTGCCCCAGAGGGCCAATTCGAGCAACAGGGGCGCCAGGTCTGCGTCGAGCATTTCCGGCGGGCGGCGCGGGGCCAGCGATTGCTGTTCCGCAGAGGTCCAGAGGCGAACACAGACGCCCGGTTCGAGACGGCCGGCTCTGCCACGCCGCTGCTCGGCCGAGTCCTGGGTGACGCGGATGGTCTCCAGTCTCGTGAGTCCTGATCGGGGATCGAAGCGAGGCACGCGCAATAGGCCTGCGTCGATGACGATGCATATCCCGTCGATCGTCAAACTGGTCTCGGCAATCGAAGTGGCGAGCACGATCTTTCTCGTGCCAGGTTGAGTCGGAGCAATCGCTCGGTCCTGCGCCTCTTGTGGCAGGTCTCCATGGAGCGGCGCGATGAGGATGTGCGAGCCTAAATTAAGATCGAGCAGTTTCCGTTCGACGCGGCGGATCTCCGCCATGCCGGGCAGAAAGACCAGGAGACTGCCTGGGTCTTGCGCCAGCGAGCGTTTGATCGATTGGACGACTGCCACATCAAGATGGCCCGAGAGGGACTGCTCGAGATACCGGGTCTCGACTGGAAACATTGTGCCTTCGCAGGCAATCACCGGCGCTTGGCCCAAAAGATCCGAGACCGGTCCACAGTCCAAGGTGGCAGACATGACGAGCAGACGGAGGTCCGGACGAAAGATCCGTTGCGATTCCAGGCAGAGCGCTAGGCCCGTATCGGCTTGCAGGCTCCGTTCATGGAATTCATCGAAGAGGATGATCGCGTAGGCACTGAGCGCAGGATCGTCTTGCAGCAGGCGAGCGAGGATGCCTTCCGTGACCACTTCGATTCTGGTTGTGGGCCCCACCTTCGTATCGAGCCTCATGCGGTAGCCGACCCTGCGACCAACTGATTCACCCAGCGTGGCAGCCATGCGGTGGGCTGCGGCACGGGCCGCGAGCCTTCGTGGCTCCAGCATGAGCAAGTTTTTCCCCGCGAGCCAGGGGGCATCGAGGAGGGCCAGCGGAACCCTCGTCGTTTTTCCTGCGCCAGGCGCCGCAGTCAGGAGTACGTTCCGTCCCTCCGTCAACGTGCGTCGAAGATCCGGCAGTACGTCTTCTATTGGGAGTCTGGACATGATAGGTTCAGGGGTCACGCGGAATAGACTGTAACAGAGTCGCGATAGGGACGAAAAGGAAGCGGTACATGGCCCCCAATCAATGGACGAAGGAGAAGCCCCCTGCAGCCGGTTGGTACTGGTTCCGTGGCCTGGCGCACGAAGCGGACCCCTTTATTGTGCAAGTGGATGAGGTCGGCCAGTTTCAATGGCCGGACGGCGGGTATCAGGAAGTGGGGCTGGCCAAGGGGGAATGGGCCGGGCCGATCCAACTGCCAGAAGACAGGGACGCATAGGGCGAGGCGCGCTCTTCTACTCACACAACGAGCAGGACTGAGTAGTTGCTCGCTTGATGGACGCACGAGATCCCCTCAGGGCCGGTGCGGCGGGAGATATTTTTGCCAGCCGCTATCACTTCTCAGTGAAATCACAGTAGTATGATGATTCAGCACGAGTTCGACTTTTATCACGTAACCAGCGCACAGCTCAGAAAGGCCATCGAGGCACCCTATGAAACATGAGACCACCAACCCACCGGCAGAAACGCCGGCTAAGGGATTTTCGCCCGGCTTTGCGGCACTCGGCTTGGAAGCAGCATTGCTCACCACGCTCGATACGTTGGGCTATGAAGAGCCCACGCCGATTCAACGGGAAGCGATTCCACCCTTCTTAGCGGGCCGCGATCTCTTGGGCCAAGCGGCGACCGGAACCGGCAAGACGGCAGCCTTTACGCTGCCGATGCTCCAGCGCATCGCCCATTCGGCACGGCGTTGCCCCTCCGCCCTCATCCTGGTACCGACCAGAGAGTTGGCCATGCAGGTCGGCGAAGCCGTTACGCGGTACGGCAAAGAATTAAAGATCACCGTGCTCCCGGTCTATGGAGGCCAGGCGATCGGTCCGCAGCTCCATGCGCTCAAGCGCGGGGTCGATGTCATTGTGGCGACGCCTGGTCGGGCGTTAGACCATATCCGCAGAAAAACGCTGCAGCTCAAGACAATTCAGATGGTGGTGCTGGACGAGGCCGACGAGATGCTCGACATGGGCTTTGCCGACGATCTGGACGCCATCCTGGAGCAGGTCCCCAAAGAGCGGCAGACCGCCCTGTTCTCCGCCACCATGCCGCCTAGGATCGCCTCCATTGCGAAGCGCCACCTGAGAGAGCCGGTCGAGATCAAGATCGCCAAGGAGGCACTCAAGGCCGGCGCCGTTCCGCGTGTGCATCAAACGGCCTACGTCGTCACCAGACCGCACAAGGTCGCGGCCTTGGCTCGCATTCTGGATATGGAAGCGCCGAAATCTGCGCTCATCTTCTGCCGCACTCGTATCGAAGTCGATGAATTGACCGCGATGCTGACCAGCCGCGGGCACAGGGCCGAAGCGATCCATGGCGGCATGAATCAGCCCCAGCGCGATCGTGTGATGAGCTCGTTCCGGTCCGGACAAACTGAACTCCTCGTGGCCACCGATGTGGCGGCGCGGGGCTTGGATATTCCGTCCGTGTCGCATGTGGTGAACTACGATCTGCCTACGTCGTCGGAAGTCTATGTCCATCGGATCGGACGGACCGGGCGCGCCGGGCGCGAGGGGTCGGCTATCACCGTTCTCGATCCGCGCGAGCAGCGTCTGCTCTGGAACATCGAGCAGCTGACAAAAGCCAAAATTGTTGTGACGCAAGTGCCGACCATCGCCGACCTTCGGACGAAGCGGCTGGCACGAACTAAGAGCGCGATTGAAGAAGTGTTGACTGCCGGTGATCTGGATCAGTTCCGGGCCGTGGTCGCGTCGCTCGCCGAACAGGGAGACCCGCTGGAGGTGGCCGCGGCAGCCCTGAAGCTTCTGTTCCGTATCCAGGGCGGGGAGCGGAAGGAATACGATATTCCGGCTTCGTCGAGCAGGCCGCCGGAGCGTCCTTCGATGGCGCGGCGTCCTATGGGCGATCCCCGGATGGATCCTCGCGGGCGGGCCGGTGCCGTGATGCCGCGAGAGGGTCAGGGGAGTCAGGGTCGATCCTTCAGCCCTCCCGCCCGTGGCGGACGAACGGCTGGCACAGCCAAGCTCTATATCGGCGCAGGCCGTGAGGCCGGCATCCGGCCTGGCGATCTCGTCGGGGCGATTGCCAACGAGGCGGGACTCAACTCGAATGTCATCGGCGTCGTCGAAGTGATGGACCATTTTTCGCTGGTGGAAGTGCCGGAAGTATTAGCCCGCGAGATCATCGAGACCCTCAGCCGCACCAGGATCAAGGGACAGAAGGTGGCGGTGAGGTTGTTTACGGAACAGCCCCGAGGGGGGGCGAGGGCGTAGCCAGCTGCCCTTCTTGCTCGCAGAACGCGCACGCTCAGAAGGTGCTCGTTCGATGCGCGCAGTAAAGGACAGCATGGTCACGCCCTCTGAGAAAGATACAAGCGCGCTTGGAAGAATTATTTATAGAATTGTCAGTGGCCTGAGAGTTCGATGAGGGGCGAAAGACAGTTGTTGCCTGGAATGATGAGCGATCTCCGATATCCTCTTCCTGCCCGGTCATAGCCTAGACACCCGACGCAATCAGCTCCCATTTTCATAACATTCAACGGAGGACGACGTGATGAGCGGCAACCAAGCCGATTCCCTGCTGCGACTAATGAGCCAGATGTTTCGAGCCCATCCCTGGCATGGAGTCTCCATCGGAGAACAGGCGCCGGAGGTGGTCACGGCCTACATTGAAATCGTGCCGACCGACACGGTGAAGTACGAAGTGGACAAGGTTAGCGGATTTCTCAAGGTCGATCGTCCGCAACGGTTCTCGAATTATTGCCCCGTCTATTACGGACTGGTGCCGCAAACATACTGTGGCGAGGGCGTTGCCGCATTATTTTCTGCGCGGGCTAATCGCAAGGACGTCGTGGGAGATGGCGATCCACTTGATATCTGTGTGCTGACGGAAAAGACGATTCCGCACAGCGATATTCTTCTCACGGCTTTGCCCATCGGCGGGCTGAGCATGGCAGACGGTGGCGAAGCGGACGACAAGATCATCGCGGTCATGAAGGACGATGCGACCTATGGCGGCTACACCGATATCTCGCAGGTTCCCTTGCCGCTGCTGGATCGCTTGCGCCACTATTTCCTGACCTATAAGAGCGCGCCAGGCACCACTCAGCACAAAGTCGAGATTACGAGTATCTATGGTCGCGAGGAAGCCTTGAATGTGATTCGCACCAGCCATGCCGATTACAAGGCGAAGTTTCCTGAGCTGGAAATTCGGTGGGGAAAGGGGACGGGGGTCTGATAATCTACTGTGCTCGCGCAACGCGCGGCCTCGGAAGGCCCTCGTTGGACGCGCCCAGTAGAAGATCAATCAGCCCCCATCCCTGAAGAGATACCAATCAAGCTTGGAAGGGTTGATAGCGACGGCCCTCGTTGTGCTCACGTCGGAAGGTGGTTACCCGACTTTTTTTATCTGCTCTGGCACGAGGGTGTGGGGATGGGGAACGATGTCGACCCCGTTTCTGCCGCGGCTTTTGACGCGGTAGAGGGCGTAGTCGGCCATCTTACGCAAGAGCTCCGAGCTCAAGGAGTGGCCGGGGGATGCGACCGTCGCGCCGATGCTGACCGTAATGGGCAGCGGGCCGCTCGGTGTGTCAAAGGGCATGCTGCTGATGGCCATTCGAAACCGCTCGGCGCATTCGCGTAGTGAGTCCAGATCGCAGTTCGGGACGATGATCAGGAACTCTTCCCCTCCGGCGCGCCCGACGTGATCGTAGCGGCGGGCGGCCTTCCGGAGCCGCTGCGCAGCTTCCTGGATGACGATATCTCCCACCGGGTGCCCATAGGTATCGTTGACCCGCTTGAAATGGTCGAGGTCGGCCATGAGGACCGCCACCGGGTGGCGGGTCCGTTCAGCCCGCGACAGTTCCTGCGCCAAGGTATGCAAAATCGCCGAATGGTTCAGCAGCTCCGTCAACGAATCGTGCCGGGCCTCTTCCTGGGAATCCTGGAGGAGTTGGAGGTTTTGAATCGCGGTCCCGGCCTGGGCCACGAGGGTCAGCACGATCTGCTCGTCCAGCCCGCTGAAGTCGGTCGCGAGACCTTGTTCGGTCAGTTTGTTGGCAAGAGAAAGCCTGCCGAAAAATCTGCCATGGCAGCGAATCGACACTCCGAGATACGAGGTCATGGGGGCATGGTCTTTGGGGAATCCGAGGGAGGCCCAGTGCTTCGCGAGGTGTCTCAGGGAGAGGGCACTATTCTCTTGTCCAAGGGAGTCCATCGCTCCCTGATCAAGCGGGAGCGCCTGGATGGCTTGGGCTGCTGCGTCATCAATTCCTCTGCTGAGGAACTGTCCCGGTTCACGTTGATTATCGTTGGAAACCGCTAACGATACATAGCGCGCCCCGGTGCTCTTTTTGGCGACGTCGAGGAGATGGGAGAGGAGTCCGTCGAGGTCTTGCTGCGCGGACAGGGTCTGTGCGGCCACGACCAGCGTATGAAGGGCTTCCGTTCGTTTGGTAAGGGCCGCTTCCGTGGCACTGGCCCGTAGGCATTCCCGTTTCGCCGTGCGCCATTCGCCGTGCAAGACCTTGATCACTCCCAGCGCAAGGACAAGCAGGGGGAGGAGGATCGGGCCGGTGAGCAGCGACAGTTTCCGGAGGAACGATCCAAGGGGAGCGAGGACGTTGTCCCGGTCCAGAGAGAGCAACGTGAGCAGCGCCAGGGCCGCGACCAGGGACATGATCCAGGTCCGGTGGCGGCCTATCCAGACAGGGAATCGGTGTGTGGTGGACGAAATGGGAGTCTGTTGTTCCATGCAAGTGGCTCGGGTACGGAACCTGTCGAGGTGGTTGCACTTATCATAAAGGAAGCGCAAAACAAGGCAAGGAAAGCGTCGATTGTTGCGGTGGGAATAAGGGGATCGACCAATCCCCCTGTTCTATGCGAAAACTACCCATATCTCTGGAGTGTCTGTACTCGAATGAAGTCGCGCCCTCGTTATGTTGTCCCTATCCATCGAACGCTGACCAGCAGGAAGAGGCTGCCGTGACCCTGTCTCCCTGGACTGCCAAGCTGCGTGAGTGGCAGGCTCGCGCCGTGTCCGGCGTCCTGACCCATGCGAGTCCTGATTTCCTCGCGACGGCGACCCCCGCTGCGGGGAAAACACGTTTCGCGCTGCGGATCGCCCACCAGTATCTGGCGGATCGAGTGGCCAGCCGTGTGCTGGTCATCTGTCCGACCAACCACCTGCGCACGCAATGGGCGACTGCTGCCGGCCTGGTGGGGATTCAGCTGGACCCTGGGCTGACGAACGAGCAAGCCATCGAAGCGCGCGATTACCATGGCGCAGTCGTGACCTACCAACAAGTCTGTCTCGCGCCTGGCATCTTTCAACGAGCTTGCCGGAGCCGGCCCACCTTGCTCATTTTCGACGAGTTGCACCATGCGGGCGAGGGCAAGGAGTGGGGCAATGCCCTGCGGGAAGCGTTCGACGAAGCGGTTTTTCGATTGGCCTTGTCCGGCACCCCCTTTCGCTCCGATAACAATCCGATTCCCTACGTGCGCTATGAGCAGGGCGAGAGCCAGGCTGATTTCACCTATGGCTATGCCGAGGCGATTCGCGAAGATGTCTGCCGTCCGATTCTTTTTCCGAGTTACGAGGGGGAGCTGACCTGGCTTTCAGAGGGCCGCGAACATCGGGCGACTTTCGAGGATGGACTCACTTTCGAGCTGCAGCGGGAGCGGCTTAAGACCGCGCTCTTGCAAGATAGTTGGCTCGGGCCTGTCATCACGGATGCCCACACTGAGTTGCGTCGACTCCGTAAGCAGGAACAGCCTGATGCAGGCGGGCTCATCGTCGCCATGAATCAGGACCATGCCAGGCAGGTGGCGGAACTGGTGGGGCGTATCACGGGTAGCCGAGCCCATGTGGCCATCTCGGATGATCCGTCTGCGTCAAAGACGATCGAGGCCTTCGCGCATCATAAGACCCAGCAATGGCTCGTCGCGGTGAACATGGTGAGCGAAGGCGTCGATATCCCGAGGCTCCGCGTAGGCGTTTACGCCACGAACGTTCTGACTGAGATGTATTTCCGCCAGGTCGTCGGGCGATTCGTCCGGATGCAAGAAGGATTGCCGAAGCCGCAACGGGCCTGGCTCTACCTGCCGAAGGATGCCACCCTCGTCCACTATGCCAAGAGGATCAAGGCGGAGCGGGACCATGTGTTGGAAGAGATCATGCCTTCCGTGCAGCGTACCCTGTTCGGGACTGCTGCCACCTCGCTGAAAGAATACATCCCTCTGCATGGAGTGGCCCGGATGGATAGCTTGATCGGAGGAGACGAGGGGGAGCCGGTTCTCGATGGGAAGGGCATCGCCGCACCGCCGGTGGCGCTTCATGACAAGAAGAACGAATTGCGAGACCAGCACCGTTCCCTTGTCGGGACCGTGTCGCGCAAGACCGGCGTCGATCATCGCCAGCTTAACGCCGAATTGATCAAGCGAACCGGCGGCCGGGTCGAGCAAGCGACCGTCGCGCAGCTGGCGCGTCGGATTGCATTGCTGGAGAAGTGGCGGGACTCCGGGTTTGACGGAGGCCGGGCGCGGACCTGACTGAACCTACGTACAGTCCTGCGATCTGATATCAATTCTCAGCCCCTGCCCGCATGGATCGGCGTTCATGCGGCTGCGCGTTCGACACGTCCAGCGAAGACTACGTAAGCACTTCCTCTCGGACGAAGAAATGCCGTGCGCCGCTGCGCTGCGACCATCGCTAGGCAATTAGTGCAAATTCACCATGGCTACCGCGGTCCTGTCGCTTACTGCGCGAGATTGTTCGGTACGCTATTAATTATTTCATGAAACGTTCCGATAGGTATCGCAGGGAGTATTTGGCCCCGTGAAGCGACGGGGGCCTGACCTGTTCGAACGGGTCGTGGAATGTGCCCCTCTGCTGTGGCCCGTTCTGATTCGTCGGAGGTGAGCGCATACCAGTTTGGCCTGGCCTTGGTGCCTTGGCAGGACGAAGTGTGCGGTGGTCGTTCTCTTGCTAAGCGGTCCGTCGGACGGACCGCAGTGAGTGAAAGCTGATGGAGCGTACGCATATGAACAAGTCTCTCACTCTGGATTCAGAGACTTCTCACATCATTCTCGATAATGCCTTGGATGCCCATATCCTGATGGACAGAGAAGGAACGATCGTCGGCTGGAATCCGCAGAGCGAACGGATCTTTGGGTGGTCCGCAGACGAGGTGCTCGGACGTCGTCTCTCCGATCTTATCATCCCGCCCGCATACCGAGACGCCCATGAGCGGGGGCTTCAGACCTTCTTGGCAACTGGGAAAGGCGCAGTGCTCGGCACCCGCATTGAAATTGAAGGCTGGCACCGGGATCAACGGCAATTCCCCATAGAGCTTACAGTGATCCCGGTCGAGAGGAAGGGCAGCTGCGTGTTCAGTGCCTTCGTGCGCGACATCACGGAACGAAAGCAAGCGGAAATGTCGCTGAAAGAGGCGAAGGATCAGGCCGAACGTGACGCCCAAGAGCGGGCGGGCATTCTTGCCGCCGTCGATGTCTTCTTTATCTATGTGGACTGCAACGGCCGTGTGACGGAGTGGACGATCCGCGCGGAACAAACCTTCGGCATTTCCTGGAGCCAGGCGCTCGGCAAGCTGTTGCGCGAGCTTCCGATTTCATGGAATTGGGACGAGGTTGCCGGCCTGATGCAATGTCCCGGCGGACAGACACGGTTCCGCTTGCACCAGGGCGAGCGGGGGGAGCGGTTCATCGGGATGACGGTCACCCCCATTATCCAGGAACAAGGGACCGGTCATATCTTCATGGGGAAAGATATTACCGATCAACTGAATATCGACCACGAAATCGCGCAGTCCCAGAAACTGGAATCCATTGGTCAGCTGGCGGCGGGAGTCGCCCATGAAATCAACACCCCGATTCAGTTCGTCGGCGATAACATTATGTTTCTTAACGACTCGTTTATTGGAGTCTTGCGTGCGTTGAGACAATACCAGTGCCTTCTCGAAGCCGTGAAAACGAACACCTGTTCCCAGGCACTCATTGAATCGTGCGAGGTCACCAACGACCAGGCCGATCTTGAGTATCTCCTGTCGGAAATCCCCGTGGCTATTCTTCAATCCGGCGAGGGCGTTTCGCGGGTGAGCACTATTGTGCGAGCCATGAAGGAGTTTGCGCACCCGGGAAGCAACGAGAAAGCAGAGGTGAATTTAAATAAAGCCATCATGAGCACCCTCACGGTGGCGAGTAATGAATGGAAGTATGTGGCGGATTTACAGACCCACTTGGATCCGTCTCTCCCTCCTGTGCCATGCCTGATCGGGGAGTTCAATCAGGTCGTGTTGAATATCATCGTCAATGCCGCTCACGCCATTGCCGACGTCGTCAAGGATACCACCAGGAAGGGTACCATTACGGTCTCCACGGCCTGTGTCGAGGATCAGGCGGAAATTCGTATCGCCGATACGGGAAGCGGCATTCCCGAATCCATTCGCACGAAGATCTTCGATCCGTTTTTTACAACCAAAGAGGTCGGGAAGGGGACGGGCCAGGGACTCGCCATTGCGCGCGCCGTCGTCGTGAATAAACATGGCGGCAGCATCACGGTTGAAAGTGAAGTGGGGCGAGGCACGACGTTCGTCATTCGCCTCCCGCTTAAGGTTCCGTCAAGCGTCATCGCCGATCAGGTTTTGCAATGAAACGGCTGCTCTTTGTGGACGACGAGTCTAAGGTGCTGACCGGTCTGCAGCGTCTGCTCCGCCCGATGCGTCACCAATGTGAGATGCAGTTCGTCACCAGTGGAGAGGCCGCCCTTACGACGCTCGCACAAGCCCCCTTCCATATTGTGGTTTCCGATATGCGGATGCCGGGGATGGATGGGGCCACGCTGCTGAAAGAAGTGCAGCGCCGATACCCGCACATCGTGAGAATCGTGCTCTCCGGGCACTCGGATCAAACCATGATCCATCATTCACGCGGCGTGACGCATCAGTATCTCACCAAGCCCTGTGAAGCCGATGTGTTGAAAGCCACGATGATGCGTACCTGCAACTTGTGCGAGTCGCTCGCCCAGGACTCTCTCCGGAACCTCGTGGCAGGCATGAGCAGTGTGCCCAGTCATCCTGCGCGGTATAGCCAAGTAACACGCGAGATAGAGTCCAAGAATTCATCCTTGCTGGCCATCGCCACCATTATCTCCCAGGACATGGGAATGACCGCCAAGGTCTTGCAGCTCGCCAACTCCTCCAATTCAGAACTCTACGCCACGGTCTCGACTGCGGAGCAGGCCGTGAATCTGCTGGGCTTCGACGCCATTCAATCGCTGGTTCTGAGCGGGGACGTATTTTCTCCATTGGCCAGCACCGACAGCGTACGACGCAACATCGAGGCTTTGTGGGAGGAGAGCCTGGTGACTGGTGCACTGGCGCAGGCAATTGCACAAGCTGAACAGGCTTCGCCTGCGACGATCGACCAAGCCCGTACGGCGGGCGTCCTCCATGATATCGGCGCCCTCGTCCTCGCAGTCCATGCCACCGAGCGATGCGATGCGGCCCGTCGGATCGAACGCGATGAAGGGATCCCTCGATGGGAAGCGGAAACACAGGAGTTCGGTAATACTCATGCGGAGGTTGGGGCCTACTTGCTCGCGCTCTGGGGAATCAACGATTCGATTGTTGAGGCGGTGGCGTTCCATCACACGCCTGCCGAGCATCCTGGGGAGGCGTTCTGCCCGCTGACGGCGGTGCATGTCGCCGACAATCTGCAGAAGGAACTCAGGTCGATAGAGCGGGGAGGGCCGTGCTCCCAACTCGATATCGAGTATCTGAACCGGCTGGGCCTCGGCAGCCGACTCCCGATGTGGCGTGAGCTAGCGGTCGATCTACAGAAGGAGCAGGCCCATGAGTGAGACGATTCTCTTGGTCGATGACGATGCCAATGTGCTGGAGGGCTGCAAACGCCAACTTCACAAAAACTTTACGCTGGAAACGGCCGTGGGACCGGAGGAAGGTCTGAAGATGGTCGCGGAAGGCGGTCCCTTTGCCGTGGTGGTCTCTGATTACCAGATGCCCGGCATGGACGGGATTCAATTTTTGACGCAGGTGCGCGAGAAGTCCCGGGAGAGCGTCCGGATTTTGTTGACCGGCAACGCCGATCTTGATTCCGCCATTCAGGCGATCAATCAGGGACAGATCTTCCGGTTTCTGACCAAACCCTGCCTCCCGGAGGTGTTGACGAGCACCCTTACCGCTGCCCTCCACCAGTACAAGCTGATCACGGCAGAGCAGGAGCTCCTTGAAAAGACCTTGAGCGGCAGTATCCGGGTGCTCTGCGACATGCTGTCGTTTGCGAATCCTGAAGCATTCGGGCGCTCCTCGCGCATTACGCGATCCGTTCAATCGATTGTGGAGCAGCTGCAGCTCCCTGATCCATGGCTGACGACGACTGCTGCGATGCTGTCGCAACTCGGGTGTGTGATTCTCCCGGAGATCGTGTTGGACAAGGTGTACCGCGGTGACAAGTTGGATGAAAAAGAGATACAGCTGTATAAGCAGCATCCCTTCATGGGCGCTGATCTGGTCGCCGCCATTCCCCGTATGAAGCCCGTTGCAGAGATCATCCGGCTGCAGGACAAGCCGTACGGAGGCCCCAGCGCCTCAGACGACCCTCACATCGGCGACGGCATTCCGATAGGAGCCAGAATTCTGAAAGTCGCATTGGATTTCGATGCGCTACTTTCGGCAGGCAAGTCGCAGACAGAAGCGATAGCACAGCTGAAAGGACGGAAGGACCAATACGATCCAAAGGTCCTTGACTCGCTGATCGCCACCGTGAGCGAGAATGCGAAATTTGAAGTCAAGCCGGTCGGGGTCGCCGACCTTCGGAATGGCATGATTTTGGTAGAGGACATTCACTCCGGCCAAGGCGAGCTGCTGGCGTCCAAGGGGCAAGAAGTCAATCAGCCTATGAGAATCCGCCTCCAGAGCCTCACCAAATCCTCTCCCATCCGAGAGCCCTTTATGGTGGTGCTTCCGAAGGACATGTGCAACCAACAGCCGGACCCGGGAGAACAGGTCATGAGCCGTTTCTTGCAGAGGCTGAGGGCCTCCTAGCTGGATGCAGTCGCCCTTGCGCGCGGCACCATGCAACGGGGAAGGCTTGTCAGGCTTCTATCTTTCCGATTTCTTCCCGCAACTGAAACTTGAGCGACGCATATTCCTTCATGCAGTAGGCGAGAAGCCGTTCTGAGCCGAAGAGCATCACCATCCTGCCATCCTTGTCCACGAGCCGTCTGGTGTCCTGCGGCCAGTAGATGCGGGCGATCGCGTCCGGCTCGCCCGTGACCCAGCGGGCCAGGGCAAAGGGCATCCGTTCGACCGTGGCCTTGACCCCGTACTCGCTTTCGAGGCGTGAGGCGACGACATCGAATTGGAGTTCTCCGACTGCGGCGAGGACCGGCTCCCGGCGCACATGATCCGGTGAATAGAAGACCTGCATGACCCCTTCTTCTTCGAGCTGCTGAAGTCCCTTCTGGAACTGCTTCTGCTTCGTGAGGTCCTGGCTGCGGAGCACACCGAAACATTCGGGGGGAAAGAGCGGAATCGCATCGAAGGCTAGGGGACTGCCGGAGCAGAGGGTATCGCCGATGGCAAAGAGGCCAGGATTCACCAGCCCCACGACATCGCCAGGGTAGGCTTCATCGATGGTCTCCCTGTCGCGGCCGAAGAGCCGATGCGGTCTCGTCATGCGGATCTTCCGGTCCAGCCTCGCGTGATGGACCATCATGTCCTTCTCGAATCGACCGGACACGATACGGAGAAACGCCATTCTATCGCGATGTTGTGGGTCCATATTCGCCTGAATCTTGAACACGAATCCAGAGAACTGCTCGTCCGTCGGCTGTACCGGTCCCTTGGAACTCATGCGAGGGCCTGGTGGGGGAGCGAGCCGGAGGAACCCGTTCAGGAAGGGTTCGACGCCGAAGTTCGTCAGGGCGCTTCCGAAGAAGACCGGCGTGAGTTGGCCAGCGAGAAAACGGTCGCGATCGAACTTGGCGCCGGCGCCGGTCAGCAGGGCGATTTCTTCTTGCAGCGGACCATAGGCCTCTCCCAGGGTTTCGGCCAGGCTCGGATGGGGGAAGGTCTCGACTCGCATCGGGGCCCGTTTCTGGTTATGAGCCGTCCGTTGGAAGAAGAGAACTTGAGGATCTTGAAGATCATAGAGCCCGAGAAAGCCGGACCCTTCCCCGATGGGCCAATTGAAGGGGACCGCCGTCATGCCCAGGGTCTGCTCGATCTCTTCGAGCAGTTCGAAGGGATGGCGTCCCGGCTGGTCCATCTTATTGATGAAGGTCATGATAGGGATGTTGCGTTTGCGGCAGACGGCAAAGAGTTTCTTGGTCTGGGGCTCGATGCCCTTGGCGCTGTCCAGCACCATGACCGCGCTATCGACGGCCATGAGGGTGCGGTAGGTGTCTTCGCTGAAGTCTTGGTGGCCCGGTGTGTCGAGCAGGTTGACCCGCACTCCCTCGTAATCGAACTGCAAGGCGGTGGAGGTGATGGAAATGCCGCGCGCCTGTTCCAGCTCCATCCAGTCCGATTTCGAGGCGCGCTGATTCGATCTGGCATGCACGGCTCCGGCCAGGTGGACTGCGCCGGCGTAGAGGAGGAGCTTCTCGGTCAGGGTGGTTTTTCCTGCGTCCGGGTGCGAAATAATGGCAAAGGTGCGTCGCCGCGCGACTTCTCGCGCTAATTCATCGGACGACGACGACGACTTTTCGATCGGCAAAGACATAGACGGCCCTTCTCCTCAGCTAGGCACAGATGAAGGTATGTTTTAACACCTGGCAAGGCAGAAAACTACGGGTAGCCTGTCGGTCTCCTGTGCTCGCGCAACGCGCGGTCGTGGACTCCCCTCGTTGGACGCGCGCAGTGGGAGACCAAGCAGGCACCCTCTGAAGAGGCGAATGGGGAGGCTGGGAAGACCAGCAGAGAGCGGCCGGACCATCCTTCTTGCTCGCTGAACGCGCACAATCTGAATGTGCGCGTTCAATGCGCGCAGTGAAGGACAGTCCGGACACTCCCTATTGAGGGACAATCAGATGGAAGCGGGGAAGGACAGGAACTGGCGAGCCCCTCGCGGTTTCACCCTTTCGGCGAGTTGACGCAATGTTTCGTAAAAAGTAGCCTTTCCTCATTAATCGTTCATCCGTTGGAGGTGCCAGAATGATCAAGGAACATGACCGGGTCATCTTGACGAGCGACCTGCCTGTAGACGGGTTGAAAGCGGGAGATGTGGGTACGGTCATCCATATCCATGGCAAGGACGAGGCATTCGAGGTGGAGTTCCTGACCCTGCACGGAGAGACGGCGGCCATCGCCACACTGTCGGCGTCGCAAGCGCGCCCGGTGACACAGCGAGATATGACCCACGCCCGTTTTCTTGAACAGCCAGCCTAGGGCTATCCCCCTTCTTCAGTCGCAGTTCCAGCAATCGTCACAGGCCGCATGCGATGCTACCGAACTGCCGTGTGCCGGGCTGGTGTTGCGGTATCCGGTGGGGTTCCGTTAGCAGAGTGATGGGAAGGGCAGCCTGGTCGTCCTCCTGCCCGCGGAACGCGCACGGTGAATGGGATGGAATGGCACCCGTGCTGATCCCTTGCTCCCGGAGCGCGCACCCTATGAAGGGCCTCGCTCGACGGCCGCAGTTGAAACCTCCTCGCACCCTTATACCCTGGTCGGGCGATGAACTTGGAAAGAGTAAGAATGTCCGTGCGGTGATGGACGCTTGGCCGGATTGGTCCGTGCTACCGTTATCTGGCTAATTGGAGATGGCGTCCAGCCGTAGTTTGCTTACCAAGGGCGATACGGTATCTGGCAATAGGCGACACCTCTCCTTGGACTCGCCCCGCTTTTCGAGAGATAGTTCGATAGCGATGCCATCGAGATGTCCTGATTTGGTGTCGGTCCAAGAATCACATGCTCTATGTCAACGCGTCCATCAGGTTTTTCAGGCAAGCGGAAATTCATGAAGGGGACCAGCATTGAAGGCCCTTCTCGGTACTCGATGGGCGTCGTTACGTAGTTCGTGATTACTGGGGAGACTACACGCCACTCTTCTTCTTCATGAAAGGCTGGATGTTTTAAAAGGGCGGCCACCAGGAGGAGGTCATCCTCGATTTCCTCGAAAATATCGTGAAATGAATTTGAGGGGTGTCGCTTTGAGGGATCAGTATTTTCTCCTCTTTTCTCGGCAAGGCGTTCAATCTCGCCCAAGATTGTCTCTGCGATTTCCCCCTGTTTTCTTGTGTCGTAGATGCACTTCCCAACCTGCCATGACTGACGGGTCGTAGAAGTGCAGAGCTTTGCTGCTTCGAACCCGAGACTGACGCCCTTGGCCTGTGGGCAATAACTACGCCACTGACTAAGAAGGTTGCCATTGGCAGTAAAGCATCCCACGTAAAGCATTCCTCCAGAAATGAGTCGATGGGATAGCCATTTCCGTAGTTGATCAAGAAGCCTTGGATTGGATTTGCCAAATCCTTCCAGAAATGAGATCGCACCACTCAGTTGATTGCCCGCATGTTTCATCTCGGCTGCATCACTGAAGTATCGGATTTCGGTCGCTCGGAGGGAGCCAGTGTCAATAATTCCTCGTATGCTATCCAAGGACGTGTAGTGATACAGCGGGCGATCAGGTTTTTCCGCGTATAAATCTTGAGCGAGTTTTTTGATCATGATTATTCTTCGCGAAACTAACGGGAAACTCAGGGGTAGCGATCAGCCCTCCCCTGCAGCATCTGATTGGGTGCCCTCTTTGAGGGCACCATTTTTTAGTTTTATATCGAGAGGCTTTTGAACATTTAAGTACCAAAGGCAGAAGCCGGAAGTTGTAAGTATCAAGCCGATTCCAATCAGCACCTTTGCAAAAAAGAATATTTCTTTGATCTGGGAGGTAAGCTTATCCGCTTTCTGAAGTTTCCCTAAAATTTTTGCGTCAGTTATCCTTAGGTCACGTCTAAGCCGTTACGTCTCGTCTTCGATGCTTTTTAACTCCTGGGTCGAATATGTTAACTCAAGTTTATCTGGATCGGGCTTGCGACGGCTCTGCTGCCGTGCGATGGAATTCTTTGTTATATTTTCAAGCTTCTTTTCGCGAGATTGCCAGAATTCCATTTCGGCTTTCCCGACGGCCAGGTCAGTCGCTATGTCGATTCCATCCGCCTGTAGCGTTCTGAGCAGAGTCTCTGTGTAATACGCAGAGAAGCCGACAATGATAAGTCCAGCAATTGCAAAAAACTTATAGAGGTTGTCTGTGGGGAGATAACTCATGGGGCATCCTATGCGCTAGCGCCTCAGTTTGGTGGGGAAAAGGATGGGAGGTGTCTACCATAGGCGACGACGTAGGGCAAGGGCGGCCTGGTTTTCTCCCTGACTGCGCGCGTCCAACGAGGGGAGTCCGCGACCGCGCGTTGCGCGAGC
>ERZ1292640.721-Hain-H43-02um-R1-721-length-27186-cov-6_pt1 | contig 27186 bp, 21 predicted proteins | sample MGYA00564404_ERZ1292640 | MGnify/ENA primary metagenome ERZ1292640 (study PRJEB36523, sample SAMEA6512636) | groundwater metagenome | collected 2019-01-08 | study: AquaDiva: Metagenomics assemblies of 32 groundwater samples | reverse complement strand
TGGCCTCGGGCCGAAGCGTGACGCGCTCGCCGCCCTTGTCGGTGAAGGCGTACATCTCCTTTTGCACGATGTCGGTGGTTTCGCCGGTGCCCTTGGCAAACAACTCCTCCCGCTCGATGATCGGCGTGCGCACCTCGGCGTAGCCGTAGCGCTCGAACACGCGACGGGCGACCGACTCAACCCGTTGCCAGCGTTCGACCTCGCCGGGCAGGATGTCGTGGGTTCCGCGGATGGCTGAAATCATGACGCGTTCGGGTCGATGCGGGGCAGCGTCACCTCGCGCTGAGCCTGGTACTTGCCCTTCTTATCGCCGTACGAGATCGCACACGCTTCGTCGCTTTCGAAGAACAACACCTGGGCGATGCCTTCGTGGGCGTAGATCTTGGCCGGCAGCGGCGTGGTATTCGAGATTTCAAGGGTGGCGGTGCCCTCCCATTCGGGCTCGAACGGGGTCACGTTCACGATGATGCCGCAGCGAGCGTAGGTGGACTTCCCCACGCACACCGTCAGCACGTTTCGCGGGATGCGGAAGTATTCCACCGTGCGCGCCAGGGCAAAGGAGTTGGGCGGAATGATGCAGATGTCCGATCGCACATCCACAAACGATCGCGGGTCGAAATGCTTGGGATCGATGAGCGTCGAGTTGATATTGGTGAACACCTTGAAATCGTCGGCCACACGGATGTCGTACCCGTAGGACGACACGCCGTACGAGATGACGCCCTCGCGCACCTGGCCATCCACAAACGGCTCGATCATGCCGTGCTCGCGGGCCATGCGCGCAATCCACCGATCGGGCTTGATGCTCATCAGCGCTCCCAACCTCGTCATTGTTTACCGCTCGAGATCGCGACGCGGTAAACAACGACCAAACAACTACCTCTTCAGCCACGTCCAGACCAGCGAGATCACCACGCTGAGGATGATCGACGTCGTGATCGGTACGCAGAACGAGAACGACCCGCGCCGCACCAGAACGTCGCCCGGCAACCGCCCGAACGGCACACCCCACCACGTCAGCAGCCCGATTGCCGCCACGAGCAGGCCGGCTAGTACCAGCAGCTTCCCGATCGCCATGGCGCTGGGCCTCGCGGCCCGGTGTCAGATCAGATCGACGCCGGGGAAGAAATAGCCAATCTCGAACGCCGCGGTATCCGGCGCATCCGACCCGTGCGTCGCGTTGCGTTCGATCGACGTGCCGAACTGCGCGCGCAGCGTGCCGGTCGCCGCCTTGGCCGGGTCGGTCGCGCCCATCAGATCGCGCCACTTCTTGATGGCCCCGTCGGCCTCGAGCGCGATGACCAGCGCCGGCCCCGACGACATGAACGCCGTCAACTTGGGGAAGAAGGGCCGTTCGCGGTGAACAGCATAGAAGCCCTCCGCGTCTGCCCTCGCGAGATTGACCAGCCGCAGGCCACGGATCCGGAACCCGGCGTCTTCGATGCGCTGAATGATGGTGCCGCTCAGTTTCCGCTCGACGGCGTCCGGCTTGATGATCGCGAGTGTGCGTTCCATATCCTGTCGATTATAGCAATCCGTAATTGTTTACCGCCAATGATCTCTAGGCGGTAAACAATTACTCCGCGAGGTGGGATCCCCGATCATCCAATTTTGTTGACCGCGACGCCGGGCCGGCCGTAAGCTGGCGTGGTCACTGGGCCCCCGTGACACCAGGGAGCGTTGCCATGATCCATGCGCCCGTGATGCACCCCCCAGGCCACCGCGATCAGTTTGCCCAGAAGGGCACGCTCGAGGGAGACCACCCCACCGACACGCAGCAGTGCAACTGCCACGGATCGGCGCTCGACGAGGACGGCTGGCCCGCCGACGAGGTGGCGATCGCCGAGGACGTGTTCGGGGCCGAGATCGACGACACCCAGGGATAGCTCTAGCGCAGCCGTTCCATGATGAGTTCGAGCGCCGCTCGCGAGGGCCGAGCCTTCTCCTCGGGCAGCATGGACAACGGCGTGTCCACCAGATTGAGCAGGTCGGTGAAGCTGTCGCGGTCGGGTTCCAGGAAGATCAGCCCCGTCGCAAACTCGCCTTTCCGGGTCGACTCGTGCAGCAGCTTCAGCGCCGACACCCGGTCGTGCGGATCGTAGCCCTCGTCAAGCTTCTTCAGGAACACCCGCGAGCCGTCGTGCATCTTCACTTCGTGAGTGGTGCCCGGTTCGTAGTCGATCGTAATGTCGTCGAAAAACGGAACAAAGGTAATCTCGCCAACGGGATCGTCGTGATCCTTCACGTACGCGTAGCTCTTGGTGGATCCCTCGTGGTCGTTGAAGGTGACGCACGGCGAGATCACGTCGAGCAGCGCCGTGCCCCGGTGGGCAATGGCCGCCTTGAGCAAGGCCGACAACTGCTTCTTGTCGCCCGAGAATGAGCGCGCGACAAAGGTGGCCCCCAACTCGACGGCCAGGGCGCACAGGTCTATGGCAGGCAGGTCGTTGACCACGCCGTTCTTCAATGTCGAGCCCACGTCGGCCGTGGGCGACAACTGGCCCTTGGTGAGACCGTAGCACCCGTTGTTCTCCACGATGTAGATCATCGGGATGTTGCGGCGCATCAGGTGCACGAACTGCCCCACGCCAATCGCGCCGGTGTCGCCGTCGCCGCTGACGCCAATCGCCAATAGGTGCTGATTGGCAAGCAGGGCACCAGTCGCCACCGACGGCATGCGGCCGTGCACGGCGTTGAATCCATGCGTGGTGCCCAGGAAGTAGGCGGGACTCTTGCTGGAGCACCCGATCCCCGACAGCTTGATCACGCGCGCCGGGTCGACGCCCATCTCGAAATAGGCCTCGACGATGCGCTCGGAAATGGCGTTGTGACCGCAGCCGGCGCACAAGGTCGTCTTGCCGCCGCGGTAGGCCTGAACGTCGAGATTGATCCGGTTGACCTTCTTGCCCTGCGCTGGTGCGGCTGGTGTGGGAGTCGACATGATGAATCCTATTCCGATTCCTGAGCGACAATTTCGTCCGAGACCGTTCGCGCGTCCAGCGGCAGCCCGGCGTAGTAGAGCACGCTACGCAACTTGCCGACCTGGCCCGGCGTGAGGTCGAGCTTCAGCAGGCTCATCATCTGCGCATCGCGATTCTGCTCGACCACGTACACCCGTGTGTGTCGGTCGATGAACTGCTCCACCGCCGTCGTGAACGGGTACGCGCGCAGCCGCATGTAGGACGTCTCCAGGCCGCGCTCGCGCCGCAACTGGTCGCGGGCCTCGTCGACGGCCCAGTGGCTGCTGCCATACGCGATCAACGCCACGTCGGCCCCGTCAACGACGTCAACCGCTTCGGCGGGCACCCACCGACGCGCCGTCTCGAATTTGCGTGCGAGCCGGTCCAGGTTGTTCTGGTAGTCGTCGGCCCGCTCGCTGTACTGGCCGCGCGCGTTGTGGCCGGACCCGCGGCAGAAGTAGGCCGGCAAGCCGTCGCCGGGCACCGTGCGCCACGCGATGCCATCACCATCCACATCCATGTACCGGCCCCACTCGCCAAGCTTCTCCAGCGTGGCGGCATCGAGGCGCTTGCCGCGATCCAACGGTTTGTCGGGGTACACAAAGGCATCCGACATCCACGTGTTCATGCCGAGATCGAGGTCGGTCATCACGAAGACCGGCGTCTGGAACCGTTCCGCCAGGTCGAACGCCTGTTGCGTCAGCTCGTAACACTCTTCGGGCGAACTCGGGATGAGCAGGATGTGCTTGGTGTCGCCGTGCGACAACACCGCGGTCGAGAGGATGTCGCCCTGCGCGGTACGGGTGGTCAGTCCCGTTGACGGGCCCGCACGCTGCACGTCGACGATGACCGCCGGCACCTCCGTGTAGTAGCCGAGACCCGTGAACTCGCCCATCAGCGAAATGCCCGGGCCGGAGGTCGACGTCATCGACCGGGCCCCGGCCCAGCCGGCGCCGAGCGCCATGCCGAGCGACGCCAGCTCGTCTTCCGCTTGCACGACGGCGAAGGTGGCCTTGCCGGTGTCGGGATCCATCCGGTACTTCTTCAAGTAGTCGATCAGCGTTTCGACCACGCTCGAGGAAGGCGTAATCGGGTACCATGTGACCACGGTGACGCCGGCCATCATGGCGCCAAGTGCCACGGCGGCATTCGCCTCAATCAGGATCTTGCCCGTCGTCTTGTCCATCCGTTCGACGTGGAACGGATCGCGCTTCGGTAAGTGTTGCGACGCGAACTCGTAGCCCGCCTGCAGGGCGGCCTGGTTGAGCACCACCGCCTTCGCCTTGTTGCCGAGTTGCTTGGTGAGGGCCTTTTCCATCTCGGCCATCTCGATGTCGAGCAGCTTCGACAGGATGCCGTCGTAGATCATGTTCCGCACGAGACGGCGGAGCTTGGCGTCCGGGCAGATCGGCTTGATCAGCGTATCGAAGGGCACCGGATAGAAGATGAGATCGTTTCGGACGGCGTCCAGCTTCAGCGGTTCGTCGTAGATAACGGCCGCTCCCGGGTCGAGCGCTTTCACGTCTTCCTGCGCCGTTTCCGCATTGAGGGCCACCAGAATGTCGATTTCCTTCTTGCGTCCGATGTAGCCCTGCTTGTTGGCCCGGATGGTGTACCACGTGGGCAGCCCCGCGATGTTGGATGGAAACAGGTTCTTCCCCGACACCGGCACGCCCATCTGGAACATGGAACGGATGAGCACAAGATTGGCGGTCTGGCTGCCGGATCCGTTGACGGTGGCAACCTGGATACTGAAGTCGTTGGCGATCTCGGTGTTCGTCGCAGACACCTGCGAATCCTGAACGGCGGATGCTGGGGACATGCGTTGGTTCCTGCCAGAAAGACACGCCAGCAACCGATCGGGCGGACCATCCGCCGGCCGGCTGTGCACTGGTCCAGATGATGAAAGCCCTACAAAATGGTTCAGTATAACATGCAGAGCCGAGGCAGCCGGGGTGGTCCGCGATGCCGCGTCTACCGCTTCATCGCATCGACGACGGCCTGCCCCATGTCGGCCGGACTCCTCACCACGCGCACGCCCGCCGCGGTGAGGGCGGCCATCTTCTCGGCCGCGGTGCCCTTGCCGCCGGCGATGATCGCGCCGGCATGGCCCATGCGTCGTCCCGGCGGCGCTGTCTGACCGCAGATGAAGCTGACGACCGGTTTGGTGACGTGGGCCTTGATGAACGCGGCGGCCTCTTCTTCGGCCGTGCCGCCAATCTCGCCGATCATCACGATGCCCTGTGTCTCGGCATCAGCCTGGAACAGCCCGAGCGCGTCGACAAACGTCGTGCCGATCACCGGATCGCCGCCGATCCCGATGCACGTGGTCTGACCCAGCCCCAGCTGCGTGAGCTGATGGATGGCTTCGTAGGTCAGCGTGCCGCTGCGCGACACGATGCCGATGTGGCCTTCCTTGCAGATGTGGCCGGGAATGATGCCGGCCTTGGCTTTGCCCGGCGAGATCAGGCCCGGACAGTTCGGCCCGATCAGCCGCGTGTTGGTCTCCAGCAGCACCGACATGACCTTCAATATGTCCAGCGTGGGGATGCCCTCGGTGATGCACACCACGAGCGCCAGGCCCGCCTGGGCCGACTCGAGGATCGCGTCGGCCGAGAACGGCGGTGGCACGAAGATGACGCTGGCGTTGGCGCCGGTTTTCTGGACCGCCTCGGCCACTGTATTGAAGATGGGCCACCCCTCGTGTGTCGTTCCGCCCTTGCCGGGGCTCGTGCCGCCGACAACGGTGGTGCCATACTGGGCGGCCTGCTTGGCGTGGAAGGTCCCTTCACGGCCCGTGAGGCCCTGCACCAGCAGGCGCGTGGATCGGTCAATCAGGACGGCCATGTTCCACTCCCCTCACCCGCGCGCCAGCGCGACAACTTTGTTTGCGGCCTCGGCCATGGTCTTGGCGGTCGTAAAATTCAGGCCGCTGTCGCCCAGCAACTGCTTGCCGCGTTCGACGTTGGTGCCTTCCATGCGGATCACGATCGGGACCGTGACGGACAGATCCCGCACGGCCGCGATGACGCCTTCCGACAAGACGTCGCAGCGAAGAATGCCGCCGAAGATATTGATGAAGACGGCTTTCACGTTCGCGTCCGACATGAGGATCGTGAACGCGTTCTTGATCTGCTCGGCGGTCGCTCCGCCGCCCACGTCGAGGAAGTTCGCCGGCTCGCCACCCGCCAGTTTGATGATGTCCATCGTGGCCATGGCCAGACCGGCGCCGTTGACCATGCAGCCGATGGTGCCGTCGAGGCGGATGTAGTTCAGCGAGTACTTCGACGCTTCGACCTCGAGCGGATCTTCCTCGCTCAGATCGCGCAGTTCGCGCAGGTCGGGATGCCGGTAGAGCGCGTTGTCGTCGAAGTTCATCTTGGCGTCGAGCGCCAGCAGATGGCCCTCGGCCGTGACGATGAGCGGATTGATCTCGATCATCGAGGCGTCGGTCGCCTTGAAGGTCTCGTAGATCGCCGCCATCACCTTGACCGCCTCGCCGACAACCGGGCCCTGCAGCCCCAAGGCGAACGCCAGATTGCGCGCCTGATAGGCCTCGAAGCCCGCGGTCGGGTGGATGTATTCCTTGAAGATGAGGTCGGGCGTCTCGGCCGCGACCTTCTCGATTTCCATGCCACCGGCCGGACTGGCCATCATCACGGGACGCTCGGCCGCGCGATCGAGCACAAGGCCGAGATACAACTCTCGGGCAATCGACACGCCTTGTTCGATGAGGACGCGCTGGACGATCTTGCCCTCGGGACCGGTCTGGTGGGTGACGAGCTTCATGCCGATCATGGCGGCCGTGAAGCGTTCGGCCTCTTCCATGGTCTTGGCCAGCTTCACGCCGCCGCCCTTGCCGCGGCCGCCTGCGTGAATCTGCGCCTTGACGACCACGGGCAGACCCAGTTGCTGCGCGATCTTCACGGCATCGTCGGCGTTGTAGGCGACGTCGCCGCGCGGTACCGGCACGCCATACTTGGCGAGGACCGCCTTTGCCTGGTATTCGTGGATTTTCACGGGATGTCGAGTGACGGGCCCTATGGAAAGGTCACGCCGCGGACGCGAAGGGGCCCGCCGTCCACTTCTCCGCGGCGCTTTGGGGACCAAACCGACTCGGCATCGTACCGGGCAGCGCTCGCCACGTCAAGCGGGAGGGAGGTCGCGCACCGACGGGAATCGGGGGGGGGAGCCCGACGGTCCCCGACGGTCCCCGACGGTCCCCGTTGACATTGGCGTCAGAGGCATCTAGCCTTTCACCGTCGGAGGCTGTTCACGGAGACCCGCCCCTGCGATCAGACTCCCATCAGAGGAGGATTCCTATCGTGTGCAATCTGCGTAGCTTTTTCATCGCTGCCGTCTGCGGCGTCTGCGTCTGTGCGGCCGCCGTGCCCGCCTCCGCCCAATTCGACACGGCAACCGTGGTTGGCACGGTCAGGGACAACACCGGCGGCGTGATCCCCGGCGCCACGGTCACGTTGACCAACCTCGATACCGGCGTGGCCATTGTCCGAGTGACCGAGCCGAATGGGAGTTTCGAGTTCATCACCGTGCGGATCGGACGGTACAAGATGGCGGCCGAACTGCAGGGATTCGCCACCGCGGTGGCCGACAACGTGCAGATCACGGTCGGCGCGCGTCAGCGCGTGGATCTGCAATTGTCGCCAGGCCAGATCAGTGAGACCGTGCAGGTGACGGGAGCCGCGTCGGTGCTCGAGACCGATTCGAGCCAGCGCGGCCAGGTCATCTCCGCCAGGCAAGCCGTCGAGCTGCCGCTGAACGGCCGCGAATACTCCGCACTGGCGCTGCTGAGCCCCGGCGTGCGGCTGTCGGCGTTGAACACGGGCGGCTTCACGCCGCGCGAAGGCTCGTTCAACGTGAACGGCATGCGCAGTACGTTCAACAACTTCCTCCTGGACGGCCTCGACAACAACGCGTACGGCACCAGCAACCAGGGTTTCTCGAACCAGGTGATGCAGCCGTCACCCGACTCGGTGGCCGAGTTCAAGGTCGTCACCAACAACATGAGCGCGGAGTACGGCCGGAGCGGCGGCGCCACCATCAACGTCGCGTACCGCAGCGGCACCAATCGGTTCAGCGGCGCGGGGTGGGAGTTCTACCGCGACACCAAGCTGAACGCGGCCGGGTACTTCCTGCCAACCACGGGCGGCAAGCCGCCGCTCGAGCGCAATCAGTATGGGTTTGCCTTTGGCGGACCCATCCTGCGGAACAAGGCGTTCTTCTTCGCCGACTACGAGCGGTTCCGCCAGACGCGCAAACTGGTCGCCTTCCAGACCATTGCGAATCCGACACAGCGCCAGGGCATCCTGGCCGTGGACGTGCGGAACCCGATCACGGGCGCCGTGTTCGCGGCGGGCACCCCGATTCCCATGACCTCGTTTGCTCAGAAGGTGTTGAGCGCCCTGCCGAACCCGACGAGAACGACAGCCGCGCTCAACTACGATCTGCTGCAGCAATTCAAGAGCAACAATGACAAGTACAGCGGCAAAGCCGACTTCCAGATCAAGGCTTCGCTGACGGCGTTCGTGCGCTACGGTTACCGCAAGGTGGACAACGTCGATGATCCTCCGCTGCCGCTGCCCTCGGGCGGCGCCGGCAATGCGATTACGTACGTGACCAGCAAGCAGTTCGGTTCGGGCTTCACGTGGGCCCGCTCGGGCAGCTCGTTACTCGAGGGTCGGTTCGGCTGGTCGGCCACGCAGGCGGGGAAAAACCCCCACGGGCTGGGCACGGCGTCGGCTCTCGATGCCTATGGCATCACCGGCCTGCCCACCGATCCGCGTATTGCGGGCGGCCTCCCGACGCAGCTCATCTCCGGCTTCTCCGATCTGGGCCGGCAGGCCACCAACCCGCAGTGGCAGTACCCGACGCTCGTCAACACCAAGCTGAACTACACGTGGGTGCGGGGCCGCCACTCGTTGAAGACCGGCTATGAATTCCAGTACGTCCAGACCCAGGTGCAGGATGTGAACCCGCTGTACGGCCGTGATGCCTACACAGGACAGTTCAGCCGGCCGGCCGGCGTAGCCGCCAACACCATCTACAACCTGGCGGATTTCATGTTTGGGCTTCGCAGCCAGTACGCCCTCAGCAGCATCCTGATCGCCGACCTGCGGCAGCGTCTGCAGTTTGGCTACGTCCAGGACGACTTCCGCGTGAACGACCAGCTGACGCTGAACCTCGGCTTGCGCTACGAGTACGCCACGCCACAGTGGGAAAAAAACAACATCCTGTCCAACTACGACCCGGTGGGGAAGAAGATGATCATCGCCAGCGGTGGGTCGCTCTACAACCGCGCGCTGATCGATCCGGATCGCAACAATGTCGGTCCACGCCTTGGACTGGCCTGGACGGTGCTTCCGCGCACCGTGGTCCGCGGCGGATGGGGCGTCAGCTACATCCACTTCCACCGCGCCGGTGCGGCCAACATCCTGTCGATCAACGGGCCGCAGTCGGTCAGCGCCGTGGCGTCGCAGTCCAACCCGCTGGCCACGACGTTTCGCACGACCCAGCAGGGCTACCCTGCCGGATTTGCGGATCCGTCGCAGTTCAATCCGCTGACGGCCAACATCACCTACATGCCGAGGGACTACTCCTCGAGCCGCGTGCAGAGCTACTACGTGTCGGTGCAGCGCGAGCTGGCAGCCAACATGGTGGTGGACGTGGCCTATGTCGGCAACCGCGCTGATGGCTTGCTGATGCTCGGCAACTACAACCAGGCGGTGCCGAACAACTCGGCCGGGTCGTTGTCGCTGCAGTCCCGGCGGCCGATTCAGGAGTTCTCCGACATCACCTACTCGTTCAACGACGGCAAGTCGCGCTACAACGCCCTGCAGCTGAAGTACGAGTACCGGATGCGCCGGGGCCTGATGTTGTTGAACGCCTTCACCTGGTCGCAGGCGAAGGACAATGGCGCCGGAACGCTGGAAGGGCCAAACGGCAATACGCCTGGCCCGCAGAACCTCTACGACATCGACGCCGACTACGCCGTGTCGTCCTACGATCAGCCTTACAACAATACGACCAGCTTTGTCTGGGAACTGCCGTTTGGACAGGGCCGGAAGTGGCTGTCGGAGGCGAACCCGGTCGTCAACGGGATCCTGGGCGGATGGACGCTGAGCGGCATCAACACGATGACGTCGGGCGAGCCGGTCACCATGACGTACTCGCCGGCCGCCGCGTTCCAGGTGTCGGGCATCCAGCAGGACTTCCGCGGCTCGAACAACTACCGGCCCAACGTGATCGGCGACCCGTACGGTGACAAGAACTCGATCACGGCCTACCTGAGCACGACCAATGTCGTGATCCCGACGGACCCAAGCCAGCCGTTTGGCAACTCGAAGCGCAACAGCGTGCGCGGACCGAGCTTCTGGCAGCTCGATTTCGTGGCGTCGAAGAACTTCAAGATCCCGGTGGGACCGCAGACCAACCTGCAGATTCGCTTCGAGGCCTTCAACCTGCTGAACCGCACCAACTTCCGCGCACCAAGCGGCAACCGCAGCTCTGGCGCGTTCGGAAGGATTACGTCGACCTATGACGCACGCCAGATCCAGCTGGGCGTCAAACTCACGTTCTGACGGTCGTTTCTGCACCAACTCCCGGGGGGCGGCCGCATGGCCGCCTCCCGGCCGTTCTCCGGAGAATGCAATCCATGCACACTCGCTGGTACGTTCTGGCCGCCTGTGCGGCGATGTCGAGTCTGGCGTTTGCGGTGCTGCACGCGCAAGCGCCCTCGCCAAAGAAGGTGTTGATCGCCCACCGTGGCGCATCGGCCTATGCTCCCGAACACACGCTCGACGCCTACAAGCTGTCGATGGCGCAGGGCACCGATTTCGTGGAACAGGATTTGGCGGTCACGAAGGATGGCGTGCTGGTCAGCATTCACGACCTGACGCTGGAGCGCACGACCGACGTGGAGGATGTCTTCCCCGACCGGTTCGTCGAGGAGAAGTCGGGCACATCAATCATCCGGCATTGGTACGTCCACGACTTCACCCTGGCCGAGATCAAGCGGCTCGATGCCGGATCGTGGTTCGACAAGAAGTTCGCCGGTTTGCGAATCCTGACGTTTCAGGAGGCGATCGATCTGGTGAAAGGCAAGGCCGGCCTCTACCCTGAACTGAAGGATCCTGAGTTCTACAGACAGCGGGGCGTGAATCCCGAGAAGCTGTTCGCCGACATCATCAAGAAAAACGGGCTGGAATCGGATCCGAAGACGCCGCTCATCCTGCAGTCGTTCGACGATGCCACGCTGAAGGCGGCGGCGATCGATCTGCCGACGGTCCCCCGGGTGTTCCTGGTGGCACCGCAAACGGTCGACCGGCTCAACTCAGCAGAAAAACTGAGGGAGATCGCCCAGTGGGCCACCGGCATCGGTCCCAATAAGGCTATTCTGGAGAAGCTGCCCGATCTGGTCACCTGGGCCCATGCGGCCAAACTGACCGTGACACCCTGGACGTTTCGCGCCAGCGCTCCGGGAAAATTCCCGTCGGTTCGGGATGAAATGGCGCATTTTCTGTTCACGCTCGGGGTAGACGCGCTCTTTACCGACAACCCCGACCTGTTTCCGCGCACGAGGTGACGAGTCGGCAGAGACATCACGTCCAGGAGTTAAGGATCTCGGCCGGGGACCGCCGAGCTCTCGCGGGGGCGCCTTCGGCTACGGCCGCCCAAGGGCGATCGGCGCCGGGAGAGGCAGCGCCCTCCCGTCGTTCCCGCTCTCCCTTCGTCATTCCCGCGGGCGCCTTCGCCTTCGGCTACGGCCGCCCAAGAATGCGGGAATCCAGCCTGGACCCCTGCCCCGCATCAAGTGCGGGGCAAGCTTTTCGAGGCGCTGACAGACGGGGTGCGGGGGTGACGAAGAACTTGCTTCATTCGGTAAGATGAAGCCCATAGAAGATGCGGTGTGAGGTGGCGCATCGCCAGCAAATCAGGAGTTTCGAACCGGGAATCGGTTTCCCACCAGCACGTCGTACATCCAGCCTCCCAGGACGCCGCCCATCAGCGGAGCCACCACGGGCACCCACCACCAGTGGTTGCCGGCGCGGAACACCTCACTTCCCCAGCCCGCCACAGCGGTGAACAGGCGTGGGCCGAGGTCGCGGGCGGGGTTAATCGCGTAGCCGCAGTTGACACCGTAGGCGGCGCCAATACCGACGACGAGCAATCCGACGACAACAGGCACCAGGCCGGCCGGAACCGGGTTGTTGCGCGAATCGGTGATGCCGAAGATCACGCCGACCAGGATCGCGGTACCAACGATCTGGTCGATGAAGCCGCCGGGGAACGTCGAGAGATACGCCTGCGGGTAGGTGGCGAAAATGCCGGCGGTGCCCTGCGTTCCGAGCACCTGGCGCACGCCCCCGTCAAACGCCGCGAGTCCCTCCCTGTACGTCAGGTAGACCACGGCTGCCGCGACAAACGCACCGGCGAACTGACCGGCGACATACGGGCCGACCTTTCGCCACGGAAATCCGCGATGCACCGCCACCGCCAACGTGACGGCGGGATTGAGGTGTGCTCCCGAGACACCGGCCGACACATAGCAGCCCATCACGACCCCAAGGCCCCAGGCCAGGTTAATGGCCAGGTAGCTACCCGCCGTGCCCCGGCTCACGATGAACTGCGCCACCACGCCGGCGCCAAAGAGGATCAGAACGAAGGTACCCAGAAACTCGGCGAGCACTTCCCGGAAGGTTCCTCGCGGCATTGCGTATCTCCTATGTCTGGTGACGAGGGTAAACGGCGCAGAGTATACCCTACGCGCGGAGTCTGGTAAGCTTTCTCTGTTTTCCGCCCCGATGTCCCCCTCCGCCTCATCAGGAGCACATCAGTGACCTACATCCTTGCGCTCGATCAGGGCACCACCAGCTCCCGCGCCATCCTCTTCGATCACGCCGGTGAGGTGGTCGCGGTGGCGCAGCGCGAGTTCCCGCAGATGTTCCCGAAGCCCGGGTGGGTTGAGCACGATCCGCGCGAGATCTGGGCGTCGCAAATCGCGGTCGCAACCGAAGCGCTGGCGCGGGCCCACGCAACCCCGGGCGATGTGGTGGCGACCGGCATCACCAACCAGCGGGAAACGACGGTGGTCTGGGATCGTGACACCGGCGACCCGATCTATCACGCCATCGTCTGGCAGGACCGGCGAACCGCCGACCGATGCGATCGGCTGAAGGCGGACGGGTTCGAGCGCCTCGTACGTGAACGCACGGGGCTTGTGATTGACGCCTATTTCTCGGGCACCAAGATTGCCTGGATACTCGATCACGTGGACGGGGCACGCGCGAAGGCCCAGGCGGGCCGGCTCGCCTTTGGCACCATCGACTCGTGGCTGGTCTGGCAACTGACCGGCGGGCGCGTCCACGTCACCGATGTCAGCAACGCCTCGCGCACGATGCTGCTCAACATCCACACGCTCGCCTGGGACAAGGAGCTGCTCCGGATGCTCGATGTTCCCGCCAGCATGCTGCCCGACGTCCGAGCGTCAAGCGCCATCTACGGTCGCGTGGCACCCGGGCTGGGGCTGGACGGCGTGCCGATTGCCGGCATGGCGGGCGACCAACAGGCGGCCCTGTTCGGACAGATGTGCGTAGCGCCCGGCCTGGCGAAGAATACGTACGGAACGGGCTGTTTCCTTCTGCAGAACACCGGCACCCAACCGGTTCAGTCCACTAACCGTCTGCTCTCGACTGTCGCGTGGAAGGTGGGTGCTCGCACCGACTACGCCCTCGAGGGCAGCGTGTTCATTGGCGGCGCGGTGGTGCAGTGGCTGCGTGACGGCCTGGGGCTCATCCGCCACTCGGGCGACATCGAGGCGCTGGCGGCCTCGGTGCCGGACAACGGCGGCGTGTACCTGGTGCCGGCGTTTGCCGGGCTGGGGGCGCCCCATTGGGATCCGTACGCCCGAGGCACCATCGTCGGAATTACGCGTGGAACCAGCGCCGGGCACATCGGTCGCGCGGCCCTGGAGAGCATTGCCTATCAAGTTGGCGACCTACTCGACGCCGTGCACCGCGATTCGGGCATTGCGCTCGGTGAGTTGCGCGTGGATGGCGGGGCCGCACGCAACGACGCGCTGATGCAGTTCCAGGCCGACCTGCTGGGCGTGCCAGTGGTACGGCCGCGGGTGACGGAGACGACCGCGATTGGGGCGGCCTATCTGGCGGGATTGGCCGTAGGATTCTGGTCGTCTCCTGCTGAAATCGCCGACCAGTGGCGGGCGGAACGGCGATTCGAACCCTCGATGCCCGCCGCACAGGTCGAACGGCTTCGCAGCCGGTGGCAAGACGCTCTGGCTCGCGCCAAGGGGTGGATCGCCGCGGGAGCGGAGGTATGAATCGCGCCGACATGTTGAGCCGGGTCGGGCAACGCCACGAAGCGTGGGATATGGTGATTATCGGAGGCGGAGCCACCGGCGTGGGCATTGCCGTGGACGCCGCGTCGCGCGGCTATGACGTGTTGTTGCTCGAGCAGCACGACTTCTGCAAGGGCACGTCCAGCCGCAGCACGAAGCTGGTGCACGGCGGCGTGCGGTACCTCGAGCAGGGCAACATCTCGCTAGTGATGGAGGCGCTCAAAGAGCGCGGCATCCTGCGACGCAATGCGCCGCACCTGGTGAGCGACCTGGCCTTCGTCGTGCCGAACTACGACTGGTGGGAGGCGCCGTTCTATGGTCTGGGACTGAAGGTGTACAACGTGTTGGCGGGCAAGTACGGGTTTGGAGACTCGGAAATCCTGTCGCGCGATGACACGCTGGCCCGGCTTCCCACGATCCGGACCGAGGGGCTGCGCGGCGGCGTGGTCTACTACGATGGCCAGTTCGACGACTCGCGGCTGCTCGTCAACCTCGCGCAGACGGCCGCCGAGCAGGGCGCGGCGCTGCTGAACTATACGCCGGTCGTTGGTCTGACTCGGGAGTCGGACGGGTTCATTGACGGCGTGGTGGCGACAGACCTGGAAGACGGCCATGAGATCCGGGTGAGCGCGAAGGTCGTGATCAACGCCACCGGCCCGTTCGCGGATGCCGTCCGCCGCCTGTCGGATCCGGAGTCGGCGCCACTGATCGCGCCAAGTCAGGGCGTGCACCTGGTGTTCGACCGATCGTTTCTGCCCGGTCAAAGCGCCATCATGGTGCCGCACACGCGCGATGGACGCGTGATGTTCGCCATCCCGTGGCACGGGCACACACTGGTCGGGACCACCGACACACCCATCACGGAACCGACGCTCGAGCCTCGCGCCAAGGACGAGGAGATCGCCTTCATTCTGGAGACGGCCGGACAGTATCTGCATCGCGCCCCGACGCGGGCGGATGTGTTGAGCGTCTCGGTGGGCATTCGCCCGCTGGTTCGCAGCGGCGGCGCCACCTCCACGGCCGCGTTGTCGCGCGACCACACGATCCATATCGATCCGTCCGGACTGCTGACGATTGCCGGCGGGAAGTGGACGACGTATCGGCACATGGCGGAAGACGTGGTCAACCAGGCTGCCATGCTCGCGCGCCTGCCCGAAAAGACGTGCGTCACCAAGACGCTGAACATCCACGGGTTCCACCCCCACGCGGAGAAGTTTGGCGCGCTGAGCGTCTATGGATCCGACGCGCTCGCCATCCAGGACCTGATGTGTGCGCATCCGCCGCTGGCCGAACGTCTCCACCCGGCGCTGCCCTACTGCCGGGCCGAGGTGGTCTGGGCCGTCCGCGTCGAGATGGCCCGATCGGTCGAAGACGTGCTGGCACGTCGATGCCGAGCGCTTTTCCTGAACGCGAAGGCGGCCGTCGAGATGGCTCCGGCCGTGGCGGCTCTCATGGCGGCCGAACTCGGACGCGAGGATGACTGGCAACGTGGCGAGGTGGCTGCCTTCACCCGACTAGCCGATCAGTACCGGCTGTCGTAGCGGCGCAACACCCGATGTCCATTACTAGCCGCCCTGCGGCAGGTGCCGCGTTCCGCTCTCGGCGGTGTGGCCGAGCGTCATCGCGCTGAACACGATCGTCAGAACGCAGCAGACGACCATCGTGATGAAGACGCCGTTCCAGCCCCAGTGGTCGGCGATCCAGCCGACCCCGGTGCCCGCGATCGCCGATCCGAACGCGTAACCGAAAAACCCGGTGAATCCGGCGGCGGTGCCGGCCGCCTTCTTGGGCACCAGATCCAGCGCGTGCAGGCCGATGATCATGATCGGCCCATAGATCAGGAATCCAATGGCGATGAGCGCCGCGTAGTCGATCCAGAGCGGGCCCTTCATGTTCATCCAGTACACGACGACCGCCACCAGCGTCAGCGTCATGAACAGGATGGTGGCGGGCGCGCGGCGGCTCTTGAACACCTTGTCCGACATCCAGCCGCAGGCGATCGTGCCGGGGATGGCGGCCCATTCGTAGAGCGTCCAGCCAAGGCTCGACTGCTGGAACGAGAAGCCCTTGGCGGTTTCCAGATACGTGGGAATCCAGTTCACCACGCCGTAGCGCACGAAGTAGATGAACGCATTGGCGATGGCAATGAGCCACAAGTACTTGTTGTTGAGGACGTGCTCGAAGAAGATCTCGCTGAACGTAAAGGTCCGTTCGTGGTCGGCGCTGTAGTCGGGCGGGTAGTCGTTCCGGTACTGCTCGACGGGAGGCAGTCCGCACGACTGTGGCGTATCACGCATCATCACGAGCGCCACGACCGCAACCGCGGCAGCCACCAGCGCATTGAAGTAGAACTTCGCGCCCCAATCACCAAACAGCACCAAGCCCACCGCAGCCAGGCTTGCGACCAGCCCGCCGCCGACGTTGTGCGCGCAGTTCCACACCGAGACCACCAGTCCGCGTTCCTTGGTGCTGAACCAGTGGACCATGGTCTTGCCGCATGGCGGCCAGCCCATCCCCTGCACCCAGCCGTTGAGCGTCTGCAGCACGACCAGCACCGCCAGGGAGGCGTAGATACCCTTCACCGTACCGCACGCAAAGATGATGGCGGCCGACAGCAGCAGTCCAAGCGGCAGGAAGTACTTCGGGTTGCTCCGGTCCGAGACCGAACCCATGAGGAATTTCGAGACGCCGTAGGCGATCGATGAACCGGTCAGCGCCGTGCCCAGCGACGCCTTCGAATACTGCGGGTACTGCTTGAGGATGTCGGGGATCGCCAGCGCCAGGTTGTTGCGGACCAGGTAGAACCCCGCATAGCCGACGAAAATCCCCAGAAATACCTGGCGGCGTAATCGCTTGTATTCCGGGTCGATCTGCGATGCCGGGAGTGGCTCGATGACTGGGGCCGTCTTCAAGAATCCGATCATGAGCGCGTAGTCTAACAGTTTTGTTGACGGCGAACTTGCGCTGGCAGTACGGCCACACATACAATTGCCCGCAGGACTCACCGCTGCACCACGCCGAGTCCTCCACTCTCACGTCCCGGGCTTGTCAGATCCGGGCTGGAGACCCACATGGCACCGCGCAGGTTATCGCCGTTTTCCACGATTACGTCGAAGATCCTCATCGCGTTGACCGGGTTGAGCCTCATCGGGTTCCTGTGCATCCATCTCATCGGGAACCTGCTGCTCTACTTCGGCCCGGCGAAGTTCAACGCCTACTCGCACGTCCTCATCTCGAACCCGCTCGTCATCCCGGCTGAGATTGGGCTCGTCGCAATCTTCCTTCTTCATGTCCTCGAAGCCTCCCTGATGTGGTTCTCGGACCGCTCGGCGCGGCCGGTGGCCTACGAGAACAAGCAGCCGGCCGGTGGGGTCAGCCGCAAGTCGCTGGCGTCATCGACGATGATCTGGACCGGATCGACCACGCTGGTGTTCCTGATCGTCCATGTGGGAACGATGAAGTACGGGCCGTGGTATACCACGATCATCCATGGCGTTGACGGGCGCGACCTGGACCGGTTGGTCCGCGAGATTTTCCGAAACCCGCTCTGGGTGGCCTTCTACTCCGCCTGCATGGTGGTCGTTGGCTTCCATCTCTGGCACGGATTCTCGAGCGCGTTCGAGTCGCTCGGCCTGGATCATCCGAACCTGACGCCGAAGGTGCTGAAGGCCGGCAAGGTGCTGGCCATCGTCCTGGGAGGCGGGTTCCTGTCCATTCCACTCTGGCTGTTCTTCTTCGGGGGCCGATCATGAACGGCGCACCACAGATCGCGCCGGCCGGCACGCGCCAGCTCGACGCGCGTATTCCATCGGGACCGCTGCCGGAGAAGTGGGAGCGCTACCGGTTCGACGCGAAACTGGTCAATCCTGCCAATCGCCGCAAGTTCACCGTGATCATCGTGGGCACGGGTCTGGCGGGCGGCGCGGCAGCGGCCACGCTGGGCGAGGCCGGCTACAACGTGTTGAGCTTCTGCATCCAGGACAGCCCCCGCCGTGCGCACAGCATTGCGGCGCAGGGCGGCATCAACGCCGCCAAGAACTACCCCAACGACGGCGACAGCATCACGCGGCTGTTCTACGACACGGTGAAGGGCGGCGACTACCGGGCGCGCGAGGCCAATGTGCACCGGCTGGCCGAGGTCAGCGTCGACATCATCGACCAGTGCGTGGCGCAGGGCGTGCCCTTTGCTCGCGAGTACGGCGGCCTGCTCGACAACCGCTCGTTTGGCGGAGCGCAGGTGTCGCGCACCTTCTACGCGCGTGGCCAGACGGGCCAACAACTGCTGCTCGGCGCCTACCAGGCCATGATGCGGCAAGTGGGCGCGGGAACGGTGAAGCTGTTCCCCCGCTACGAGATGCTGGATCTGGTGGTGGCGGATGGCCGCGCGCGGGGCATCATCGCGCGCAACCTCATCACCGGCACGATCGAGCGCTTCCAGGCTGATGCCGTGCTCTTGGCGACGGGCGGCTACGCCAATGCGTACTTCCTGTCGACCAATGCGGTGAACTCGAACGCCACGGCCATCTGGCGGGCCTACAAGCGGGGCGCGCTCTTCGCCAATCCCTGTTTCACCCAGATTCACCCCACGTGCATTCCGGTGTCGGGCGACCATCAGTCGAAGCTCACGCTGATGAGCGAAAGCCTTCGGAACGACGGCCGGGTCTGGGTGCCGAAAGTGGCCGGTGACAAACGACCGGCTGGCCAGATTCCCGAGGCCGAGCGCGACTACTACCTGGAGCGCCGCTATCCGGCCTTCGGCAACCTGGTGCCGCGCGACGTGGCCTCGCGCGCGTCCAAAGCGGTGTGCGACGAGGGGCGAGGGGCCGGGCAAACGGGCCTGTCGGTGTATCTGGATTTCGCCGAGTCGATCGGCCGGCTGGGCGAGCACGTCATCCGCGAGCGGTACGGCAACCTGTTCCAGATGTACGAGAAGATCACCGACGAGAATCCGTACAAGTCTCCGATGCGGATCTACCCCGCCGTCCACTACACGATGGGCGGGTTGTGGGTGGACTACAACCTGATGTCCACCATTCCGGGTCTCTTCGTGCTGGGTGAAGCGAACTTCTCAGATCACGGTGCCAACCGGCTGGGCGCCAGCGCCTTGATGCAGGGATTGGCCGATGGCTACTTCGTGGCGCCGGCGACCCTGCCCAATTACCTGGCCAGCGCGGCGCTGCCGAACGTGTCGACCGACAACGATGCATTCCGCGAGGCCGACGCTGGCGTGCGCGCCAAGCTCGACCGTCTGGTGAAGGGCACCGGCAAGAAGACGCCGCGCGAGATCCATCGGACCCTCGGAAAGGTGATGTGGGACCACGTGGGCATGGGGCGCACCGAGGCCGGACTGAAGGAAGCGCTGGCCGCCATCCCGGCGCTTCGGGAGGAATTCTGGGCGCAGGTGGCGGTGCCATCGACCGGCGAAGAACTGAGCCAGGTGCTCGAGTACGCGGGCCGCGTGGCGGACTACCTCGAGCTGGGCGAGTTGATTGCGCTCGATGCGCTCGAACGGCGCGAGTCGTGCGGCGGCCACTTCCGCGAGGAGTACCAGACACCGGACAACGAAGCGCTGCGAGACGATGAGCAGTTTGCGCACGCGGCGGCATGGGAGTTTGCCGGCGACGGGAAGCTGCCCATCCGGAACGTGGAGCCGCTGTCGTTCGAATTCGTGAAGCCGAGCCAGCGCAGCTACAAGTAGGCCACCATGGAAACCATGACTCTGAAACTCCGGGTGTGGCGGCAAGCCTCGTCGGACGGAAAAGGCCGGATGATGCCCTACACGGCCGAGCACGTCTCGCCCGACATGTCGTTTCTCGAGATGCTCGATGTCGTGAACGAAGGGCTCATCAAGAAGGGCGAGCCGCCCATTGCGTTCGATTCCGACTGCCGCGAAGGCATCTGCGGCATGTGCGGTCTTGTCGTCAACGGCGTGCCGCACGGGCCCGATCGCGGGTCCACGGTGTGCCAGCTCCATATGCGCAAGTTCAACGATGGCGACACCATCACCGTCGAACCCTGGCGTGCGGCGGCGTTCCCGGTACAGAAGGATCTCGTCGTGGATCGCGGTGCCTTCGATCGGCTGATCGCCTCGGGCGGTTACGTGTCGGTTAACACGGGCAGCGCGCCGGACGGCAATGCGATTCCGGTGCCGAAGGACATCGCCGAGACCGCCATGGACTCGGCTGCGTGCATCGGGTGCGGCGCGTGCGTCGCCGCGTGCAAGAACGCGTCGGCCGCGCTCTTTGTCAGCGCCAAGATTTCCCAATTGGCGTTATTGCCGCAGGGCCATCCCGAGCGACTCACCCGAGTCCGTTCGATGGTGGGCGTGATGGACGGTCTCGGGTTTGGCAATTGTTCGAACGAGGCCGAGTGCGAGGCCGTCTGCCCGAAGGAAATCTCGATCGCCAACATCGCCCGCATGCGGCGGGAGTACGTCCGCTCGCTCCTCATCGGGACGGGACGGTAGACCGGCTGGCGTCGCGTCCCGGAGGACCGCTCGTACCCCCGCTGCTACAACCCGAAGGTCAGGCCGGCATACACGTGTCTTCGGGCCGCCGGGATGAAGAGTGCCTCGCCGCCCTCCACGTAGCCAAAGGTCGTATAGCGCCGGTTGAAGAGGTTGTTCAGTCGGAGGTCCAGCTCGAGGCGGCGGCAGCCGAGTGCGTGCGCGAGACCCACCGGCAGAGCGATCTTCCCCGAGGCATCGACGACCGTGTACGCGCGGTTCACGAGTCGGGCGGCCTGTGTGTTGTCGAGATAGAAACGCCCTACACGACGCGCCGCGACCGAGATGCGGCTGGCGCCCCAGTCGGCGTGGGCCGCGACCGACGCCATCGCGTCCGGAAACCCCGCGACGCGGTTGCCGTCATAGATGGCCGCGCCGCCCTCGAAGTCGAACTCGCGGTAGCGCGTAAACGTGTTGCGCGAGACCGACAGCGCGGCGTCGATCCCGATGTGTGGCGCCACGGTCATGCTGCCGTCAACCTCGAAACCCCGCCGCCGTGATCGGGCACCGTTGCCGTAGTTCGGCACGCCGTTGTCGTCGAGCGCTCCCGCGTAGACGATTTCGTTCAGGAAGTTCATCCAGTACAGGTTGCCGCGCACACGCCACGCGGGCCGCCGCACCGACGCTCCCGCTTCGACGTTCCACACGTCTTCTGGCGCGAGCGACACGGGCGTCGAGTAGTAGTCCTGCGGGTCGTAGAGGTTGCGGAAAAACGGCTCCCTCATGCCGCGCGCCACGTTGACATAGACGTCCGACGATGGACCCAACTTGACCACCGCGCCCGCCCGAGGCAGGACGAAATTAAACGTCTTCGTGAACGCCATGCCTTTCAGACGATCATCCGACAACTCGTAGCGGTGGCGCGCCAACTGCAGCCCGCCGGTGATGGTGACCCGCGGGCTGGCCTTGAAGCGGGCCGTCACCGCAGCGGTGGCCGTGGTCTTCCCCACCCTGTAGTCGTAGTACCGCTGATTGGGCGCCAGACCGAGCGGGTAATACTGGGCCCACGTCACCTCACCAACGTGGTGCGCTTGATGGATCCGCGCCTCACCATTGAGATCGATCTCCAGGCGACCGAAGGCGCGTGTCAGGGACGGCACCCATCCGGCGTCCCATTCATCCACCGTCCGTCGCCGCACGAGATCGCTGCGCGTAACGACGGTGCCGCCAGGCAACCGAACGTTGGGCAGCGCGTACTCGTAGAGCCGCCGGTTCCCGCGGAATTGGTCGTAGTAGCCGTCTCCCTGAAAGAGATAGATCGTCTGACTGAAGCGCGTCCGCTCCGAGAATGTCACGTCGTGCACGAGCTGGTAGTGAGGCTGAAAGAAGTTGTCGATCTCGCCCGGATACGTGATCGGGTTGAAGCGCCGGTCGCGGTCCGCCTCGCCGGTAAGCCCGCCGTCGAGGACCGTCTGGGGGACGCCGTTGTAGGCGAGGTGCGTCTGCTCTGGTCCGCCGAACAGGACCGCCCGGATGCGCGATCGCTCGCCGTAGCGGGCCAGCGCGAAGTAGTAGTTCCACATATCCACCCACGACTGGTCGCGGTAGCCATCGGTCGTGATCTTCGAGTATCGCGCCGAGAACGCCCAAGCCCCGTTGACCAATCCCGAGTCCCATCGCACGGTCAGCCGCCTGGTGCCGAACGACCCGGCGCCGGTGTGCAGCGACACGGCGGGCTCGACGGCGGGAGAGGCCGTCGTGATGTCGACGGCACCACCCAGCCCCGAGAGCCCGACTACACCGCGCTGCACCTGCACATCGCCTGCCGTCGCCATGAAATCGGCGAGATCGATGAAGAACAGTTCACCCGATTCCGCGTCGTTGAGCGGCGCTCCGTTCAGCGTGACCCGCGTGCGCGCCTGACCGAAGCCGCGGATCGAGAAGTAGGAGTACCCGATCCCGTTCCCGCTGTCGTTGGTGGCGTATACCCCTGGCACCAGTTGCGAGAGCAGCATCGCCGGGTCCTGGCCCCAGTGCGCGTCTGCCACCCGTTCTTGCGGGATGTTGGTGAAGCTCGCCGGGTCCGAGCCTTCGCGCGCCCGGGTCGCGGTGACTTCGATCCGGTCGCTCACCGACACCACGGGCACCAGGCGGATCTCGAGCGTGATCGCCTGGCGAACGTCGACTGTCACACGGTACACGTAGTAGCCGGGCTGCGAAAGCACGAGGGTGATCCGCTCCGCATGGCCCGCATCGAAGGCAAAACGGCCCTCGCGGTCAGCGGCAACGACGGTGTGCGTCTCGACCACCTCGATGCGCGCCGCAAGCGGATCGCTAGTGTTAGCGTCAAGGATCCGGCCAGAGATTGTCTGGGAAGCCGCTGGAGCGGCCAGGACAAGCAGAAACACGAGGACGGCGGCAGACTTCATCGTTCCCTCCACCCGGGCCTGCGAGGAACCCGAGGGAAGGCGTCCGATGTTGCGGTCACGCCTGCCGTTTCGGTTCCCTACGCCGGTCTGACCCGGATCAGGTTCAAAGGGTGTGATCTCAGCCCCGCTTTCGGCGGGACACCCCCACGAAATAGGCTAGCTAACCGTAACTCACTGGCGGCTGCGGGGTCAAGCGGATGACGAGTCGTTTCTCGAGATGCTTGATGCCGTGGACTCGGGTCTCATCAGGAACGGCGAGCCGCTCAGCGCGGCGCTCGCGCAGGACGCGGTTCTGGGACGTCGCTCGTCAGGGCGAGGTGGCGCGGCCCGCGGCCGGCGCCCTTGGAGACGGACCTACAGCTCCGCTTGACGGTGAACCTCGTGTTTGAGGGTGTCAGTCAGGGAGTTCCAGAGTTGGGGATACGCTTCCACCAGGCGGACGATATCCGCAAGATCCTTGATGCGCTTGCTCTGCCTCCGGGCGGGCTCAGACCATGCCTTGATCTTGCCTCGGAGCGTGTCTTCCAGCGATGCCACCCGCAGAAGAATGCCGTGGACATCGGCAGGGACGGCCCGGGACGGGAACTCCCAGTAGAACGCCTCGGTACTGAGCTGCAAGCTGACCGTCGATCGTCCCTTGAAGTTGACAGACCACTCGAACCTCTCGGAGTGGAATCCCTCTTGCTCGAGCAAGGCGATTGTGCGGTCCACGGCGTCAGACACCACGACGAAGTCGACATCCTGGGTCACCATGGGTTGCGCGGCCCAGTGGTTGACCGCCACTCCGCCGATGGCACACCACGCGACGTCCGCTCGTTCCAGACAGTCCACGAGCCGCATGACGTCGTCTGTTCCGCCAGCGGTCTGCCAATCGTAGAACTGCTTAGCCGTCATAGCCGCAGGCTACCAAATGGGGGTGTCGGTTGTCATCTTCTGTGACCGAACCTGTGACCGAACCCGGCACGACCGGCGCCGTTGGAAACCAGCGAAACCGAGCCTAGTCTTGAGAAGCCGTGTTCGGCGACGATTGCCTGGCCATGGCTCGTCGAACTCTGGGTGGACCTCCGATGATCGCGCGACGACCGGCCGGCGTCGGAGGAACTCGCTGCCGAAGTTCGGTGAGCAGACGGGCGGCACAGGCGAGTGGATCTTCCCCGGGTCGGGGATCGCCGCCAGCTGGCGCGAAGAAGCTTACCGTGACGCGTGGCCGGCACGGAAAACGCACGTAGTCGGTCACGCCCTCCACCGCGCAGAGCACGATGCGCGCGGTGGGGCACCACGCGGCCAGGAGGCCGACACCGCTACGAGCCCGCCGTGGCTCACCCCAGGAGAGCCCGCCTTCCGGAAAGACACCGACCGCTTCCCCGGAACGCAGCACCGCAACCACGCGCTCGAGGGCCGCGGCGTCCCCGGCACCCCGCCTCACCGGAATCTGTCGGAGGCCGTTGAGAATCGGCGCGAGCCCCGGGATCCGCCAGAGGCTGTCACGCCCCAGAAAGCGCAGCCGGCGCCGTGGCCTGATCGCGAGCCCGACCAGAATCGGATCCCACTGGCTGTCGTGATTGGGCACGACGAGCAGCGGTCCGGTCTCAGGTACGTGCTCGAGCCCCTCGACGCGAAGCCGTCCCCACCAGGCAGCCGGACAAAACAGCGACGCGATCAGGCTATAGAACATGAATCAGGTGGTTCGACGCCCCGGGGCATGGACACCTTCACGCCGTGTTTCCGGTGCCGACCGGCTGAACGCCCAGGGGGTGATGGCGAAGAGTGCCGCCACCAGGAGAGGTGCAGTGCGACGGATGACCGTGTTCACAATGCCGCGAAGAATAGGCGATTCACCACACAGCGTCAACATGGTGTTCGGCGAGAATGTCCTTGTCATGAGATGATCGAAGAGTACGGGGAATGCCTTCAGTCATACACCATCCACGGGAAGGGCGACATGACGACCAACACCTCAGGTGTCATTGGCATCCTCACTGGCGGCGGCGACGTGCCCGGTCTCAATCCTGCAATCCGCGCAGTGACCATCCGCGCCCTACGAGAGGGCTACAAGGTGATCGGCATCCGCCGCGGCTGGGCTGGGTTGATCGATCTGATTCGCGATGAGAAAGCCGACAACAGCAACAACTTCCAGATATTGACGGAGGATATCGTCAACAGAGCGGGACGTACGGGAGGCACGTTCCTGCACACGTCCCGCACGAATCCGGCCAAGGTCGAACGTGCTCGAGTGCCCGCGTCGTTGCGGGATCGCTACACGAAGGATGTCAACGATCTCACCCCCGACGTGTTGAAGAATCTCGATTTCCTCGGCGTGGATTATCTGATTCCCATCGGCGGTGACGATACGTTGAGTTATGCCGTGCGCATGTATCAGGAGGGCGTGAAGATCGTTGCCATCCCGAAGACGATGGACAATGATGTGCCCGGCACAGACTACTGCATCGGATTCAGCACCTGCGTCACTCGAACGATCGCCCTGGCCAACAGTCTGCGGACGGTGGCCGGTTCCCACGAGCGGTTGATGGTGCTGGAAGTGTTTGGCAGGTATGCCGGGTTCACCGCCATGCTCCCGACAATGGCGGGAGCGGCGAATCGTTGTGTCATCCCGGAGTTCAAGTTCAATATTGAACGTCTCGCTGAGTTGATGATGTATGACCGGAGTCGAAACCCGAGCCGTTATTCTGTGGTACTGGTATCTGAGGGAGCCGTGTTCGAAGGCGGCGAGATGGTCTTCGAAGGTCAGGTAACCGACGCCTTCGGCCATGCAAAACTGGGTGGGATTGGCGACCTGGTTTCAGCACGGCTCAAGGAGCTCACCGCGAGACATCATGACGGCCGCACCGTGGATGTTGTGAATCAGAAACTCGGTTATCTGGTGCGTTGTGGCGACCCGGACGCGATAGATTCGATCGTGCCAATGGCGTATGGAAACCTCGCGCTTGATTTGGTGGTCAGGAAACTGCACGGGCGACTGGTCGTCCTCAAGAATGGGCGCTACGACAACATCCCGATTGAGATTGTCACGAGCACCAAGAAGACCGTCAACGTGGAACGCTTCTACAATCGCGATCGGTTACGCCCCAAGTTCGAGAGTTTCGAGATGACGCCCCTGTTCATCATGACCAGCGAATCGACCTGACACGTCCCGGACGCGGGTTGGTGCCCCGATTGGCCGATCACACACGCCAACGCGGACCGCAACCGACGCGGAGGGGGTGCTGGACTACTTCGTGACGCACTTCGGTCCGCAGGAACCATAGCCGCCTGCCGTCATCGGTCGGTCGTTCCCGCTCGACAGGGGGATTGTGGGGTTCTGCACAATGAAGTCGCTGGTATCTTCATCGCGGTTGCCGGCCTCATCGAAGACCTCCACAAACAGCCGGTGGCGCCCGTTGGACAAGTACCATGTCTTCAGCAGTCGGTCGATGGTGCCTTTAGTCCGCAACAGCAGGAACCCGTCCAGGTAGAGACTCACCTCGCGCAGCGTCCTGTCGTCGGCCGCCACGACCTTGAGTTCGATCGCGCCTCCCCCACCTTCATCGGTCTTCGGCGTCAGGATGAACACGTGCGGAGGCACCAGATCGGCATTGGGTGGAGCGGGCCCCAGGACCCACTCCCGGATCTTCTGTCGCGTCAGGTCCAGGTAGTGCCAGGGGTTGGCCGGTCCCCAGGTATCGGTGTACTCCACAGGATGACACGGCTTGTACTGGCAGCGCGGATCGTCGCCGGGCCCTGTCCAGTGTCCGTCGCCGGGGCTGTGATCGACGGGCCACGACGCCATGAGATGGCTGCCCTCGCTGATCTCGTTGTAGGACTCGATCAGGACGATTTCGGGCCGCGGCCGGCTGGCGATCACCGAGTCCCAGGCCGCCGCGTAGGTGCGGCCGCCGTCGCGGGGCGCAAAGTCGTCGCGCCTGTAGTTGATCGGATCGGGCGGCCAGAACGCCACCAGGAGATCGACAGCCGGGTGCG
>ERZ1292640.509-Hain-H43-02um-R1-509-length-31646-cov-45_pt2 | contig 27187 bp, 23 predicted proteins | sample MGYA00564404_ERZ1292640 | MGnify/ENA primary metagenome ERZ1292640 (study PRJEB36523, sample SAMEA6512636) | groundwater metagenome | collected 2019-01-08 | study: AquaDiva: Metagenomics assemblies of 32 groundwater samples | reverse complement strand
ATAATGTGGAATAATTATCGTAACTACTTGATAAATAGCGGGATAACGAAAGTTCCTGTTTGCGCACGAAATTTTTCGCCGTGCGCTGCGGTTTACTCCTCGTTTCCGCAGCGACTTACGTAAAAAGAGGGTGCTTCAACTCGTCGTAAATCCTTGCGCACATCTGCCGAAAAATTTCTAATTGCGCGCAAACAGAAACTTTCGTTATCTGACAAGCATCACTTTTTATCACAATAATTACGAAAGAACCAAAAATTCCTTAAGTGGAAAATCTATGATTTGAGCGCAGATAAAATTGGCAATTAGGGATTGTTGCAAAACACCATAAAAGTGTCATTCCGGCGAAAGCCGGAATCCAGAAACAATGGGGCTCGACGACAAAAAACTTCTGGATTCCCCGGTCAAGCCGGGGAATGACAATTTGCAGGCATTTCGCAACAGACTCAATTAGCGTAGAAATTCGGAATACTTATTACGCAAAACCTTAATTAAATAGCAGTTAGGTACAACATTTTAAGTATTTATCGAAAAAAAACTTAACCACGAAAAATAATCTCTGAAATTTGTACTTCCGTTTTAAAAAAAGCCAGTAACTTCCCGGAGAGAAAATTAATTTAATTAAGGAACTTAAAAAGTACTTCCTGTGCAGCCTGAGCCTTTCCCCTATTAGGTTTTTTATTTTCGATTTGTTCAACCGTTCAGTCAAATCGCTGCCGTTCCAATTCAATAAAGAATATTCGGCCGGATTGATATTTTCATCAACCATCTCATATAACCGCGTCCCCGGCAAAGGGGTAGCGATAGAGAAAATATAGACGTCCGCATCTATTAAGTCCGCGATCCTCTCCGTCTCTTTAAAATCCTGATAAGTCTCGGTCGGAAAACCCAGCATAAAATTCGCTAAAGCCCTGATCTTATGCTTCTTAGCCAGGGCAAAGGCTTGAATAATCTGCGCAATATTAGTTTTCTTGCCGATTATCTCATCCAAGATCCTCTGGCTGCCGGATTCCACACCGAAATCTATCTGGACGCATCCTGATTGGCGCATAATACTCATCAGCTCTTCGTTTATGGTATCAACCCGGGACTGACACCCCCAGATTAAGCCGTATTTTTTCAAAATCCGCGCTACGCCTATCGCATGCTCTCTTTTTATGGTAAAAGTATCATCGACTATCCAAAGCCCTTCAATGGCGAACTTATTTTTGAGAAGTTTAACCTCCTCTTCTATCTTGTCCAGAGAACGAAAACGCAGCTTCCTGCCAAAAATCAGGTTGCACCCGCAATAAGAACAGTTAAAAGGGCAGCCTCTACTGGTCAATAACAACGCCCCTCTTAACGGCAGCCCCCTGATTGTGCCGATATTGATATCAAAATACCGTGGATCAATTTCCCCGTAAGACAGCGCGTCGAGGCTATTCATCTCGTTCTCGCTCATAAGAGACCGGTCAGGATTTATTATTATCCGCCCCTTGTTCTTCCATGCCAGCCCATTGATAGTTTCCCAACGAGAAGAACCGCTAAAGAGTTCCCGGACAAACTCATGCAGGGTAATTTCACCTTCGCCGATACCGACAAAATCAAATCCGTTATCCAGAAAATCAGCAAAACGGTAAGTCGGCTGCGAGCCGCCGACAATGGTAACAATGTCCTTATTCGTTTTTTTAAGCGCGTAATTCATCCTGACCACCTCGTCAAACTCCCGGTGGCTGGCTGAAAAACAAACTACCCGTGGATTAATCTGGATGATTTTTTCTAATAGCATCTTCTCTCTCATGGGCTTTTCGGGTTCAACCTGGGAAATCCGTGAATCCAGAATAAAATTATCGAACCCCTGTTTTTTCAAATAACTGGAAAGACAGAGTAACCCGCTAGGATACATATTCTCATACCAGAGCGAAGGATTAATAACGAAAATTATATCTTCTTTTCTAGACATCTTTCCTGAATTCATAAAACAACGATTTTGGGAAAAAAATATTCCCGAATAGATTGATCAAGAACCCTATAGGCAAGGTTATAATCCAAAGTGGACAAAACCTCACCGGTGTCCTAAAAAGCTGCTCATCGAAAAACATCAGACTGACATATAAAGATTTAGTCTTCCAATTGTCGCGCCAATGGCCGATACCCAACTGAGTTTTACTGGACTGTTTGCGCTTAAACATATAATACTGAAAAACGTGCTGCAAGAAACCGGTTTTTCTCTTTCTAATCAGGCTAAATTTCTTGTCAGCCAGCAATTCTTCCAGGCTATTTTCTCCAAAAATTCGGACATGATGGATCTCTTTGAAATAAGTCGGCCGAAGCTTCAGGAGCCATTGCTCGGATTTCCAATATGGGATATTGATGATAAATTTCCCTCCCGGCTTTAAGACCCGCCGGGCCTCAGCGATGACCCGGTCTAAATTATCCACGTGTTCCAGAACATCCAGAGAATAAATCTGGTCAAAATAACCGTCTATGAATTCCAGGCGCTCCATATTCATCACTCTATAATCTACGCCGGGAAATCTTTTCCGGGCAACAGCTATATCTTCGACAGATATATCGATCCCGACAATATCATCTCTTTGGGACAAACAATAAGCGTTAAACCCTTGGCCACACCCTATTTCTAGAATTTTTTTCCGCATACTGAAACGGTCACTCCAATTTAAACATAGCTTCGAAAAATTTCGTCTGGATCAGGCAGTCCTTCCATAACCGGCGCCTAATTCAATAATAGTCTTAATGGCTTTCTTGTCAATTCCGGAATCCATTACCGCCTTAAACTCAAGCACTGAATTTGCCAAATCCTGTGAGATCAATTTATTCTTGAGGTAAACCTCGGGAGGGTTGCCTTCTGCAGGCTCATTGAGGCTATCAAGAAGGCGCGCCTTATCATTTCGCAATACATATTCGTAAACCATATATGTAATAAAATTATACGACAACGACTGCGCCCAATTAAAACATTTATGTTTCTTGGTCAATAGGGTCCTGACAGCATTTTTAATTACCGATTGCACAGGAAGATTACCAACAAGATATTTTATCTGTTCGTCCCAAGGTGAAACAAGCCAAGTAAAATAATCGAGCGCTATTGTTCTTTTAAAATTATCATATCCGTATTTTTCTAATTGTTCCAGGTTTTTTTTATTCAGGGCAACCCAGTATTTGGAAGGAAACAGCTCTTTTCTATTACTTGATAAAAAAACTTCGAACATGTCGTTTAATAAAGGCATATTTTTATACCCATAGATAATCGGACTGTTGCGAAATGCCTTCAAATTGTCATTCCCCGGCTTGACCGGGGAATCCAGAAGTTTTTTGTCATCGAGTCCCATTGTTTCTGGATTCCCGCGACCGAGGGCGAAATGCCCGAGGAAGTGTCAGAGCCCAACTGGGCTCGACCTTTCGCGGAAATGACGGTTCCGAAGCATTTCGCAACAGTCCCATAATACTCCTAACCTGAATAAAGCTAATTTTTTTTATTATACATCTTCCCAATAATTAAGGAAACTGTTTTTTCACTTTTTGTTTTTTAACTTTTTTATTATTATTCTTGTTTTCTCTTTCTTTATGCTATATAATTCCTTGTGCTCAATAAAATATAGGTTCTTTCGTAATTATTGTGATAAAAAGTGATGGTTGTCAGATAACGAAACTTTCTGTTTGCGCGCAATTAGAAATTTTTCAGCATATGCGCGCAAAGATTTACGACGAGTTAAGGAACCAAAATATATCACATTAAAAAATATGCCTACTCAAGTCGCGGTAATAGTAAGCAATCATAACTGTAAAAAATACCTCTGGGATTGTTTTGATTCTCTGCTTCGGCAAACTTATGAGAATTTCGAAATTTACCTCCTGGATATCGCTTCCTCCGACGGCTCAGTTGAATACACCTCCGGGCTGTTCCCCGCCGTAAAAATAATCGCCCTTAAAATTAACTGCGGATTCGCTCGAGGCTACAATCTGGCGATATCCACAGTTGAAGCCGAATATATCGCTTTCTTAAACAGCGATACTAAAACCGAACCCCTATGGCTGGAAAAACTGGTTCAGTCTATTGAACAGAATCCGGATGCGGCAATAGTAGGCAGCAAAATATATTTCCTCAACCAGCCCGGAATAATTAACAGTTGCGGCAAAAAATTAACTTACTCGGGGACAGGTTTTGATATCGGATACGGTTTAAAGAACAACGCGAATTATGACGAGCCTGGAGAAGTGGGCGGACTTTGCGGAGCAAGCATGTTAGCCAGAAAAACTGTTTTTCAAAAATTGGGCGGCTTTGACGAGGATTATTTTCTACTCTGTGAAGATATCGATCTCTGTTGGAGAATCTGGCTTGCGGGTTACAAAGTAATTTACCAGCCACTTTCAATAGTCGGCCACGAATTCGGCTCAGCTATCGGCAAACGTGATACCCCAATAAGAATATTCTATACTCAAAGAAACGCCCTGATCACCGTGTTTAAAAACTTCGCAGGAATGCGATTATCATTTTCCTTAACAATAATAATCGCCTACACGGCAATAAGAATATTATTTTATTTAACCACCGGACAAAGAAAAAACCTTAAAGCGCTATTAACCGGAACCGGAGCATTTTTCCCGCAATTGAAATCTACCCTAACTAAAAGACGGGTTATCCAAGCAAATCGAAAAATCAACGACGCATTTCTTTCTCAAAAAAGATTACTAACTTCTTTAAAAGATTCGGCGCAAGAATACTTCCGAGTCAGCCGCCTCTCTACCTAAAACCGCGAACTCTCCATCTTCTTCCATTTTACCGTATACTTGCCGAAAAAATAATCTCTCCAAGCCAACAGACAGGAAAAATTCACCAAAATAATATAAAAAACAATCCTCGCCAGATTCGGAAATTTCTTATTTATCAAGTTCAATAATGCCAAAAGTAAAAACAATCCTAAAAATGAAAAGAAACAGAAACCCAAAATCGTCCTAAAGAACACTCCCGCTACCACCAAAAACCCAAACAAAAAAAACGGGCTTAACACTGGAAACAGTTTATGGCCAGGCAATATTATTGTTCCATATAACCCATAACCAGGGTTAAAAAGCATAGATTTATGCTTATAAATGGTCTGAATCGTCCCAATAATTACCCGTTTGCGCTGAGTAATCAAATCCTGCCTGCTATAAGGAGCATACTCATAAACCTCTGCACCAGATTCATACACCAAAAAATAACCTTTGCTTCGAATATAAACCGAAGTATCAAAATCTTCAGTAAGATTTCTTTCATCGACAATGCAAAGCTCCTTACGACAAGCGAAAAGTTCACCAAAAAGGCTAACCGCCGAATCAACCTGACTTTCATAGCGACGCAGATTATTTTCATACTCCCGGAAAAATACTGAACCTTGCGATCCCGGACCTTTTAATTTTTCACGAACCGTATACCTACCCGTAACTCCTCCTACTCGCAAATCGGAAAAATTACTAAGTATTTTTTTTAGACAACCCGGCTCAAAATATGAATTGGCATCGCTAACCACAATTATTCCATAGCGGCTGAAATTTAAAGCATATCGTATTGCCGCGCCCTTACCCTTACGCTCATTTTCAGTCAATAATTCTACCCCGTAAGATTTAAAACGATTAACTATCTCTCCGGTCTTATCCGTAGAACCACTATCAACCACTAAGAACTGAAGCTTATCATGCGGATAATCCTGAGCCAGAAGATTCTTCAACCTCTCCTCGATGACCCGCTCTTCGTTAAAAGTAGGTATGATTATTGTAACTTCCGGAGTATAGGATAGATTAATATTATTTTCTTTTTTTAATATACAAGAAAGGAGGGCGATAAATAAAAAGTATCCCCCATAAATCCACATGAGGGAAAACAAAAAAAACAAAAGTATAAATAAAGGAATCATATAAAACTTAAACCCGTTAAGTTCAAGTTGCTAATGCAAAAAGAGCTTAGTTTATAATAAGTTTTTTGTATATTTAAAAGTAACTTTTTTAAGTGTACAAAAAACAAAAAATAGTATAAACTTTTGATACTCAAAAGAGTGGGAAGGAGAAAAAAATGAGTATCAAAAGAAACCCAAAATTTCATCACCTGACTCAAGAGAACCGCAATCAAATTGATCTTTTAGTCAGAGATGGATACACGCTTCAAAAAGATTTGCTCCCATATATAACAGTATTCCAGCAGAGAAAATTCAAAGGCGTTATTTTGGTTAAAATTTTATCCAGATGCTCCGTAAATAATAATATCGACTTACATCCATCCAAATCATAAAAAATTTTTTTCCAATAAGGTTCATCGTTAGGGCGAACCCTATCAATTAGATAAAATTTTAAAAAAACGGCCAAGCTAAATAACCAAAATTCTCTGTGGTTTGCATAAAAATACTTTCCAAATCTTTTGCTAACCCCCAAGCCCAACGGCCTCTCATCAAAAGTCCGTATTTTATCAGCCAACATGCGATAGATATTTATAAGAGGATTATATTTTAGAGGTTCGATAAAAGCAAATTTACCTCCGTCACTTAAAACATTGTACATAGATTCTGGTAGTTTCTCATAATCAATATGATGTAATACGCCATTGCCATAGATATAATCAATTTTTAAGGAATGATAATCTTTGAAAATCTCTATGATATCTCCTACTAAAAAATGTATATTTTCTTCTACGTTAAATTTTTTTGCTAAATATTTTGCCTTTTCATATGCTGCCTCTGCAATATCTATCCAGATAACTTTTGCCCCTTTTAAAGCAAAATATATGCTACTCTCTCCGGTACCAGCCCCTATATCAGCGATGACCTTACCTTCTAAGTCACCAAAAAAATTTACAATGAACTTATTTTCAAAAGCAGAAATTGATTCAAACAAAACGTAAGGATCTACTATCCTACTATGCTCTTTATCTTTGTAGAAATATTCATGAAACTCCTTTTCCCTAATAATAAAATCTGATTTTTTTAAAGATAAATTCATTTATTATCCGGAGCCCATGGTATAGAAAATATATTTTTTGCCTTCTAACTCATAAACTTTTTCTGGCCTGATATTTTTCAAATAATCATTCATAAACTCTTCTACTTTAAGTTTACCGCCTTTTTCCAGGATCCAATAATAAGGAACAAGGTTTTTCCCGGTTTTAAGTAACCCTATTTGAAGCAAAGAATAATTATTTCGTATATATTCCTTAAATTCATCGGCAATACTTTCAAAAAAGTATGGTGGATAAATATATAAGTGCTTTATATGAAGTTTCTCCTCTAAATTCTTAAAATCTTCCAAAGAAGACGGCCAGCCGCATTTTCGACACGCATATCGGCAGGTAGCATACCCCTGAGAAAAGGTGAGCGCGAAGAACCTATCTTGTTTTTTTGTAATTTTATTTAAATATGCTCCTGCCACATCCTGGCCGAAAAAAACTGTTCTATATGGCGCTAAAGCGCTCTTATAAACTGACGGCAAAGTAATTAAAATGATAGCTGCAATTAAAATTCTTTGAATGATAAAATGCCTTTCTTTAAAGAAAGAGGATGCGTAAGCTGATAATTTTATTATAAAATAACTGCTACAAATTACCACTAAAGACAAAAATGGCATCTGATAATAATTATGCTGATTAATAAAATCAGAAAAAAACATAAAATACGGAATTATGGTAATCCCGTAAACAATAATAAAATAAGAGAATATATCTTTTTTATTTCGCAAGAATCTCATTGAAATAAAACTCATTCCTATGATTGCGAATAACATATAAAAAATAGTAAAATTTTCTCTTATGGCGTAATTAAGAATTATTTGGCCATATTGCCGCCAATAAGAAGGAGTGAATACCGAGAAAAGTTTAATTCTTCCTACTGCAGAATTAAATTGCAATGCGTCTATCGACTTCCACCATAACAAAAGTAATAACACAGGAAGAATAACAATAACAACTACACCCGCCCATTTCTTTAAGCTAAATTTTCGGAGATCTAATAGGGGGATTAAAAATATCAATCCGCAGATTGGCAAAATAAATGAAATCTTATAAGACAATGTCAACAAAAATGAAATTGAAAATAAGAAAATAAACTTTAGCTTGTATTCTTTAATAAATTTTAAAAAGGCCAAAAATGACAGTAGCATCCAAAAAAAAGCTGGGGACTCAGGTTGCAGGTTTCTGCCAAAGTATATTCCTAAAGGCATAATAGCCAGAATAAAAGAGGCTAAATAAGCAAAAGACGCGCTAGGCAATAAAAGATAACATAAGTGATACATTATAATTATAGCCCCAGCCATAAATAGCACTTGAATAAGGCGTGGACACCATAAATTTTCTATCCCTAAAAATTTCTGACATAATAGAATCTGGTAGGGCACCCAAAGAACCTCCGCATACACATTGGGAGGAGTATCCTTATCCCAGTTGTATACAAAATAAAACCTCTCTCGAGCATAATCACCTGTTTCTTTCATTAATTCTGCTGCTCCTAAATACTCATTCTCTTTCATATTGTGGTAACCTATAGCCGGAAAACCAATATGGTAAAGCCTGATCACAATAGCAAATAGTACCAATATAAGTAACAATAAAAATCTTTTCATAAATTTATCTTGTCCTTTATTACATAGAGGGGGCGGCCCTTTACCTCTTCGTAGATCCTGCCTATATATTCACCGATTAACCCTAAAGAGAATAATTGAATACTACTAAAAAAAACAACAACAATCAATAGCGATGTCCATCCGGGTAATATCCTATTCGGAAGCATTATCTTAGACATCATCGCATATGCCATTAAAATAAAACTTGATATTATGCCAATAATCCCTAAAACGGTTACCATTTTCAAAGGCTTAGAAGAAAAAGAGGTAATACCATCCACGGCTAATTTAAAAGATTTCAAAAAAGAATACTTTGGTTTCCCCGCAAATCTGGCGGGTCTGTCATATTCTAATGTCAATTGGCTAAATCCAGCTAATACCTCCAAGCCGCGCATAAACCTAAAATGCTCTGTTAATTTTCTTAAATAAAGAATTATCTCTTTATCTAATAATTTAAAATCTCCACTATCTAGTGGAATTTCCACTGTCGTAAGTTTATTTAACAAACGATAAAATATTTTAGCGGTAAATTTCTTTAAACCGCTTTCCCCTATTCTCTGCTTGCGTTTCATATGAATAATCTTATACCCTTTATTCCATTCCTTAATCATTTCCGGAATAAGCTCTGGAGGATCCTGAAGGTCAGCATCCATAATAACCATAGCATCCCCGTCAGCTGCATCTATGCCGGCGGTAATTGCTATTTGTTGACCGAAATTTCTTGAAAAGCTTACTACTTTAATTCTCTCGTCATCGCGAGAAAAACTTCTAAGCAAGAGGAGCGTATTATCAGAACTTCCATCATCTATGAAAATTATCTCATACTTAGTAATTAGTTTTATATCCAGGCATATAGTAAGCGTCTCTTTCAACCTCTCAATTAGCTCTTTAATTACCTTATCTTCATTAAAACAAGGCACAACAATAGATATTTTCATTGCTTAGTCCTTATAAGAAATCCTTATTTCCTCTTTAAAAACAAAAGACTGATAAAGAAAGAGGAAAAAACTGTTTGCAGACCGATAATAATCAAGGTCATCGCAAAGATAGATTCCCGTATCCTATATAATGCCCCGAAATTTTTAGAAAACCATTCTATGAAAATAAAAAGCGTTACGCCAGATCCTGCCAAAAACACAATGCCTCCCAAGATAAGCCCCTTTTCTAAAGTAAAGTGCCGCTGAAAAAATGAAGTCAAAGAATCTGCTTTTAAAAAACCTTCTCTTATAGCGAAAGAATGGGCAAAAACCCCCATATGAAAAATCTGATAAGAGAGAATGCAAAGTAAGCTCGCGAAAACCATGAGATGCGTACCCCAATAGCGGCCTAAAAACAAAAAAGGCCCTTTTAACAAAAAAAGCGAGAGAGAAATCCCTACTACCATGCCCAAAATGCCGGGAATAAAATAAAGCCAGGCAGGAGAATAAAGCAGCATAAACCGTACATGCCGCCAGGCATCAGAAAAAGGTTTCAATTTAGACTCGCCTTGACGCGGATAATAGTTAATAGGTATTTCGCAAATCTTTAAATTATTCTGTAATGCCGCGACTACCATCTCTGTAGCAAACTCCATACCCAGGCTTTTTAATTTCATCTTTTGATAAGCCTCTAAAGTAAAGCCGCGCATTCCGCAATGGATATCAGAAAGCCGTGTACGAAAAAAAAGACGGCACATTCCTGAAAGAATAGGATTACCAATATAGCGGTTCATCCAAGGCATTGCCTTTTTGTGCATCTTTCCTTTAAATCTTGAACCCATTACAAAATCATAACCCTGACGTAATTTTTCAAGAAAAGAGCTGATGCTGTAAAAATCATACGTATTATCGCTATCCGCGATAACTATATATTTACCTCTTACTGCCTCTAACCCCCTCAAATAAGCCGCGCCATAACCCTGAAAAGGCTCATAAACAACCACCGCGCCTTTTAATTCAGATATTTCTCTTGAATGGTCAGTTGAGCCATTATCCGCGACAATAATTTCTCCCTTAAGGCCATCTCTTATAAAAACCTCTTTAATCTTTTCTATACAGCCGCCAATGGCGCCTTCTTCATTTAAACAAGGCAAAACTACTGAAATTTCGATATTATCGCTCATCTTCAATCCCATCCCAAACAATCTCAAAAACTCCAATATAGTTATCTTCGCCTTCTTCTTCTATAAACGGTTTAAAATACTTAAGACCCTTACCTTTCAGGAAAAGCAGGCGTGCAAATAAACTGCCTGCCAACTCACGATCAAAAGCTATGCAACGATACTCCTCTTTCTGGTTTTTAAAAATTAGGACAGAAGGATTTAAGTCATTCCCAGGATAAGAGATTTCTTCTAATTTGCCCTGCTTAAGAATAAAAAGGCTTCCAGGCGTTATATATTTTCTATCAGCCGAAGAATACATATCCACAGTTTGCTCTTTAGGGTTATAAACTAAACCATTATCAAAAAACACAGCGCCATTTCTTTCAGACCCCATTTCTATTCCGCCACGAAGCTGTAATCGCGGTGACAGCCAAAGATCTAAATTACCTTGAGATACTAAAATAGCTTCATCATAAAGTTTCCGCGCCTGAGAGCTATCTATGCCCCATTCACTAAGCTGGCGCGTAATCTCTTCTTTGGTTTTTTTATTGATATTTTTATTTATATAAAATTTAACAAAATCCCAATTTCCGATATATGAAATAGGAAATATTTTATACTGCATTGTAGAATCAACAACAAAATAGGCTTTATCGGGCTTATTAAAAAGTATTTTACTTACATCCTTGGCTGCCAAGGGAGGCAAAAACTTTGCCAAGCTATTTTTGGCTTCCAGAATATCGCAAGAAAGAAGTTTCTTTAAAAATATCACGGATTTAATGGGGTCCTTGATATGCTCATTTATAATATCAAACGCCTTATTACCTCCATTATTTAACATGCGCAAAATTCTTATTGCCTCCTTTTCGTTATTTGTTATTAAAACGCGCGCCATCCAGTAAGCCTGGGGCATATCCTGACTCTGCCCATCAAAGATAACCCTGCGGTTAGCAACCACCCTAAACCAATCCCCAAAATCCCACCATGAATTAATAATCGCCTCCTTTGGCGTATATTCTTTTATCTGGGTTAATGCCCTATACCATGTATCACCCATAAGAGGATACGTCCCTCTAAATAAGCTATAGGCGTTATTAAAAAGCCCTGCCATTAGCGCTATTACAATTACCGCGATATAGCCAAGCATTATTTTTTTTGTTTTATAATACTTACACAATTCGCTCACGCCCCAGCCTAAAGACAGGCCAAGAGGCACAATAATAAACATAGAAAATCTTATACCCTTAAGGCAGGCGATACACATACTCATAAACCAAAATATCATAATAACAATAGCCTCGCGCTGAAAAACAGTACATTTTTTTTTAGAAAAAACAAATATGAACAGGCCCCCTAAACTGACAACTGGTAAAAATAACAGCCCCACCCCTCCTATAGATTTGGCAAGCGAAACAATATCCACCTTCCTTAACTCCGATACGGTAGAATAAACATTGGGCCAGATAGAAACAGTTAAGGACGTATTCAAATTAAAGGCATGTTGAATCTGACCATATAAATCTTTTAATGGCTGAATACCTGAAAAAATAATAACCCAAAAAGAACTAAATAATAAAAACGAAGATAACGAAAAAAGGCGCTGACGAAATAAAGCAAAATTCTCTTCTTTATACTGCCAATATATAAAAACAAGATTTACCATAGAATAAGCTTCACATACAAAAATGATCGTAGCTATAAACCACCAATACTGCCAGGTGCAACAAAACAAACCTACCCAAAAACCCGCGATACACATATGCCTGGTCCTTAAATGAACGGATGAAGCACTGCAAGCCAAAAGATATGACCAGACAATTAGCAAAGGAAATAATAAATTAAATATATCCGTATCAAACCAACCCGCGCAGCTACGCGATAAAAAAATCGGCGATAAACCGACAAATAAAGATGTAATTACGGCAGTTAAATTATCCCAATGATAAAAGCAAAATAAATATAACAAGACTATAAATACAGCGGTGAAAAACAAAGGAAGATAAAATAAAAAATTAAAAAGAGGCGCAGGATTAATAAAAGAAAAAACCTTATAGAGAAAGGAAGAAAAATAAAAAAGAAAGTTATTCCAGGAAATATAACTACCAGACGGGGCAAGCATAAAACTATTAAGTTCTTTACCGTCTACAACCTTATCGCCCACATGGCCAGAATGAAAAACGTTCTCTGTATATTTTGCCCAATCCCAACAATCCAATTCCGAAAGATACGTCTGACCTGCCGCGTCTTGATAAGGATCTTTTAATTTAAAATAATTTTCCTGTATTAGTTTTTCTACTTCTTTTTTATTTTGTTTTTTATAGTCGGAAAGCGCGACATTTGCCAAAGTCTTCTTGGCAAAGATATTAAGGTCGGAGAATTTCTCGTCAATTCCTTTAATTACTTCCTGCCTGATTTTTTGCTCTACTATGCTTTTAGCTTGATCTTTTAACTGAGGCAGATAAATAGAGCCAGCGCGAAAATAAATATTCGCTCCCAAAACAAAACTAAGCGAGACAATAAAAATAATGCGTTTCTTTGATTTTGGGCTCAACTTACAACAATTAGACAATAAACGCAATAAGCGCGTTAATTTAAACATAATTTCTCCTAGTATAATATTCTTGCTATACATATTTTATGGCACTATTATAAAATAGCAAATTTTCGTTGTTTTGTAGGGGCTTGATTCATCAAGCCCGTGGAGATACTTCCGAAACGCCTTTATAGATGTTCCCTGAGAGACATAGTAAGCATAAACCAACTGGCAGAACCAGTAAGATACGAATACATCCCCCTGCCTTGCGAATCAAAATATTCCGGAAGGCAAGGATAAATTTTAGATTGCCCTGTATTAACTGCCATATTATAAATTGAATCTAAAGCTCTCTCTGCCTCATTAACAAATCCTCTTATCCGCAACGCGTAAGCAAACATAACAATCATGTGGTTAAAAAACGCGCCATTCTCCTTATTCCCATAAGCAAAGGAAAATGCCCGGCCTAAATCATACTGCTCTCCTTCAAAATTAGTATTCAGACGATACCCTTTTATTTTCTTATCAAAAAGATATTTTTGGACATTCTTTAAAATTTCTTTAATCTGCTCATCAGTCGCAACCCCGCTCATTATAGGAAAAACCTGCGAAACCAAACTCATCCTGACTAAATTATTTTTAATTCCCTCAACACATTCCTTATTATTATCGTAATAACCGTTAAAAAATCCCGGCTCTACCCACTCGTCCTTTCTAATATAATCCATCATCCATTCGGATTTTTTCCGAAGATCACCGACAAGCAAATCAACATCTATAGCAACCTTATCTCCTGAAATACAGGATCTCGTCTTCGCGAAATAATTATTTAATACGGATTGTTTTTGCTTAATATCATTATAATTTATTTTGCCCAAAAGTATCTTAAATTCTTTGGCAATTTTAATTTTACTTTTAGTTGTTTTCTCTAACAAACTTGCCAGCAGACTTAGGTTTTGAGCGTACATACAGCTAAAAGCAACACTCTCTCCATTTTCCTTAGCCATATCCAAGCCGTCATTCCAATCCGCGCCTTCAAGCCGCAAAAAATTATGCGCTCCAACATTAAAAAACTGCGCCAGATTCTGTATCAAAAGATGCTCAAAAATAGTTCCTTTGTAAATCTTTCCAGAGACAGTCCTTAATTTATTTCCTGCCTGCGATTTCCAATCACGATCGCAACCGCGCGATCTATAAATATGCTGATCGCGAAAATAAGTAGCCTCTTCAAAAAGAATATCAAAATCCAGCGTCCTATCCAAATATAAATTTAAAGTTAAAAGCGGCCATACACCATGATCCATCCAAACGCGGGCAATATCATTGCGGTCAGCGATAAATTCTCCTGTTTTTTTTCCAATAATAGTGGCATTTGAACCATCAATTCTTACGCCTGAAATATTATTAACCAGCATTGCCCGCGCTTCAATAGGATCATTTAATATGAGGCCCAAACAATCCTGCCAAAGGTCCCGCCAACCGCGGCCGCCTTTTCCGTAATCAAAATCGGGTAAAAAGGAGCAACCAAAAAACTTTCTCAAAACCGGCTGTATACTTACCCAGCGAAGCCAATTATCAAAATGAGCCCTTAAAGAGTTTTTCTGCTCGAAAGGCTCATCCTGAAGCCCGAGGGGCTGAAGAATCTCAAAAAATCCTTTCTCATTTCGCTTCCCATGGCCTCCCTGACTTAAACCAATCCAAAAACTCTTTGTCCTCTCAAGGGATTCTTTAATTTTATTTACGCTGTTGAATTTCCTAATAACCTCTCCAATTTGCTTTCTATCTTCGGTTATTCCCATAAGAACAACATAGACAACAGACTTACCGGGCAACAAAGCATGCCGGGCAAATCTCAATGCCCCAAAAGCCTCTTTACCCTGCGCATCACCTCTAACCGGCAGAATATTTTTTAACACACTAGCTGGCGCCTCAAGGTCGCCATCATCTCCGCAGAACATCTCTTGTGTCGGATAAATATACTCAGGCGGAGTAAATCCATCTTCATAACCAAAAACAAAATAATTTGTTTTATTCGGCCTGTGCCCGGTTTCATCAAAAATCAATGTAGGACGGGCAACCACCCCAAATTTATGCAGTGTTACTCTTTGAAGCAGTGAAGTCACATGCCGGTGATCGCGAATATTTCCTGCCCCACGTCCATAAATCGGGATAGCCGCAATAGGCGTAAACTCTATTTTTTCCTGAGAAATATTAGTAATAGTAACCTGCATTATCTCAACCGGCTCGCCTTGCGACCCACGGCTCCGCCGTGAAGCGAGCGAAACCGAAGGCTCACCAATTGCCGGTACAAAAGAAAGAATCTCTACCTTTAAACCAATCTTCTTATTTTCCCTTGAAATTTTATGCCAGAGAAGCCCTGCCTCTAATTTAAACTGGTCACTTTCAATTTGCTTTAAATCTTTTGAAACCCCGGTTGCTGACCAGATTTTATTTTTTTCAAGGTAAACCCAAAAATTTCTTGAGGCTCTCGAATCTGTTAAATCAATACGGGAAACAGGAGTAAGCAAAAATGAATTCTGATTAGATTTTATATCTCCGTGCAGATCGGGAGAAATCGATGACATCAAGGCGTCATTACAAAGAGGAAAATAAAGGCTCTTAATTTTATCTGCTGAATAAGATTCAAAACTTCCGAAATTATCTGTCCACTTCCAAAGGTTATTTTCCATTTTCTTCTTTAGCGGCCTGTTGCGAAATAACAAATTTTCGTTGTTTTGTAGGGGCGCGATTTATCGCGCCCGTCGGGATATCTCTTTCGGGTTCGATAAATCGAACCCCTACAGGCGATTCTGCAACAGACTCTTTGGCGGCTTTTTTAAAAACATCCAGATATCCGGGATCCAATATTATGCCTAAAAATTCTGCTTTCAGCATATCTTCCAACGCTTTTTTATATTCGTAATTAAGATAGTGCGTGATTCCGCGATTATAATAGGCATTAGCATAAACAGGATCTAATTCAATAGCCCTGTTCAAATCTATTTTGGCTTTATTAAATTCGCGCTTACGATAATAGGTAAACCCTCTGTTATTATAAATGCGCGCGTAATCCGGGCAGGCGCTAAGAGCCTGATTAAAATCAAGAATCGCCTCATCCACCATGCCTTTTCTCGTATAATCAATCCCTCTAAAGATACATACCGCTGGCTCTTTAGCAATCTTTCTATCAAAAAAATCCCCTAATATTCTAAGCGCTTCCTTTATAAGGTAAACTTCCCGGTCTTTCTTCAGGCCATCATCAAACTCTCTCTTTGCCTCTTCGAATTTACCCTGGACCGCGTATTCCAGACCCCTATCAAGAGACATTGGTTCAAAACCCTTAACATAGGCGTGAACCTTAGTTGTCAAAAATAAAAACATAAACAATATAACTATTTTTCTTAAATAAAATCTGCGCATCTTTCTACCTATATTATACCTAAAAGCCCGCCAAGAAATTGGCGGGCTTTATTTGGTTGCGGGGGTGCGATTTGAACGCACGACCTCAAGGTTATGAGCCTTGCGAGCTACCAGGCTGCTCCACCCCGCGAAATTTTTCCTATAATTCCTATAATGGGACATCCACCCCAAACAGGCCACAATACTAACCAACCAACTAATCCTTTTTCGTAATTATCTTAATCGGAATCTCGCCTTTACGCACAACTCCTAATTTTTCTCTGACGATTTTTTCCTGATAAACCGAATCTTCTTTTATAAGCCTAATCTCTTCCTGTAAAAGAGAATTTTCTACGGTTACGCGTTTAACCCTATCTTCTAATTCCTTTCTTTTGTCTCTAAGCTCCTGCAGTTTAGTGTAACCCGGCAAGAATATAATCAATAAAAAAACCGCCAAACCAAAAAGCCAAAATGCCTTTCTCAATATCAGCAGCATTTTTCATTTCCAAAGCAAACCCGCGTAAAGCGCCTTAGAACCTAATTCTTCTTCAATTCTTAATAATTCGTTATATTTACAAATTCTATCAGTGCGCGATAATGAACCTGTCTTAATCTGGCCTGCTATGCTCGCCACTGCTAAATGGGCAATAGTTGTATCTTCGGTCTCGCCGGAACGATGGGAAATAATCGCTTTATATTTATTCTTCTTAGCAATATTTATTGTTTCAATGGTTTCGGAAAGCGTACCAATCTGATTTAACTTTATTAGTATAGCATTACCTATGTTTTGCGCAATACCTTTTTTAAAAATTTTCGGGTTAGTCACGAATATATCGTCACCAACCAATTGAAGCCTACCGCCCAATCTCGTAGTCATCTCCTGCCAACCCGTCCAATCATGCTCGGAAAGCCCATCTTCTATAGAAAGAATCGGGTATTTATTAAGCCAATTTTCGTAAATTTGAATTAAATCCGAAGAAGTTTTTTCAGAGCCTTCAAATTTATAAAATCCGTGTGTATCCGTATGTAATCCGCCTATATCCGTATTTTTATAAAATGAACTGGCCGCGCAGTCTAAAGCCAAATGAATATCGCTTCCCGGCTTATAGCCTGCTTTTTCAATAGCCTGCAAAATCAAACCAAGCGCTTCTTCATTCGATTTAAGGCTCGGAGCAAATCCGCCCTCGTCTCCAACGGATGTGGATAAACCCTTAGATTTCAAAAGCGATTTTAAATTATGAAATACCTCGGTTGCCATACGCAATGCCTCGGAAAATCTGGCCGCGCCTACAGGCATAATCATAAATTCCTGTATATCCAAATTATTATCCGCGTGCATACCGCCATTTAGAATATTCATCAGCGGTATGGGCAAAATTCTAGATTTTTCAGTACCTAAAAATTTGTATAACGATTGCTTTTTTGAGGCTGCTGCCGCCTTAGCTACAGCCAAGGAAATACCCAATATCGCGTTAGCGCCAAAATTAGATTTATTTTCAGTACCATCTAATTTAATAAGCAGTTTATCTACTTTCTCAAAATCAGGCGCTAAACCCTTTATTTTTGAAGCAATTATCGTATTAACATTGCTGACTGCCTTTAATACGCCTTTACCTAAATATCTTTTTTTGTCACCGTCTCTTAATTCCAAGGCTTCATTCTCGCCTGTAGACGCGCCCGAAGGAACCGCGGCAGAGCCTTTTACGCCATTATCCAAAATCACATCTACCTCTATAGTAGGATTGCCGCGTGAATCCAGAATTTCTCTCGCAAAAACTTTCTTAATTTTCGCCATCTCATTACCTCCTTAATTAATATAACCCAACGTTATTATATACACAAAAACAACTAAGTCAAGAAAAACCCTTGGTCTTGTCAAACCAAAATAGAAATGTCGTATTTTCATATTTCAATTACGGAGTGTCTGAATCGTCGCGTTTTTGGGCGAGCAAGCTCGCCCCTACTTTAGAATACGACATTATCATATTGGGATGACAGAAAAACCCTTGACCCCACAACAAAAAAAATTGACTTTAGCTGTTTAATATGGTATCTTTATTTTAAGGTTAAAATTTTTAATCCACGCGGTTAGTTTTTTACACCGGAAACAGGTCCGCCTTTGGCGGAAATCTGTAAAAATCATTTTTAATATGAACTGGAAAATAATTAAATTTTATCTAAGACTTTATTGGCTCAGGATAATCCTTATTGTAGTATCTCTAATTATATTTATCATTTTTAATCTTGTAATTATGGCTGGGCTCAAGGCATGGAAAGAATCAGAATCATACCTTAGACAATCCCAATTAGCCGTTTTTCCCCTGCAAATGTTTATGTATAGCGTTATGGGTATTATCCAAGGCGCGGTTTACGTCTTTATGATGTATTGGATGTTTTATAAAAAAGGTGGCGAGGGATTTACCCAAGTAACTAAAAAGGCTGTCAAAGGCAAAGAATTGCTGATTACATGGGATGACGTTATTGGTATGGATGAGGCAAAGCAGGAATCCTTAGAAGTGGTAAAACTGATCAAGGACCGCGCGGAATTACAACGTATAGGCGGAAGAATCTTAAGAGGAATCCTTATGTTGGGCCCGCCGGGCTGTGGTAAAACATACTTAGCCAAAGCTATTGCCACAGAAGCAGATATTCCGTTTATCCCTATGTCTGGTTCGGAATTTGTAGAGATGTTTGTAGGTGTAGGCGCGGGAAGAATTCGCAGTCTTTTTAAAAGAGCGCGCCAATTAGCGGAATTAAAAGGCGGATGTATTATCTTTATTGATGAAATTGATGCTGTAGGCATGCAAAGAGCCGCGGACCCGGGTTTTGGAGGGCAGACTGAGACCAATACAACCTTAAATCAGCTTTTAGTGGAGATGGATGGCCTTAAGGAAAAAGATATAAATATCGTCATCATCGGAGCAACTAATATGCCTGAAAATTTTCTTGACTCCGCACTCCTTCGGCCCGGAAGGTTTGACCGCAAAATTTATGTAGATTTACCGGGCTTGGAAGACCGTGAAAAACTCTTTGCCTATTATATAAAAAAGATTAAATACAATGCGGGAGATATAAAATTTGACCGGCTCGCGAAAATAGCGGTAGGTTACTCTCCGGCAGATATAGCAAATGTTATAAGAGAAGCGACATTAATTGCCGTGCGCCATAAAAAAGATGCCATAACAATGAAAGAGATTGAAGAGGCGCGAGAAAGAATAGAATTAGGTATAAAAAGAAAGATTAAGATGAGCACGCGGGAAAAATGGCAAACCGCTTATCATGAAGCAGGCCATGCCATTGTAACATACCTGCTTGCGCCGGGTAAGGATGTATTCAAAGCCACCATAATACCCCGCAAAGAAACAATGGGGGTGGTCTGGACTCCGGAAAAAGAAGAAACTTTTATCAAAGATCAAAATGGGTTATCAAACGATATAAAGATTTCCTTAGGTAGTTACGCCGCGGAAAAAATCAAATTCGGCTACACTACTGCCGGAGTAGATATGGATTTCCAAAATGCCTTAGGGATTGCCCATAATATGGTCTGGCGCTGGGGAATGGGAAAATCCGGCCTTATTGGCAATTTTCATACTCTTATACGACGAGGCGTTCAGTCGCTTTTAATGGCTGAAGAAACAAAAGCAAAGCTCGATTCTGATGTCCAGGAAATCTTGCACACCTGCCTAAAAGAAGTTACCGAACTGCTCACAAAAGAATCCGCGCTCCTGGATAGATTCTCCCAGGAACTATTCCAGAAAGAAGAACTTAATTACGATGAAATTGAGGCCATCTTTAAAGAACTTGGTAAGGCTCGCAGTTAAGATTCTTATCGCCTCATCCTTTCTTTGTGGCTGCACTTCCTCTACTACGCCCACATATCTTACGAAAGATGCTAGTCAAGCTATCCAAAATATTTGTAAAACCGAATACAATATTAAAATTATAACAAAACTATCTGGCTCCACGGTTTGGATTTATATGCCGGTGGAAAATATTATTTCAAAAGCGGATAAACCAGAAAAATCTAAAGAATACTTTATAATTAAAAAAAATATAAGTGCATTTGAATACGGCAAACTAAAACTTAGCTATTACATAAAACCCATCCCTGAAACTGAAAAACTGCAAGAAGCCACCCTTAATAAAGATATCGCGGAAAAAACTAATAAGGTTTTTCGGGTCATAAGCCGCGTAATCTTTAGTATGGAACGAACAAAAAAACAACCGAAATTTTACTGTTTCATAGTTGCTGACACTAAAACCGGAATTTTAATCAAGCAAACCTTCTATTGCCTTGATCTTAAAAAAGTATTGTATCAATTTATCTCCCAAACTGAATTCCAACATCGCAATATCCAGGAGACAGAGATAACTTTTCAGGCAATAGGCAATAAAGAGGGCTTAAATGTAAATTATAAGGATATTACTATGCGGGAATTTATCGCGAATCAGATAAGGCATCGCGTATTATTGAAATTTCAAAAACCAGAAGTGAAACAAAACGCGGATATAAACAAAGAAATAATAAAGATAGTCGCTAACGTTGTAAAGATTTACAATTTTAAAGATTTTCTAAGCGTAGAATTAAACAACATCTTTACTAAGAAAAAAATATTGCTGAATCGAGCAGCCATTCTCGCAAAACCTGTCGAATAAAACCTTTCACTAAAATTATGTTGCTACCACACCCATACTTCTAAATTTCTTATACCTCAATTTTAACAATTCATCTTTATCTAAAGATTTTAATTCTTTCAAATTCCTATTTATTGCCTCTTTTAAATTTTGAGCCACCTTTTGCGCCTCACGGTGCGCCCCGCCTAATGGCTCAGAAATCACCTCATCAATAATACCTAATTTTAAAAGGTCCTGCGCGGTCAATTTTAATACCTCTGCCGCTTCAGGCGCCTTTGCGCCATCCTTCCAGAGTATCGCGGCGCAACCCTCAGGAGAGATAACCGAATAATACGCGTTCTCAAAAACGCAAACCCTGTCTGCCACACCAACACCCAATGCCCCTCCTGAACCACCCTCGCCTATCACTGTAGAAATTATGGGAACTCCTATTTGAATCATCTCCCTTAAATTAAGCGCGATTGCCTGCGATTGCCCGCGCTCCTCCGCGCCTACTCCGGGATACGCGCCAGGCGTATCTATAAATATTATGACAGGCAAATCAAACTTTTCTGCCATCTGCATAACCCGGAGCGCCTTACGGTAACCTTCTGGATGCGCGCAGCCAAAATTGCGCTTTAAATTCTCCTTAATGTCTCTGCCTTTCTGATGGCCAATAACAACGATTTTCTGATTATCTAATTTCGCCATACCGCAGATTATCGCCTTATCATCGCCAAAAACCCTGTCGCCATGTATTTCTATAAAATCAGACATCAGCATACTAATATAATCCCGGCTGTAAGGCCTTTGAGGATGCCGCGCAAGCTGCACTTTCTGCCAAGCGGTTAAGTTACTGTAAATATCTTTTCTTAAATGCTGAAGCTTATCTTCCAAGCGCTTAATCTCAGAAGAAAGATCTATCTTTTTGCCTACAACGAAATTTCTTAGCTCCTGAATCTTTTTTTCCAATTCCGCGATTGGTTTTTCGAAATCTAATCCGGCCATTTTTTTATACACGAATTCACACGGGTTAAATATCCGTGTTAATGAAACTGTTACAAAATTAATTGTAGGGTTCGATTTATCGAACCCGAGAGAAATATATCTCAACGGGCGCGATAAATCGCGCCCCTACAAAATAATAAAAATTTTTTATTTCACAACAATCCCCTAATCCGTATCCTTAGTCAACAATAACGACCTCTGTCCCCTCAGGCACAATTGTATATAATTCCTCAACTTCAAAATTAGCCATACGCACACAACCTTGAGTAGCCTGTTTGCCTAAACTCTCTGGCTCGGTAGTGCCGTGAATACCATAACTTGCCAAATCAAGCCCTAACCAACGCGTACCCAAAATATTCTCCGGACTGTCAGCAGGTATAACCGCGCCATTCTTGAACCATGTAGGGTTAGGAAGCTTATTAACAATTTTAAAATTTCCCACGGGAGTAGAATTATTTTTTCCCGTTGAGACAATGTATGTTTTTAAAATTTCCTCACCAGATTTTAGAATCAGAATATTCTGAGATTTATCCACAAATATATTAAAAGGCACAGTTATTACTTTAATTTTTCTTCCGGGAACAATCTTATCACTGGTCAAATTGTTGCTCTTTTTAATCAAATCGGCAGTAGTCTTAAACTTATTAGCAATCTTAATTAACGCGTCTCCTGGCTTTATTTCATAAAGGACGCTGTTAGAAGTTACTATAGGAGAAAACAATAGCTTTATGTTTATCTCTTCAATCATTTTTTGCCAATTCATTACATCAGCGGAATTAGAAAATTCAACAACTAATTTTTGGTACACGGCTTTAGCGTCAACAAGATTACCCTCTGCCTGAAATTCTTTTACTTGGGACAATAAATCGGACATAGTAAAACCACTGCCGCTGTAGGATTTTACCCGCGAAGGAGTTGAAATTTTTTTAACTTTGGCCGTAACCGCGCCTTTGGACCCCGCCACCGATGAGGCAGCGGAATTACCCTTTATCTTCAACACCAAGAATACGGCAATCAACGCGAATATTACAAGCGCTGCTATCCAAATCTTCTTATTCACTTCGATCTCTCTTTCTGTGGATTTAGCATGACACTAAAGCAATAATTATACCTAATAAAAAACCAGCAATAACCTCAACTGGCGTATGACCGACGAGTTCACGCAGCCGCTCCTCCTGAATCCTGCCTTGCCAATAAATATCATCCATTACCTTATTTAGGATTCTAGCCTGTCTTCCAGTCGCGCGGCGAACCCCCTGCGCGTCAAACATCACTACTATGGCAAATGAAGCGGCCAAAGCAAAATAAATACTGTCAAATCCTCTTTCAAATCCCACAGCGGTAGCCAAACAAGACGCGCCTGCCGCATGGGCAGACGGCATTCCGCCAGTACCCACAAACCAACGAAAATCAAATCTTCTTAGCCGAATCACCCCAATAAGAACCTTGATTGCCTGAGCAATCAGCCACGCGGAAAGAGTGGTTATAAAAATTTTATTCTTAACTAACTGCGTTAAAACATCTTTCATTATTGTTTGGGGGCGGGGATTACTTCTATTTTAAAATTAGCCGAATATATCTCCTTACCATCCTTTATAAGATACCCACGGTTTCCTTCAATATTTTTTTTTCTCTCAACCTGTTTTTTTCTCTCCACATGTACTTTGCGCGCCTGCCCTTTGATCTCTCTAATAGCCTTTTTAAGTTCAATGATAGAGCTTAATTTTACCTTAAAACTCTCATTTTCTTGCAAAAGCCGCTCTTTCTCCTGTTGTAATACTTCACCTTCTATCCTTGAAAGGCAAAATCTTGAATTTAACCCTTCAATTACCTGCGCTGCCTTTTCCGCATCCGCGAATAAACTACCAATCCTTATTTTACCTGCCTTTAAATAATTTCTCAATTCTGAATTTCTTTGCTTAAGTTGATCGCTTATATTTTTTTCTTTGCCTATGTCCTGCAAGAGGTTTTGCTTCTCCTTCTCTAAAATTACCATCTCATTCCTTACCTTATTTAGCTTATCAGATAAATCATTCCTCTCTTTTAAGCTGCGGACAAACTTAAAAACGCTAACTATGGTAATACTAAACAAAAAAACAATTAAGATGTTCTTAATCAACCCTTTATTCATAATTCCACTAACATTAAGAGATATTTAAGAAATTGCTGAAATATCCTAAATAATACGGCAACCCCTAATCAAAAAATTAGAAACGCGAAAAACAAATATCATTTAAATATTAGATTACCACAAAATTTGTAATGAAACAAGCCTTTTCTTAAAGGGTTATGGGTTAGCGCTTCATTTAAATACTTGACGGAAGATTATAGTTGTAGTAATCTATCAACAATAGACATCTTATAATGAGAAAAAGAAGTAAGATGTCTGATTACGGTGATTAAGAAGCGGATTACGGAGATTAAAAACAGCAGAGTATAAAATCGGATTATTGATAGACTTTGGTAATAAAAATTGCCAAATGGGGTGATTAATAGTTTAATCGCTGTAATCTTTAATTAATCTCGGTAATCAGGTATAATCTCTAAATTTATACCTGAAGATTATACCAGGAGGTTTTAAATGGCTGAAATAAAATTCGAAGAAGCATTGAAGAAATTAGAGAAAATTGTTGATGATCTAGAAAAAGGAGATATTTCCTTAGATGAAGCATTAAAAAAGTACCAGGAAGGCATTGAATTATCCCGGGTTTGCAGTCAAAGGCTTGAAAATGCCAGAAAAAAAATAGATATCCTCAGTAAAGACAAAAAAGACGAATTTGAATTAAAACCATTAGACGAAGTAAATACGGAAAATTAGCATCCAGCGCATAGACGGACTTTACTATCCGCTATATGCTATACACTATCCGCCATACAAAAAACATGCTGTTGGAAAAGATAAGTAGTCCGCAGGATTTAAAAAAACTCAAACCAGACGAATTATCCGGGCTTGCTAAGGAAATCAGGCAAAGAATTATAGAGGTAGTCTCGCAAACCGGAGGTCATATTGCTTCGAGCTTAGGGGCAGTTGAGTTAATTATCGCGTTGCATTACTGCTTAGACACGCCCAATGATAAAATCACTTTTGATGTAGGGCATCAGGCTTACGCTCATAAAATTCTTACGGGAAGAAACAAAGACTTCTCTCGCCTCCGACAATATCAAGGAATAAGTGGTTTTCTCTCCAAAGATGAATCTATCTACGACGTATTTACCACAGGGCATTCATCTAACGCGGTTTCATTAGCTTTAGGCCTTGCCTGCGCGAAAGATATTCTGCCAGAAGAAAAATATTTTAAGGTTGCGGCAGTTATTGGCGACGGCTCTCTAAGCGGAGGACTTTGCTTTGAAGGCCTAAACAACGCGGGACATCTTAAAAAAGACATTTTAGTTGTTCTAAATACTAATGAATTAAGCATCGCCCCAAATGTGGGCGCTTTAAGCACGTATCTTAATAAGATTATTTCTTTGCCTATATACAATCACTTTAAGGATTCCTTAGAAAATTTTGTCCAATCGCGTATGCCCAAAGGAAGCCAGCTGATAAAGTTAGCCAATAAGTTTGAAGAGGGCCTTAAAGGATTATTTGTTCCCGGTATTTTATTTGAAGAGCTAGGATTTCGTTATTTCGGACCTCTTGATGGGCACGACCTAAACAAATTGATTCCCGCAATAAAGAATATCCTTAATATTAAAGGGCCAAAGCTTTTACATGTAATTACTGTAAAGGGCAAAGGTTATCTGCCCGCGCAAAACCAACCCGTAAAATTTCATGGAACAGGGCCTTTTGAAATTGCTACCGGAAAAACACTAACTAACGCCGAGAGCGGCCTTAAAACCTACACAGAGGTCTTTGGCGCGAAACTAATTGAACTCGCCAAAGAAAATAAAAAAATAACCGCCATAACAGCGGCTATGCCAGAAGGAACAGGCTTAGATAAATTCCGCGATACTTATCCGAAAAGATTCTTTGATGTGGGAATAGCTGAAGGGCACGCTGTCTGTTTCGCGGCAGGGCTTGCTCGGGCAGGCGCCAAACCCGTTATAGCCATATACTCTAGTTTTTTACAAAGAGCTTATGATCAAATAGTTGAAGATGTGGCTTTGCAAAATTTACCAGTTATCTTTGCTATTGACCGCGCTGGTATTGTGGGAGAAGACGGAGTAACACATCAAGGAACCTTTGACATAAGCTTCTTAAGAACCATCCCTAACTTGGTGGTAATGGCGCCAAAAGATGGCCCTGAATTAGAAACAATGCTTGAATTTGCTTTGAATCTGGATAAACCGGTTAGCATAAGATACCCAAGAGATAAGATCCCAAATCCTAGGGTCAAAATTACAAACAAATTACAAACAAATCACAAATTAGAACTGGGAAAAGCGGAAATATTCAAAGAGGGAAAAGATTTTCTAGTAATTGCTCTGGGAAGTATGGTTTACCCAGCGCTTGAAGCGATCGAAATTTTAGAAAAAGAAGGCCTTTCAGGCATGTTGATTAACGCGCGTTTTGTAAAGCCATTGGATATAGCCTTATTTAAAGCTCTTGGCGCGAAAACAAAATTTATTTTTACCGTGGAAGAAGGAATTTTAGACGGAGGTTTTGGCAGCGCGGTTAACGAAATAATAAATAACCGACTAACAAAAATTGCCTTACCTGCTAATTTTATACCCCAAGGCTCAAGAGATATTTTATTAGATAAGTACGGATTGACAGCCAATGGAATTGCCAATAAGATTAAAGAGGTTATAAATGGCTAAAATTACCATTGATAAAGATAAGTGCAAAGGTTGCCTGCTGTGTATCAATTTCTGTCCCAAGAAATTGATTCTAAAAAACAGCCAGTTAAATAAACAAGGACTGAACTACGTAGAATTTAAAGAAAATGGCGGGTGCATCGGCTGTTCTTTTTGCGCGATCATCTGTCCGGATTGCTGTATTACCGTGTATAAATAAGATTAGCGTATAGCGT
>ERZ1292640.504-Hain-H43-02um-R1-504-length-31806-cov-11_pt2 | contig 27187 bp, 33 predicted proteins | sample MGYA00564404_ERZ1292640 | MGnify/ENA primary metagenome ERZ1292640 (study PRJEB36523, sample SAMEA6512636) | groundwater metagenome | collected 2019-01-08 | study: AquaDiva: Metagenomics assemblies of 32 groundwater samples | reverse complement strand
ATAGCACGAAAACGCTTTTAAAACTGCCGCGGTAACAACGCACGCGTAGTGACACTCGCAGCTGCCGCGGGTGGAAAACACCCCGGAAAACATCCGGCGGGCGCCATAGCAATTAAAAGCAATCTCGCGATAAAAAGAAGTTGAAATGGCAAGACCAAAACGGCGGGGCGACCAACTGCGCCTGCGCCCGGGTTTCGGCGTGGGCGCGCCCGACTTGCACCTGCACTCGACGCTATCGGACGGCGCGCGCACGCCTCACGAGTTGATAGACACGGCGCACGGGTTAAGGCTGCCGCTCGTGGCCGTGACTGACCACCACACTTTCGAAGGCAGCAAGCTTGCCGAAGCAGCTGGCGAAAAGCGAGACGTTGCCGTGGTGCCCGGCTCGATGGAAGTCAACGCGCGGCACTTATGCCTGCAAGGAAGAAAACCGAAGCTTGCGCACGTGCACCTCTTGGCGTACTTCACCACGCCCCAAGCGCAACTCGCCGTAATGACGCACGTCGGACAAGCCCGCAGCCTCGAGGTGCGCAACGTGCAGAAGGCGCTTGAAGAATTCAGGCAAGCAGGCTTCCGCACAAACCACATCCGGCTCGACGACCTGCCGCGAAAAGGGCTGACTGGCACGAACCTGATGTCAATACTCTTCGGCGTGAAACAAAACCGCAGTGTTACGGGCAACGCCGCGCGAAGGCTGATTGCACACTACGGCCGGGTGAAGACGTTCAACAGCAACGTGGACGCCGCGCAATTCATTTCTACGGTGAACAAGCACGGCGGGTTCGTCGTGCTCGCCCACCCTTCCTCACCGCACTACACCGCAAGCGAGGAAGTGATACTCGACCTCGTCGACGCCGGGCTCGCCGGCATTGAAGTTATGCATCCCGACCACACGCCGGGCGAAACGAAACGGTTGATTGCCCTCGCCCAGAAAACCGGCTGCCTAGTGCCCACCATAGGCTCGGACTTTCACACGCGCGAACAAACCGTAATGCCTGGCGTGACGCGCGACACGCTGCGCGCGCTCGCAAGGAAAACCAACCGAAAATTGTTAGGTTCCGACAGCGAACTTTCCGAAAGGCTGCGGCAGTTGATGCGCGAGAAAAGGTGAACTCGTGAAGACAACTGTTTTCCGCGACTGCGGCTCAATGGACAACAATTGCTACGTCGCCGAAGACGACGGCGAGGCAATTGTCATCGACGCGCCGGAAGGCAGCGCGCAGCGAGTGGCGAAACGCACGGCGAAGGCCGGCGTGCGCGTGACGCTCCTCGTAAACACGCACGGCCACTTCGACCACACCGCGGACAACGCAAAGTTCAAGAAGCTGTTCAACTGCAAGATAGCGTGCCACGCTGACGACGCGAAAATGCTCGAAAAACCTGGCGGGCGGGAGTACGGAATTGAAACGCAGCCGAGCAAGGCCGACGTGCTGTTGCAGGAAGGAATGGCACTCGCTTTCGGCAACGCCTCGTTAACGGTGTTGCACTGCCCCGGCCACACTCCCGGAAGCGCGTGCCTCTACTGGAAGGAACGCAACGAACTTTTCTCGGGGGACGTGCTCTTCCACCAAGGACGGGGCCGCACCGACCTGCCAGGCGGCGACGAGCCGGAAATGCTGCGTTCGCTCGCGCGCCTCGCCCTACTACCGCCATCCACGCGCGTGCTGCCCGGCCACGGCGAAGAAACCACTATCAGGAAAGAAAACCCCGAGTGTGCGGTGCGTTAAAACCCAAAGAAATAATGCCGAAACCAGCGCCACCGCCGAACTTATCAACCACCACGCGTTAAGCTAAGGTTATGGGCAGTTGGCGTTACGTCAAAGGCGCGCACGCCGAGCGCGAGCTGCTCGCCCTCCTGCAGCAAAAAGGTTTCAAGGTGGTGCGCGCAGCGGGAAGCGGCGTGCAAGGCGACTGCCCCGACCTCCTCGCACTGTCGTCCACCCGCAAGTTCGCCGTCGAGTGCAAGGCGTGGAAGAAAGCCGTGTACATCGACAAGCCCAAATTCATCCAGATGGAAGAATGGGAGAAAGCAACGGGAATGCCGGTGCTGCTGGCGTGGAAGCCCCACCGCAAAAACTGGGCGTTCTTCCCACTCTCGGCAATGCGCGAAACAAGCCAATCCCACACCGTCGGCGAAGGCGACCTGGCGCTGGGAATGACGCTTGAAGAAATCACGGCTGCCAGCAGGGCTTGACGCGCAAACCATCAGCCAATATGCATTTTAAAATCACGAGCGTCACGCCCGAAGGGAGGCGCGCCCGCAATCACGCCCGTCAACAGAGCGGGGCTTCCACGCGACCCGCGCAATTTGATTCGCAAAATCACACGAGCCCGATGAACCGAACGGAACCCGCAAACCACGCCTTGAAAGGCGCGGGTTCCGTGGGGTTCCTGAAAATGCGAGGCGCATGGAAAAAAACTGTTACCGCAAGCATTGCTGCAGCGATAAACTGCCGGAAACTCACGCGATGAAACCCTGCGCCTCTAAGAGTTCCGCCAGCCACACTGCGCCAGCAGCCGCGCCCATGCGAGTGTTGTGCGACAAGAGCACGTACTTCAAACCCAGCACGCTGTCCTGCCGCACGCGACCCACGCACGTGGTGAGCCCCCCGCCCTCGTCGCGGTCGAGGCGCGGCTGCGGCCGCGACGGGTCGGAAAAAACTTTGATGAGCCGCTCGGGCGTGGAACGCGTCCTCACTGCAGGAGCGAATCCTTCCAACGCGGCAACAGCCCCCTCTACCGTAGGCGTCTCCTCGAACGAGGCGAACACGCTCTCGAAATGCGCTTCGAGCACCGGCACGCGCGTGCATGTGCACGAAACGGGGAAAGGCCTGCCGAGAATCTTATTCGTTTCGCGTTCCACCTTCTCCTCCTCGCCGGAAATGAACGGAATGACGTTGTCAATGACATCCAACGCCACCACGCCAGGGCTCCGGCCGGCGCCCGACACGGCCTGCGCGGAAACCATTACAACACTCTTAAGGCGGAAGGCATCATCAAGGGGCTTCAACGTTATGGCCAAGCCGGTTGTCGTACAGTTGGGAATGGGCGCAATAAACCCCTGCCACCCGCGGTTCGACCGCTGGACGGAAATGAGCTCGGAATGCTGGGGGTTCACTTGAGGAATGATGAGCGGCACGTCCGCCTCGCAGCGAAAGGCCGATGCGGTGCTTATCACTGCGCAGTGCTCGGCAAACTTGGGTTCAAGCACCCTCGCCGCGTCAGACTCGAGGCAAGAAAACACCACGTCAAAATCACGCGCGTCGAGCGACGCTGCGTCGCGCACCACGACATCGCGGAATTCTTGCGGCACCCCGCCATCGGCATACCAACCGACCACGCCGTTGCGCGAAATCGCTTCGACATACGGCTTGCCTGCAGAACGCTCGGAAGCCGCGAGGCAATCCACGCGAAAATCGGGGTGACCCCGCAACGCAACCATCGCTTGCTGGCCCACAATGCCCGTAGCCCCCAGTATCGCAACGCGCTTCATGCAACTCCCCCCCTTCCGAAAAACTCGTCGTGAACAGCGTTAACCGCAACCCCGTAATCACCCTCGCGAATGGCCACTGACAAGCCTATGCCCGACGAACCTTGAGATACCAACTCAATGCGCACGCCCTGGGAGGCAAGCGCGCTGAAAACGCGCGAAACAAACGCGGGGGAATTCACGCCACCTCCAACAATGCTCACTACCGCAAGCTCGCCTTTGCAGTCGACCTTGAAGCCCTCCAACTGCGAAAGCGCCGATTGCACGCGCCCCAAATCGCCTTCGGCAATCGTAAAAGAAACGTTAGCCTGCGTAGTGCCAATAACATCAACAGACACGCCCGCCTGCGCCACGCGGCCGAGGACGTCGGAAACAACTCCCGAAACGCCCACCATACCGTCGCCCGAAACGCTCACGAGCGCCACGCCACGCTTGCCCGCCACAGCGACAGCCCCTGCGCCAGCCACAACCTCCTCCAACACAGTTCCCACCGCCGCAGGGTTGAAAACGTTCTTCACCTCCACGCGACAGCCCGTGCCTTGCAACGGCTCCAACGCCGCCGGGTGCATCACCTTCGCGCCGAAATGAGCTAGCTCGCTCGCTTCGGCGAAAGACAAACGGGAAATCAAACGCGCTGTCGGCGCCAAGCGCGGGTCGGTAGTCATAAAGCCATCCACGTTCTTCCAAAACTCGAGCTTCGACGCTCCGGCCAACCGCGCCACCACGCCGGCAGTATAGTCACTCCCGCCCCTGCCGAAAAGGCAAACCTCGCCCGCAGGGTTCACGCCGTAAAAACCCGTGACAACGCTCTTGCGCGGCGGAACGGCGGAAGAAACCAAGTCGCAACGCGCGTTTTCAAAACCGCCAACCGCCGCAAGACCTTGTTCCGCAGGCCAAAACGAATAACCAGGCAAACGGCTGGCAAGCGCGAGGCCGGAAAGAAACTCGCCGCGCGAAACGACCTTCGCGCAAAGCGCAGGGCTGCACGCGCCAGCGGCGGAAACCTCGCGCAAATCATTTCCCAGCTCGCTGAAAACCCGCGCAACCGGTTCAACCGCCCGCGAATCTCCCGGCTCAAACAACTGCGCGTGCCTCTCGCGCAACGCATCCAACTCTCCTTGAACCGCCTCGCCACGCTGCGCCTTGCCTACCAAGCCAATCAACGCATCCGTAACACCCTGCACTGCGGACACGACGACGAAATCTGCATTAGCCGTCAAGACTATTGCAGCCGCACGGTCGAAATCACCCGCCTCCGCAAGAATCCCCCCGCCAAACTTTTGAACCAACACCACAAACGCCCTCCTGCAACAATCATTCCAATACGTCAACGAAATCGTGCAGCACGCCGTCGCCGCGCGAAGCAACCCAACCCGCCGCTGCAAGCGCGCCCGACGCGAAACACGCACGCGAAGTAGCCTTGTGCCACAACTCCACGCGCTCGGCGTTACCCGCAAATATTAGTGCGTGCTCGCCCGGCAAATCGCCCAAACGAAGCGAAAAAACGGGAACGTCAGCAGGAGTGCGGCCAATAGCCGCGAGTATCCTCAACGCCGTGCCTGAAGGCGCATCGCGCTTCTGCCGATGGTGCGATTCCACGAGCGCCAAGTCGCAGCCCGGCAGCTTCGCAGCCAAAAGCTTTGCCGCTTGAATGAAAACGTTTACGCCCACCGAATAGTTTGCCGAGATGACGCCGCTCCCCCCGCCCTCTGCCAGCGCTGCACGAATCGCCTCCAAATCCGCAGGCTGCAAACCCGTCGTGCCTATCACGAGCCGCTTGCCCATCCCTGCAGCCAGCACGGCGTTCCTCGCGCAAGCCTCGGCAACAGAAAAATCTATCACTACGTCAGCAGCCGCGAAGGCCTCGGCGGGAGAAGCGAAGCAAGGCACGCCTTCCCCCCGCGGGGCAGCGGGGTCGAGCGCCGATGCCACGGTAAAGCCCTCGCTCTTCGACGCTAGGTTGAAAACCTCGCGCCCCATCTTCCCCAAACCCGAAAAACACAAGCGCACCGGCATTTCCACCAACCCCCCTCCTGCCACAACATTAGTAACTAACCCAAAACACGTCGTTCTCAATACGCTCGCCAATGTCAACGTCGAAAAACTCTGCCACCGGCTCCAGCAACTCTGGCGACTCGCGCCACACGCAGCGCAACGCGTCGCGCACGAACCCAACACCCTCACGGCTAAGCCGCCCAAGCGGCCTGCGCACGCCATAGTCAACCATACCCAAACCCGCCATCACAGTCTTCACCGGCACGGGATTGCGAAACTTCTGGCCGCCCGCCTTCACCGTAGCGAGGAACAACTGCGAAAGCTTATCGTTGAAGGCGCGCGCCCCCTCCACATCCGCAGCAAGGCTGCACAAGCGCGAAAAACCTGCAGGCGCGACGTTCGACATGGTGGCCACCACTCCGTTCCCCCGAATGAGCGGGTCGGTCAAGAGCGCTAAAGTAACTTCGTCGTCGCCCGACATTATGGCAATGCCAGGGCACTCGGCGCGCGTGCGGCGCATGCGGTCTAAGTTGCCCGTCGCCTCTTTCACCGCATCAAAGTTCTCGAACTCGCGGTGCAGCTGCGCAAGGTCTTCCACCGACAATTCGCAACCCGTCCTCGCAGGGATAACGTAAGCCGTGAAACGCATTTCAGGAAAACGCGCGCACAGGGGCGCGTAATATTCGCGCCGCAACTCGAGCGAGGAAGGCCCGTTGTAATAACAATCAACTAGCAAGCATCGCTTCACGCCCAGCTCTTGCGCCTGCGCAGTCAAACGCTCGGCGTGCGAAGTGACATTCCCGCCAGTTCCGGCAACCACGCGGCAGCCTGCGTCAAGCGCAACCTCGATAAGCTTGCCTTTCTCCGCGTCGCTCGTGGCGGGAGATTCGCCGGTAGTGCCGTTCACCACCACCTCGCGCACGCCGTTCGCCACTTGAAACTCCGCCAGCCGCCTGAAGCGCTCGAAATCCACTTCCCCCCCGCGCATGGGCGTAACGAGCGCGGTAACGCAAGCGTCCACCCGAACCACCTATCAACGAAAAGGAGGAACAAGAATTATTAAAGCAACAGAAATGTTACGAAAACAGTAACGGCAACGCCAGACTATTGCGATATCAGCAATAACTCGAATGCTGCGAAACGACGGCACGGAAGCGGGGGGTAGGATGCCAAGACGACCGCCAAAGCGCTGCTACGAAACGTTTTTGAGCCCTTTCGCAGATGTTCTCGTATGCCGCCAATCCAATCACTCCAGTCAATCCGGCCACTGCTGCCAATCCGGTTGCCGCGGGAAATCAACAAGTTCTACGCAGGCTTGCGGAAGGAAAGCAAACCGGAAATAACGCGGTTGAAGCAGCTTGATGAAAAGAAAATTCTTTCGGCGGGAGAAAAACGCGAAGTGCGCTCGCTGCTCGGAACAATTGCGTTCAGGACGTCCTTGGCGGCGGACAGCGCCCAAGAAGACTTTTCCGACGGCAGGCGACCCGCAAGCGCCGAGAAAAACATTCGAGCATTCGAAAAACTTTTCGGCCACGCCCCCACTTGCCTTAGCGGGCTGGATCATAAGCCGGCCGCGAGTTGTTTCTCGAACGTGCTCGCGCAAAACCTAGTGCTTGAAGAATTCGGGGAAAGCCGGGTAGGCGTGCTGTGGTTCTATGCACACGGAGTGCCGACAGTAAAGATTGGCGGGGAAACTTTCGTGCTCGAACAATATCGCTCGGCGGAGGAAGCGCAGACTCTCCGCGAGTATCTTAAACAAGTGAAAACTGCTTACTACGACCCGGCACACCGCCACCACGAAAAGTTTGCGAGAGTCTTCACGAAAAACCCGCGAGAATTCGAGGAACAACTGCGTAAAGCAAGGCTGTTCACGGGACTGCGGCACGGCCTCGCGGGGGCGCACACTAACCTCGCGCTGCACCTCCACAACCTCGGTTTTAAAGAGTTGGCTGAAAAACACTTTCGCGAGGCCGCGGAACTCGCGCACGGCAACTGGACGGCGCGGTTCAACCACGCGGTGTGCCTGGGCTACCTAGGCAGGTGGAAGGAGTCAACCGCGCTGCTGGAAAGGCTCGCGCGCGAGCAGCCCGACAGCAAAATCGCGAATGACGTCCTCGCGTGGACGCGAAGGCACGATGAATAACTGACGGATACACCCGCGGAAGCCGCATCCGGCAGCGTTCGGCAGGCTGCTCTCTAGTTTTGTTTAAATAGATTGCCGGGAGAGAGTTGTTTGCACAAGGCGCCTTTCATGGCGCCCCTGCTTGAAGGTGGTTTAGATGGCTCGAAAGAACGGTGAAAATGCCTTGCTCGAGGCTTCTGCAGATGGAGAGTTTCAAGTGATTGCGCAAGGGGAGGAAGTGAAGATAGAGAAGAAGGAAGGCCTCGAAGAAGGGGGGGCGCGCCCGGAAAAAATAAAGCGCGTGGAAGACTTGCCGGGAGTGGGCGAAGCCACTGCGAGGAAAATCAAGGATTGCGGTTACGATTCTATGGAGAAGATAGCGACGAGCATGGCGGCAGAGCTCGCCGAAGTTGCGGGTCTCGGGGAGGCAACTGCCGCAAAAATAATCAAGGCGGCGCGCGACTCGCTCGAGATGGGTTACGAAACGGGCGACAAGGTGCTCGAGAGGAGGAAGCTCATCGGAAAGATAAGCACGGGCAGCAAGGAGCTTGACAACCTCTTGGGAGGCGGGGTGGAAACGCAAGCAATCACCGAGTGCTTCGGAAAATTTTCGAGCGCAAAAACACAAGTCGGATTCCAGTTGTGCGTCAACGCCCAACTCCCGAAAGAGCAAGGCGGCCTCGAAGGCGGCGTGCTGTTCATTGACACGGAATCTACCTTCAGGCCGGAGCGCGTGGCGCAGATTGCAGCCGCACGAGGGCTTAACCCCGACGAGATACTGAAGAACATACACGTGGCTCGGGCGTATAACTCGGATCATCAAATCCTCCTCACGGAAAAGGCCGAAGAACTAATCAAGGAACACAACATAAAACTCATCATCGTGGACTCGCTGACAAGCGCATTCCGAGGCGATTACACCGGCCGGGGGGAGCTGGCCGAAAGGCAGCAGAAGCTAGGCAAACACATCCATCGGCTCCAACGCCTGTCCGATATGTTCAACCTCGCAATATACGTCACGAACCAAGTTATAGACCGGCCGGACATACTGTTCGGCGACCCCACCGTCCCAGTTGGGGGTAACGTGCTCGGGCACTTGAGCACCTACCGAGTGTACCTGCGCCGCAGCAAAGAAACGCGCAGGATTGCCAAGCTCGTCGACTCGCCCAACTTGCCTGACGGCGAGTGCGTATTTCAAGTCACCGAGAAAGGCGTGGAAGACACGGAGTAGAAACCAGAAGGCAAGCAAAGGCACCCGCCCCAAAAAAGAGTGAAGGAAGGCGGAAAGGGAAAACCCCCTGAAAAAGAAGGATTGACTAGCGGCGAGCACACCGCAAAAACGGAGTTGATGTAAATGTTTGCGTTGGACGCGTTCGGCGAAACCGAGTTCATGGCATTCGGGCCGAACGGTTTTTTCGAAGCCCGGTGCGCTAGGGAAAAACAGCGATAAGCCCCTAGCGTGAAGTAAGAAAAAGTTTTGGCGAAAATAGTTTCAAAGTTTCCGGGGGCGGGAAGAAGCCCGAGGGGAATCTTGTTTCCCTCCTCGACGCGCTTCTTCCACTCGGGTTAATTTTTTAAGCTCAAGGTAACATTGAACGTGTGATGGCACGACAAAGTCACATCGTGGTGATGAGGCTCAACCCCGAAGGCGTAAAGCCTAAACCGGGGCGAACTGTTTTTTCGGCAGTAGCCCTCCCGCAAGCAAAAGCGCTGGAACTAGCAAGGCTAGTTAATAAAGCCAATGAAAAATTAGCGGAAGGCAGAACTCCAACGAAACTTGTCGACAGGGCACTAGAACTCGCCGAGTCGGGAGAAACGCAGTATTACCACACTGCGCCTGACAACGCGCCCGCAGTTGGTGAAGTAATGCCTAGCCATAAATTTAAGCGCGCGCGCCTGCAACTGGCCGAACGCCAGTCGCCGGAACTCTAGAGAACTAAAACTCCACCGCGTTCTTGAACGCTTCGGGAAGCTTGCGGCTCAAATCGGTGGCCGTGAAGCAAGACCCCTTCTCTCTCCGCAACAATTCTCCGGCATAACCGTTGAGCCACGCCGCGGCGCACGCCGAAAGCGGCAGAGGGTTTTTACAGGAAAAAGCGGCTGCAACCCCCGCAAGCACATCGCCAGTGCCTCCCCGCGTCATTTGGGGAACTCCACTTGCATTCTTCAACAAACGCTTTCCGTCACTCACCCAATCGAAGCCGCTGACCGCCTTGTCCTTCAAAAGAATCGTGCAGCCATAACGCGCGGCGGCCTTGCGGCAGGCTTCGCCACTCGCCTCAACGCCGAAAATAAGCTTGAACTCTCCCGCGTGAGGCGTCAACAGAAAGTTGGCGTTCAAAAACCGCTTGTCCACGAGCTTCAACGCGCCCGCATCCAAAACTATTTTATTACTCCCCCCAAAAGCCCGGCACAAATAGTTAACGAGCTTCTTTTGCGCGCCTCCCACCCCCAAGCCCGGGCCTATGAGAATGGCGTCAGACTTTCGTGCTGCGGCAAGCAACCCGCGCTTAGGCACTACAACCACGTCGGCCTCCCGCCGCAGTCCCTTCGCAGCTTCAAGGTTCAACGCGAAAGGCGAGTGGTAGAGACACAAGTCCACGAAGCCCGCTGCGGCACGCAGTGAATGCAAAGGCGCGCCCGAGTATTCCTCACTGCCGCCCACTGCGAGAAGCACGCCGTTTTCCCCCTTCCTGCCTGCTGGCCGGGGGCGCTGGAGGGCTTGCACGTGGCCCGGGCCGCACAAGCATTTCCACGCGGGCGGAATGCCGATGCCCACGACTACCGCGCCGCGCGTTTTCGCAAGCTCGAACGAAACAGTCAAATCGGGATTCACGCGGCAGCTTGAACCCTCGCCAGTCGGCACGTCAACGCACACGCGCTTGGCAGCCAACGCGTTGACGGCCTTCACTGCGGTTTTGAAAGGCTCGCGAGGCACGCCTACCTGGCCACCGCCGAGCATCGCGTCAACAACCACGTCCGCCGAAGCGAGCGACTTGCGCAGTAAAGGCTCGCGAAAACCACTCGAGTCCGGCACGGCAATCGCACTGACACCACTGGCTTTGAGGCACTCCCAATTGCGGTGCGCTTCCACCGTGCGAATGCCAGCCTCGCTGGAAAGCAGTATTACTGCAACGCGGCAGCCTGCTGCCACAAGATGGCGGCTGGCAACGAAACCATCCCCTCCGTTGTTGCCAGGGCCGCACAACACCGCCACGCGAGCGGGACGAAAGCGGGAGAGCACTTCTACCGCAACCGCCCTGCCGGCATTCTCCATCAACTGGAGGGAAGACAGCCCCCGCCACCGGGCGTTCGCATCAAGAATGCGGGACTCGGTTTCATTCAAATGAATCACCCTGCCGCCTGAAGGCTCGCGGCGTCCACCAACAACTGCGCGCCTTCATCCACGGGCGTTGCGGAAATTCGCACGTCCAGAAAGCCTTCAGCCAACAAGCTGGAAACGTCGCACTCGAAACGCGCAGGCACCGCACCAACAATGCCTTCACACAACGCGCCACTCGCGTCACCTACTGAAATGCGCGCACGACCCTCCGATGCGGACGCCTCAAGAACAAGAATGGCAGTGCGCGCGCCCCTGGCGTCGAACTTCAATAACAGCGGCACGTCCGCGAGCACGCTCTCGCCATCCCGCCACGACAGCGCGGCAAGAGGCGCGTTAGCCTCGCGGGGAAGCACCGTCACCGGCCGAACTGCCGAAGCGATGGCAAGGCTCGTTGCCGGCGCGGGCAACAACGGCAAGACCGCGAATAGAGCCAGCACCATTAAGATTGCGGCGCCAGCAGCGGCAACCTTGTGAAAATTCGCCGGATAGCCACGGCGCCCCGCCCTAGTCACTATTTCCGTTACCCCGCCGGGAGTTATAAGCAATGCGACTCCCCGCCCCCGAGTTACGGCAATGGACGGAACCAGTGCGCACAGGCAGTTTGGCTTGTTACTACCGCAAAGTATATAAATAGTCCTACCCATAGTATTGTTACTAAGTAGGAGTTACAACAAAAACGAATGAAAAACGCAGTTGATGATAATGGCTTTCGCAACCCCTTCGGGACTCAAGGCGTCGGGCACCATCAAGGAGGCCGCTCCCGCCCACAAGTGGGAACACGTGCCCATGTTCCTGCCCACCCTGACCGACGGCAAGGACATCGTGCAGATAACCACGAGGGCCAAGTTCCTGAAGGAAAACATCGGCCTCTGGAAGAACTGGCACTTCTACAAGATGCTGGCCGTGGTGCTGGGCGTCATCGCAATATTGTGGCTGCGCGTCAGCGTGTACCTGACTATTGCAGCGGCCGTGGCCGCGGCCTGGTCGTACGGCGAGTACATCAAGGCGAACTTCACGATAAACATGATTCTCAAGCGCAGGGACCTCCTGTGGACGAAGTAAGTAGAAAGAACTGGTGCTGAAAAATGGCTGAAGACCTGACGAAGATAAACCAACAGATAACCATGGGCGGTTCCCCCAGCACCAAGCCCGTCCAAGGAAGCACGTTCGTGCCCCTCGAGACTTCAAGCGGCATTCCCCCGTTGTACAAGATGGACAACCGGTGGACGTACCTCAAGGAATACATTTACGAGTTTTGGATGGTGGGCAAGAAGGCGCAGGTACTCGCAATAGTATACGCCGTGCTGGGCCTCCTCGTGATAAACGCCGTGCCGTGGGGCGCGATGCTGCTCTTCGCGCTCGCCGGCCGCTACCAAGGCATAGCCTGGTGGGGCAACGCGGTTTCAGCGGCGCCCGCCTTCGGAGGCTGCAGGGCGCTCGTGCTAGTCAACTAAGCAAAAATCATTGGTGAAAAAAATGGACTTCAGGTTCGGCTCGAAAAACTTTCCGGAAATCAACCCGGTCGTCCAGTTCATGTGCGTGCTGGAGGACATCGGGCTAGTGAAGTCCCTGCACGGCGCTGACTACGACTTCAACGACGCGCTCAACCGCAAGACGCTCCTCCTGCCCGACAAGGCCATAGATGCAATAGTCATAGTAATACTCGTGCTCGCCCTGCTCTCGGGCAAGGCGGGCTTCTAGGTGAATGCAATGCCGCAACCCCAAACCAACCTGACGACGCTCAAGAACGACGCGAAGAACCTCTTCGCCCAGTCCAACGCAGCCCCGGCGCCTGAAAAGAAGATGCAGTCCCTCTTCCTGCCCGTCGGCACTACTGGCGAAAAGATGGTTGACGGCAAGCCCCTGCGCGCAGCCCAAGTATGGACGAGGCGCGACTACATCGCAGACTACTACTCGGCTCCGAATTCGAAGGAAGGAAACGCCGGATCCGTGTACCTCGCGATGTTCTACACGCTAGTGTGCCTCGCACTCACGATAATTTCTTACGTCGCAGTCAACCCGTACGTCGCGGCCGTGTTCGCGTTCCTCACCGGCAAGTATTGGAGCGACAGGATAATCAACTACGCGTGGGCGGTCACCTGGAGGAAGGGCAGGCCCCTCATCCAAACAGTGTAAGAAAAAAAGGTAATGAAAAATGGCGCAACCCGAAATCAACATGGTGTCAATACCCGTCGAAGCCCCGCGCACGCTTATGGCCGGCGGCAAAAGGTGGGACTACTTCGAACGCTTTCAAGTATACTGGTTCGAGTACTTGCGCTACCGCGGCGCCGCAACGGGCCTCGCGATAGCCGGGCTCATCGCGCTGCCGTCGCTACCCCTCGCCACCGCGGTGCTGTGGGCGGGCGCGGCATACTGCTACCAAGAAAGCAAGCTTCGCGACAGCATAGTCAACATGCAGAGGCGCATCGTACAGTGCAATTGAGGTGAATGAAAATGGCTGAAGAATACGACATCCGCTCGACAACCGTGTTCGCCGACGCCACGCGGCCGATGATGAAGATGAACACGCGTTACGGCTACCTCTCGGGCTACGAAAAGTTCTTCAAGGAACGCGTGCGCTTCCGCCTGTACTTCATAATCCTCGGGCTGCTAGGGATATACTTGCTATTCACCAGCCCGCTGCTCGCCGCAGCGGTACTAGCCGGATCCATGTACTTCTACCAGCTCTTCGCCCACCGCGGCTTCGTCATAGGCAGCCAAAGGCGCATCCTGCAGGCAATGTGAAAACCGACTGCAAAGCCTAAAAGGCTAGCGCCACAACTTCCTAAAGCACGGCCTAAAAACGGACGCGAACCACAAAGCCATATTGCTGCAGCTTACAAAGCGCCGCCCACAAGCGCGAAGAACACCAGCACCGCGAGAATGGCATTCTCTATGAGGAACTCGCTGTTCCAGAACTGCGCGATAATGGCATCACTGAAAACTACAACGTGATCTATCAACGTATCCAAAGCAACCGCCCCCCCCGCCGAAGTACTACTGGCGAGTGGTCAAAATAATTTTGGCAGGAGGGTTCTTTTAAGCGTTTGGTGAGCTAAAGCGTTCCGTATTATTAGGCCTTGCGCGGAACCTCCCTAGCCGGGGGATTGCTGGTGAAACGAAGGGGGTTTCCGATGAAACGAACGGGTTGCTAATGAAACGGTGGGGTTGCTGATGACAAAATTCGTGTTCGTAACCGGTGGGGTGCTGAGCTCGCTCGGCAAGGGAATAGTCGCCGCTTCGTTAGCCAAGCTCTTGAAACAATCGAACGTCAAGACCAGCGTGATGAAGATAGACCCCTACCTCAACTGCGATGCCGGCACACTCAACCCGTTCGAGCACGGCGAAGTGTTCGTCACGCAAGACGGGTTCGAATGCGACTTGGACGTGGGCAACTACGAACGGTTCCTGAACGAGTTCGCCGTGCGCGAACAAAACCTCATGATGGGCTCCGTCTACAAGGCAGTGCTTGAAAAAGAACGCCGCGGCGACTACCTCGGCAAGACCATACAACTCATACCCCACGCGACGAACGAAGTGAAGGCGCGCATACGCAACGCCGCCAAAGTCACCGGCGCCGACGTGCTGGTAGTGGAAGTAGGCGGCACGGTGGGCGACATTGAGAGCGACATCGTGCTGGAAGCAATACGCCAAATGAACTTTGAAGAACCATCTGGCTGCACGACGTTCGTGCACCTCGCACTCGTGCCCACGATAATCACGGGAGAACCGAAGACGAAACCCATGCAACACAGCGTGAAGAGCCTTCTAAGCCGCGGCATAACCCCGAACGTGCTCGTTGCACGCTCCGACCGCCCCCTCACCACCCCGCTGCGCGAGAAAATCGCCACATTCTGCAACGTGCGCGACGAGAACGTATTCTGCTCGCCCACCGTTGAGACGGTGTACGAGATTCCCGGCGTGCTCGAGGCGCAAGGCTTGATGCGCACGGTGGCGGAACGCATGAAACTTGACGCGACGAAGCCGGACTTGGCCGAGTGGAAAGCACGCGTGGAAGCGCTCAAGCAACTCTTCCGCAAAGGCCCACGCGTGAAAATCGGCGTGGTGGGCAAGTACGCCGTCGCGAAGGACGCCTACGCAAGCGTGTTTGAAGCCCTCTGCCACGCGGGCGTGGCGAACGGCGTGCACGTCGAAGCTGAACTCGCGGATTCAGAGGCCTTGGAGAAAGGCAAGCCCGCGCTCGAAGGGTACGACGCAATCGTGGTGCCCGGCGGCTTCGGTGGACGCGGGGTTGAAGGAAAAATAATGGCCGTGAAGCACTGCCGCGAGAACGGCGTGCCGTACCTCGGCTTGTGCTACGGACTGCAACTTGCAGTAATAGAAATTGCGCGCAACGCAGCCGGCCTCGAGGGCGCGAACACCACAGAGAACGAACCGAACGCCAAACACCCGGTCATCGACCTGCTGCCCGAACAGAAGAACGTCGTGGACAAGGGCGGCACCATGCGGCTCGGCGCAAAGTGGGTGGAACTCAAGCCCGACACGCAAGCCAACGGGCTTTATGGCAGTGACAAGATATTCAAGCGCTTCCGCCACAGGTATGAAGTCAACCCCGAGTACGTGGCAGCGCTCGAGAAGGCGGGCGTGGTGTTCTCGGGAATGTTCAAAGGCAAGGACAACCGCGAGGACATAATGAAGATACTCGAACTGCCCGGCCACCCGTTCTTCATGGCAAGCCAATACCACCCCGAGTTCGACTCGCGGCTTGAAACCCCCGAACCATTGTTCAACGGCCTCGTGGCCGCGGCGAAAAAACGCGCGGAGAAAGCTTAAGTCTCGCGCGGTTTTATGTAAAATCGCTAGGCTCGCAACGCGCACTAATTCCCGAGGTGAGCTAAGGGCTCTGCCCCTATTACCCCGCGTCTTGCAGGCCGCTACTCCACGCCTTGAAAGGCGGGGCTTCTACGCGGCCTGCGCAATTTGATTCGCAGGACACCTTATCCCGATGAACCGACAACCACGGCATGAATGCCGAGGGTTCCGTTGGGTTCCTGAGAACGCCGGCGGGCGCGGACTATAAAAAGGCGCCTGCGCTGGAATATACTGCGCAGGAAGGGTTTGTTGCATGGTTGAAACCAGCTTGGAGGAAGTACGCGCCAAGTTCATTAGAACTTACGCCGCAGTGCCTGCAAAGCTCCGCGAGGAAATCATCGCGCTGGTTGACGACAAGCCGTACAACTGGAACGCCGCGTTCATCGAAGTCAAGGGCAAAACCAAGGCTGGCGACGCAATACTGCGGCACGCAGAGGCGCTAGGGTTGGTTAAGGACGCGGAATTGAGGTGACGGCCATAGACGACAATTACTTGACGAAGCTCGTGGTTATCCGCCTGCAGGCTATGCCGCCCAATTCCAGCTTTTCCGTTGGAAACTACGGGGATTTCACGCGCGACCAGCTTATTGGCGAAGTCAACAAGGGTTCTAGCGTAGGCAAGGCGGCAATAGAAATGGAACTTAGCTTCCTTCGCGAGATGCCCAATCTTGCCAGGAAACTGAGCGCATGACGAAAAAACTGTTAATAGCCCGCAGCGACCACGACATTGGTAACAGCTACCTCTAGGCGTACTCCGAAGAAATTATTGACGAAGCCGAAGCGCGCAGTTGGCAGGTTGAGAAGGCCGAGAAACAAGACTGCACTAGCAGTAATGTCGCTTCGCGACTAGCCAACAAACCGAACCTGGTTGTTTTCAACGGCCATGGCGCGGTCAACGAAGTTTGTGGCTACAAAAACGAGCCCGTCCTAGACTCAAGCAGCGCCGGGCTACTAGCTGGTTCTGTTTCGTTCATTCGCGCCTGCGGTTGCCTCGACGGACTGGGAAAGAACGCGGTCAAGCACGGCGCCAAGGCCGTTGCAGGATACCGCGGCGACTTCTGGATTCCGCGAGTCAACGAGTTTGCCGCTACGCCGTTGCAAGACCCTTCTGCCAAGCCCGTGCTTGACGCGTCAAACGTCGTGGCCCTTAAGCTCCTCAAAGGCGCGTCGGTAGGCGAGGCGGTGCAGGCCGCAAAGGAGAAGGCCAACGACGAGATACGGCATATGCTGGTGCGCGAGGAGCCTTACGACTCTCCTTCTCTCAAGGCGCTCGTGATAAACAACATCCTGCTCGGCTACGAAGGCGACGAAAAAGCCACGGTTTAGCCGCAGTCTCCCGCATATCTAGCTCCCGCTCGCGTTCCTCGTAATCCTTGCTTTAGGAAGCCTGCCGCCGCAGTTCTCCCGCAAATTCTTCTAACCCGGCGGGTTCGTACAACACCGCACGAAACTAGAACTTACGATTTTCGGTCAACAACCGAAAAATTCGGGGAAAGCTATAAAACTGCCAGCAGCCATATGCTCGCATGGCGCGCGGCTACAGTTTCACCCGGAAAACGGGCGGGCAGGAAGTTGCGGTAAGGCGCGTCAGCCCCAGCAAGATGCCGCAAGCCGATAAATCACCAACTATTGCCCCAGTCCCGTTTGCCAGCCGGCCTCGCGAAGAGATTGTCGCAGACAACCGCAAAAGATCCACGCAGGCTTACGTCCGCCATTCCGAGTTCGGCAGCCCGTGCGCCAGCGAATGGCGCGCAACCATACTAACGCTAGCGTTAGACAAAACGCTGCGGAACGCCGAAGCAGCACGCCGCGCGATTGAAATGGTGAAAGAAATAGAACGGCATGCGCGCGAGAATGGAATGGAACGGCTTGAGACTACGGAAACGATAATATCGCCGCGCTCTGCAAAAAAACTCGGTTTCACGCTAACGTCTGAAAAACGGGTGACTATGACTCGCGACGGCAAGCCGTACAGCATGTACCGCTACTCTAAGAAATTGAATTAAATACGCGGGAGGCATGATTCGTATATGCTGCAGGCTTACCGCTTCAGCCTGAAAACTGGCGGACAAGAAATTGTTGTGAGGCGCGTCAGCCCCCTGAAGTTACCGCGAGCTGCTAAAAAGTCATTAACTGCACTTGCAAGCACGCGCACGCCGCGCGAAAAAATCGTGGCTGACAACCGCAAGGATTCTACGCAAGCTTACGTACGCCATTCCGAGTTCGGCAGCCCGCGCGACAGACAAGCGCGCGCAACCATCATCACGCTTGCGTTTGACAGAAACTTGCGCAACGCCGAGGCAGTCCGCCGTGCGGTTGAAATGATGCGGCAAATAGAGCAGCACGCCCGCGAGAACGGAATGAAACGGCTTGACACTACCGGCTCAATACTCTCGCCGCAATTTGTTTTAAGACAATTCGGTTTAACGCTAGAGTCCAGCAAGCTGATGAAACCGCGCGAAGGCAAACCGTACTGCATTTACTACTACTCTAAAGAACTGTAGCGGACTCGCTTGACGCGACAGCTCACTCGACGTAATCGTTCACTCGACGCACTCGCCCGCGTGAATCCTCACACTATTAAAAAACCTGTGCCATAATGCTTGCGGCGGTAACATGCCTACGGAAGCTGCGTCAATTGCGGCGCGCACACTGTACGTGCAGCTATGCCTCAACGCGCTGAGTTTGCACGACCCTTCTGAAGCGATGCTCGCAGTACAAGACGAGGAACGCGGCAAGGATATGCTAGAATCGTTCGAATCAAGGACTAGCCAAAGATTCGGGCTTGAAGGCAGCGCTCTCGAGGCGCCGCACATTCACTTTGCGGAGTCGCTGCTGGACTCCGACGAGGTGTTCGAGCTCCGCAAACACATGGCCCAACGCCTCAAGCCACAGGCGGCAAGGCTCATGACCCGCGCAATTCCGCGAAGACGCGAGAAAAGCGGCGCCCACGCGAACCCCCTGCCGGCTGCAGACTGGGTGGCGCACAACATTGCAGCACGAAGCTTGCACGCAAAAATTGAACGGCGTCTCACCGCCTTGTGCGAACAGATTGTGAAAGACCGCGGCAAAGCCGGGTCGCACGTGGGATTTGCCATCGCCTGCCGGCACGGCTCTTCAACCGCGGATGAATTGCGTAGTGCGCGAGGCGACCCGAACCGCTGGCCGTCCTTAACGCGCTTGCGCGTCGAATTCTTCCCCCTCAAGGACAGGGGTAATAAGCCCGTTCCACGCAAGTAGCTGCATGAAGGCTGCGCGCGGCGTGTACTGGGGTCGGTTCAACCCGCCTCACAACGGACATTTGAAAGTGGTGAGACACCTGCTCGCCAAAGAATGCCACGAGCTCATAATCGCGATAGGCAGCAGCCTCGCGTCGCACACCGAACGCAACCCATTCTCCGGCGGCGAGCGCACGGTGATGATGCGCGACTTGCTTGCCGAAGCGGGATTGCTTGAAAAATGCATCATCGTGCAAGTGCCAGACGGCGAGTCTTACATGGCGACGGCCGCCAACCTCCGCGTCGCCTGCCCGCCATTCGACGCCGTCTACACCAACCGGCCAGTCATTGCCGACATATTCTGCCAGTGGGGCGTTGTGGTAAAAGGATTCCCGGACTTCGAACGCGGCAAGTACAACTCCACGACTGTGAGGAACGCGCTGCTGCGCGGCGGCAACGTTTCCAGCATTGTGCCTCCCGCCGTGGCCGAATGGCTGCGGAAAAACGGGGGAATCGAACGCCTCGAAACGTGCCTGAAAGACAAGTACGAATAACGCCCGGCTGGCTTGCGAGCCAACGTTACCGGATGAAATTACCCGTCAAGAATGCTTGCCAACCAAAACTTACCGGCCGATGAACTGGAACGCCAAGAAAACCACGTAAGCAAGTATCAACACCACGCCCTCGCGCCGCGAGAGGCGCGCACCCGTCTTCATGAACAGCACGCTCAACAGCGTGGCAGCCACCATCACCAAACCTATTGCCAGCGCCTCGCCGCCAGCCACGCGAATGGGATTCACCAACGCAATTACGCCTAACGTCGCCGTGCAGTCCACAATCACGTTGCCCATAATGTCCCCCAGCCCCAGCTCGGGATGGTTTTCGCGCAGCGACTGAAGGGAGAAAGACAATTCCGGAAGGCACGTGCCGAACGCAATCACCGCTCCCAGCACTACGAGCGGCAACTGCAGCGCGGCGGAAATGTTGATGGCCGCGTTGGAAACCATATACGCCGCGAGAAACATCACGCCAACCGCGAACGCGGCTATAACCACCTGGTCGAAAAAGTCGGACTTGTGCTTGCGAAGGTCATCCAACGTCTTGGAAAAGCTCTTGCGCTCCTCCACAATGCGATAGACGTAATAACCGAAAGCCAACAGCAGAACGACTCCGTCAAGCCGGGATATCTCGCCGTCGAAAGCAAGCAGCACCGGCAGCGCGGTGACGAACAGAAAATACAAGTTGCTTTGCAAAGTCTTGCTCTCTAGCTTCACCCCGCCGGCATACACCGCCACTATCCCCAGTATCAACGTCAAGTCGGCCACGTTCGAACCGAAAATCACGCCCAACCCCAAGCTCGAAGCGCCTTCGAGCGACGAAGCCAACCCCAGCGAAAGCTCGGGCAGCACGGATGCAATGCCAATCACCAGGAAGCCCGCGGTGAACTCGGTAATGCCGAACTCGGAGGCTATGCGCAACAGTGAGTTGATGGCAAGCTCGCTCGCCTTGATGATCAACAGCAAGCCCACGAGGATTAGACCCACGTCAACGAGCGACATAACTTGCGTTACTGCGCACGAGTTTAAAACACGCGCTTCCCGGCAAGCTTTCCATCACGAGGCGTTTCGCGGCTTCGCTTGACGGCTTTCCGAGAAGGTCATGCACGCGTCCTTCCTCCGCTATGCTTCCTTCGTCCAGGACAATCACGCGGTGTGCGACTTGCGCTATGAGGTTCAGGTCGTGCGAGACAATTGCGACGCCTTTCCCGCTTGCCGCGAGTTTCAGGACGGTTTCAGCAACTTGCGCCGACAACTCCTGGCTCAAGGCCGAAGTCGCCTCGTCGAGAAGCACGGCGTCAGGCTCCAAAGCGAGGACGCGCGCTATTGCGACTCGCTGCGCCTCGCCGCCTGAAAGAGACTGTGGAAAGGCGCCGGCCAAGTGACTTATTGCCAATTCTTCAAGCACCTTCCGCGCTTTCCCTTCAGCAACTGCACGCCCCAGCTTCAAGGCTTTCACTAACGGCAACGCAACGTTTTCCTTAACCGTAAGGTGGGGCCACAAGTTAAGTTCCTGAAAAACCAGCCCCCGCGTCCCAAAGTGCGCCACATCGCCGCAATCCGGTTTCTCAACTCCCGCGAGGATCTTCAGGAGCGTCGTCTTTCCAGAACCGCTCGAGCCTATGATGCCGAGCACTTCGCCGCGCGACAAACTGACCGAAGCGTTGCGCAGCACCTCGCGCGAGCCGTACGTCTTTCCCGCCCCGGCCGCGCGGATAAGCAACCCGTTCACTTCCCGCCCCTCACCGCGTTCGTCTCCGCGCGCTTGCTCAACAAGCTTAACGGGAGTATCATCGCCGTGTAGGCGACGCCCAGTACTGTATAGAATTCCATCGGGCGGAAGGTAATCGTAGCCGCGGTTGTCGCGGCGTGAAACAAGTCTGCCACCCCGACGAACGAAACGAGCGACGTGTTTTTCAGCATTTCCGAGTATTGCCCCGCGATTGCCGGCGCCTGCATAGAGACGGCTTGCGGCAATATTATCGACAGGATGATTTCGTACTCTGGAATTCCAAGCGAGCGCGCAGCCTCAACCTGCCCTTTCGGCACTGCCTGGACTCCTGCACGCACTATTTCGGCCAAGTAAGCCCCTCCGCACAACGTCAAGCCCGCCACCGCGCTTTCGAAAAGCGGCAGTTTGAACCCCAGCAACAACGGCATGGCGTACACTATCCACACTATCATTACTAAGATTGGCACGGCACGGAACAGTTCCACGTACCCCGCAGCAACGCGCCCCACGGCGTCCTTGCGGCAGCGCGCCAGGCCGAGCAACACCCCCAGCAGGCTTGACAGCACGATGGTCGCCGCCGCAAGCGCAACCGTCACCACAAGGCCATAGAACAACACGGTACTATAACTCGCAACCGCGTTGAGTTGCCACGAGTACGGCATTGCCATCAACCAGCGGCATACCCGCGTTTTTCGTGCAGCCAATCCGCGCCGTACTTCAACTCGTCTTTCTTGAACACGCCGTTCACTTCAGCATAATTGATTGCCGTGTCCAGAAAATTAAGGAGCTCTAAGTCTTGCTTGCGCACCGCCCAGCCCGCAGGGTTGATTTCAAGCGGGTTGTTGGCAAACAAGTCCACCGTTTCGTCGTGTTCTCTCGCATACTGGCGTATCGTCCAGCTGTCAGTAATGGCAACGTCCGCTCTTCCTGCACTCACCATCGCGAGTGCAAGGCTTATGTCGCTACCGGGCAGCGCAATTTTCTGCGCGAGCGGCAAATTCTTTTCCGCAAAATACTGCCCCGACTCGCCTTGAACCACCGCGATGCGCACGCTGCTCTTGTTCAAATCATGCAAGTTTTTAAACTGCCGCGCATCCTCCTTGCGCGCGAGTGCGCTGTCGCCGATGAAGATAATCGGCTTTGTGAACGCGATTGCCTTCGCCCTCGGAATCTTCTCGAAAATCGCCGAGACAATCACGTCGCAATCCCCGCTGCCGAGGCCTGCGGCAAGCGTGCCCCAGCTCACTTCGCGCCACTCCACCTTTAAGTTCGCCTCGCGCGCAATCCACTCGAACGAGTCAACCATATGTCCCGTTACTTTACCAGTCTTGGCGTCGAGGCTCGAAACCGGCGGGTAGTGCACCCAACAAGCGCGAATCACGCCGTCGCGCGTAATCCGGTCAAGAGAGCTTTCCGGAGCCTGCGCTGCAGACGGCACAGTGAAGATAACGATTGCAACAATTACTACAGCGGCTATAACGCCAGCTAGCTTCCAATCCATAATCCACCATCCTACGCATAAACTCTGCAGTACTACCGCAAGCCATAAGCATGCTTGCGGAGGGGTTTTAATCTAAGCTTTGGCACAATATTCTTAATAAAACTGAATATTTCAATGAAAAAATGGTGAAAATTAAACCGGCTGGCTTGGCGCTTGACTCGCGTGACCGCTGCCTACTTCTGAATTTGCAAAAGGATTGCCGCCAGCCGTTGAACGCGTTGGCACGCAAGCTCAAAACCAGCAAGGAGGTGGTGCACTACCGCCTATCGCGCCTAGTCGCAAGCGGCGTTGTGTCACGGTTCATTGCAGATTGGCCGCCCGAGGCAGCGGGCTTGTGCAACTACGTCATCTACTTCAGGCTTGAAGGAATGCCGGCAAAGTCTTTCGGCGAAATGCGGCGTTTTCTTGCCGCAGACTCGCGCGTGGCGTGGGTTGGCGAGTTGAGCGGCAGGTTCGATTTGGTTGTGAAAACTTACTTGCCGGATGCCGCAGAGCTCAATTCTTTCCTCTCGTCTTTCGCTTCTCGCTTTGGCAAGTTCGTGCGCGAGCGACAAGTTACTATTCGCATCTCTCAAACCTATTGCTTCGCGCCCCGCGAGCTTTTCTCGGAATTCTCGCCGCCCACCGCGCGGCATTCCGTTGCCGTGAAAAACGCGCAGCTGGATGCGATGGACTTGAAGATCCTCAATTTTATCGGCGGCAACGCCAGGGCGCCTTACTCGCAAATCGCCGCTTCGGTTGCAGCGTCGCCTGAAACCGTGAAGAAACGGCTTGATTCTCTGCGCAAGCGCGGCGTGGTGCGTTCCCTCTCCTGCTGGCTCAACGTGCGAAAGCTGGGCTACAGCCATTTCAAAGTGTTCTTGCGATTGCAGTACTCTACCGTAGAAAAGTTGCTCGGGGTTGCCGCGTGGTGCGAAGAGCACCCGAAGACGAATTTCATCGTCACTTGCATCGGGCCGTGGGACTTGGAAATCGATTTGGTAGCCAAAAACAATGAGGAGTTTCACGCAGCGTTAAACGAGCTGCGCGCTGCCTTCCGCGATTCTATCGCAGAGCACTCGTGGGTCGTAATAAACGCGGACTGGATAACGAAAGCCTAATGCGCTATCCCGCCGGGCGGCTACCGAGAGTTAGACGGAAACTTAGGAAAACGCACCGCATCCGGCACGCAACGCCTTTAATGCCCCCTCCGGCAGTAACTCTAGCATGCAAACGATTGGCGGCATGAAAACGGCCGGCAGCAGGCAAGCAATCGGCGTTGATGCGGGCGGCACCACGATAAAGGCAGGCGTCGTTACGGCGACGGGCGGGAAGGCGCGCGTGAACCGCATGACCATAATGCCAACGCCGTTTGGAAGAAACAAAGTTCTTGACGCGATAATTACCGTTGCGAAAAGGGCTTCGCACGGCCGCACGCTGCCCGTAGGCGTAGGCTTTCCCGCGCCCTTCCGCAACGGCAAGGCGATAAACGCGCCCAACGTCCCGTGCTTCCGCGGCGTGAACGTGCAAAAAGAACTGGCAAAACGGGGCTTGCGCTGCCGGGTTGCCAACGACGCCGTGTGCGCGCTGCTCGCGGAATTGCAGTGCGGCCGGAGGGACGGCAACCTCCTGCTGCTCACGCTAGGCACTGGCGTGGGAGGCGCGGCCTTCGTGGACGGCAAGATAACTCCCCTCGAACCGGGCCACGCGCGCCTTGAAGGAAAACGCACGTTGGAAGAACTCGCTTCAGCGCCGGCATTAGTGCGGGAAGCGCGCAAGAGAGGCCTGCGAGTGGAGGATGCCAAACAACTTTCAGCCTTCGAAACGGCAGGCAACCGCAAGGCGCGCGCAATAATGCTGCAAGTGGCAAGGCGGCTGGCGCGGTCAATCCACGGCAACTGCAACCGCCTGAAGCCCGAACGCGTGGTGCTGTGCGGCGGGCTCGCGAATTGGAAGAAACTCGTGGCAACGGTGAAGCGCGAGGTTGAGGCAATGGCATTCGCAGGGCGCAAGCCGAAAATCGGGGTTTCGCGCGTCAAGCACGCCGGCATTGTTGGCGCGGCGCTCTTGCAGGAACGGTTTTAAGCCCGCCTGCAGTAACGGGTTCGGGAGAGGGAATGACGGGCGAATCGGTTGTAAAGAACGAAGGCGGCAAGCGCAAGCTAGTCATAAACTACAAGGGCTCGCCTTACGGCGCCGACCTCGCCCAGTACGCGCCAGTAATGAAGGACGTGATCACGCGGCTGCAGACTGTGGATGCAGATGAGATAGTCTTGAGCGAGTATTACGAACGCATTTACAACGAAGAGCAGACGAAACTCTTAAAAGAAATCGCCGCGCTGCTCACGAGGCTGGAGAGCGACGCCGTGTGGTCGCCCAGCCACTTGGGCATTACCACCGACTCGAAAAAACTAGCCTCGCGCCACGACCTCGTCCTGCAAGTGGTAAACGGCTTGTCCACCGACCCCTTCCGCGCGTACGTGATGCTCGCGCAAGAGTTGAAGACCGCGCGCATGCGCAGCGATTCCCTCACGGGAGACGACTTGGAAGACTGGAAAGTGTACTTGTCTACGCTCGAGTTCATCTCCAGCCAAGTCGAGGCGCTCACGCTCATAAAAAGCATGAAAGTGTACGTCACGCAGCTCGGCAGCATCCCTGCAGACCGCAGCATCTACCACTCGCTATTCGAAGTTTCCATCAAGCCGTCGTTCATCGGCTCGCGCATCTTCTTCACCGGCGTCGAGACGCTCGAGCTCGTCGACCAGTACGACGTGCTGGGCAGCAAAGTGTACATCTACCGCCACCCGGACAAGGTGGAACACCTCTACTTCATCAACCCGCCCGAGTACACGCTGCCGCCCGACAAGTACTTCCTCCTCGAGAAGACGAAGGAAGTAGTCGCCAGCCACCGGCCGGACTCGGTAGGCTTCATCGACGTGAGCCAAGCCCGCCAATACTTCCACAAGATTTACGTCACCACCATCTCCGACCTCGCCCAGAAGAACAACATTCGGCTAAGCGTCGAAGAGAAGGAAGAGCTGGCCACGATAGTGTCGCGCTACACGATAGGCTACGGCATAATGGAACTCCTGCTGTCCGACCGCCAGCTTACCGACGTTTACGTCGACTCGCCCCTCGGCAGCAAGCCCATCTACCTCGTGCACAGCAAGTACGGCCAGTGCCAGACGAACATAATATTCAGCGATGAGGAGGCGCGCGCACTAGTCTCGCGCTTCCGCGCAATGTCCGGCCGGCCGTTCGACGAAGCGCACCCCATACTCGACTTCGACTTGGAAGACCTGCAGACGCGCATCGCCGTGATAGGCAAACCGCTGGCAGTGGATGGCATCGCGTTCGCCTACCGCCTGCACAAGGACACGCCGTGGACGCTGTGCCAATTCCTTGAAAACAAGATGTTCAACAAAACCGCCGCGGGAATGCTCTCCTTCTTCGTGGACGCGCAAGCCAGCATGCTCATCGTCGGCAGCCGCGGATCCGGAAAGACGTCACTGCTACAGGCGATGATGCAGGAAATCCCGCAAAACCTCCGCATAATTTTGCAGGAAGACACGCAAGAAATCCCGACTCCCGCACTCAAGCGGCTTGGCTTCAACATACAACGAATGAAAACCCGGCCGCCCTTGGGAAAGCAAAGCGAGTCGGAAGTAAGCGCCGAGGACGCGCTGCGCACCGCCTTGCGGCTCGGCGACTCGGTGCTCATCGTCGGGGAAGTTCGGAGCCTCGAAGCCCGCGCCCTCTACGAGGCAATGCGCGTAGGCGCTGTTGGCAACGTCGTGATGGGCACTATTCACGGCGAGTCTGCCTACTCGATTTGGGATCGCGTAGTGAACGACTTGGGCGTGCCGACCACGAGCTTCAAGGCAACAGACTTCGCGATAGTCGCCGCGCCCGTGCGCTTTAAAGGCTCGCTCAAGCGCGACCGCCGCCTCCTTGAAGTCACGGAAGTAAAGAAACACTGGACTCACGACCCCGGCGAGGAGGACGGCTTCCTCCAATGGATGACTTTCGACGCAAACAAGGACGACCTCGACTTCTTTCGCGACAAGCTCAAGGACAGCGAGTGGATAACGCGCATCAGCCGCAACCGCGGGCTGAAGCTCGACGACGTGATGAACGAGATAAACGCGCGCGGCGAGTACAAACAACACCTCGTCGACCTCAAGAACCAGAACGATGTGCCGCAACTCCTCGAAGCCAGCTTCACCGTGCGCGCCCACAACAAGTACACGCTCATCGCCGAGAAGCAGCGGCAAGAACTCGGAGGAGTGGATCACGCAGAACTGCTGGATGATTGGAAAGCTTGGGTGCGGGACACGCTGTTGCGCGAGGCGCTCGCGCAGAAGCAAGCGCAAGCGAAAAGCTGAATGAAAAGAAAGCAATAAATAGCGCCCGAAGCA
>ERZ1292640.720-Hain-H43-02um-R1-720-length-27207-cov-7_pt1 | contig 27207 bp, 25 predicted proteins | sample MGYA00564404_ERZ1292640 | MGnify/ENA primary metagenome ERZ1292640 (study PRJEB36523, sample SAMEA6512636) | groundwater metagenome | collected 2019-01-08 | study: AquaDiva: Metagenomics assemblies of 32 groundwater samples | reverse complement strand
AGTGATGATCACTTCACCTTCAATAGCTTGGCTCACGCCAAGCATTGGCCCTGGTGCTGTTGGTTCCAAGCCGCAACGATGCAGTTGGATTTGAGGAGCGCGCCCGCCCCGGGTGCTGCCAACCGGCGCCCTCGCCGGTTGGCCATGAGCCGCCCGCAGACCCGCTCACGCGTGTGAAGTATCGACCCCGTAAAACTTCGCCGCATTTTCGCCGAAGACTTTTTGGCGGACGTCCTCCGAAAACTGTTCCAGGTACTCGGCGACGATTTGGTGGACCTGGGCGTAAGCACCGGACAGGAGACAAACCGGCCAATCGGAGCCGAACATCAGCCGGTCCCCTGAGAATGCGGAAAACGCCACATCCAAGTAAGGACGGAAGTCCTGCGGCTTCCATTCTCCCCATTTGGCTTCGGTGACCAGGCCGGAGATTTTGCAGGAGACATTTTCCGAGCGGGCCAATTCGCGAAGGTTCTCCCGCCACGGAGAGAGGAGGCCGGCTTTGATGCTCGGTTTGGCCAGATGATCCAGAACGAATTTTTGCTCCGGAAACTGCCGGACCACCTTGACCGCCACCGGCAGGTGCCTCGGATAGAGCAGCAAATCGTAAGTCAGGTTGAACGGCCGCAGTCTTCCCAGGCCCCGCCAGAAGTCGGGCCGCAACATGAACTCGTCCTCCGGCTCATCCTGCACCACGTGGCGAACGCCGACAAACTTCGGATGCCGGGCCAACTCAGCCAGTTGTTCTTCGACCTTGTCCGAGCATAAGTCCACCCAGCCGACCACTCCTTTGATGATCGGATGTTGATCGGCCAGATGGAGGAGCCAGCGTGATTCTGCAACGGTTTGGCGCGCTTGCACGGCGATGGAGCCGTTCAATCCCGCTGTCGCCAACTCGCGCTCCAGGTCGGCGGGCTGGAAATCGCGGCGCAGACGGCTCAATCCCTCCGTGATCCAAGGGTATTGTTTCGCATCGTAAGTCCAGAAATGTTGGTGGGCGTCGATTTTCATGGCGCGGAACCGGGGTGGCTTCAGCCGCACGCTCCCGGCTACGTGAGATGCACGACCGCTTTAATCACGCCGGTTTCCGGCTTTAACCAGGTTGGAAACTGGCCGATCATTTCCTCGAACCTGGCGTGGTGGGTGATCCACGGCGTCGTGTCGAGCTGGCCCTCTTCAATCAGCTTGATGATTCGGTCAAAATCGGCTGGCAGCGCATTGCGGGAGGCCAGCAAGGTCATCTCCCGCCGGTGCATGAGCGGATGGCCGAAGCTCACTTCCGCCGTCGTAATGCCGACGAAAACAAGCTGGCCGGTGTGCGCCACGTACTGGAGCGCATGGGACATCGATTTGTTGCTGCCGGTGGCGTCGATGACCACGGTGGGCAAGGCGCCATCCGTCAGGTCTTTCAGCGCTTGGAGTTCGGACCCGTCCCCTTTGAAAACCACGGTGTGTTCAACTCCCATCCGGTGTTTGCAGAACTCGAGCCGTTGCCGGTTCATGTCCATGACGATGGTGCGAGCCCCGCTGAGCTTCACGAATTCAACGGTGGAAAGGCCAATCGGGCCGGCCCCGATGACCAACACGTTCTCGCCGGGCTGCGGGCGGCTTCGGTTCACGGCGTGGCAGCCGATGCCGAGTGTTTCCACCAGCGCCAGTTGGTCCAGGGTGAGCTTCGCAGAAGGATGCAGTTTGCGCGCCGGCACGATGAACTGCGGCCGCAAGCCGCCATCGGTATGCACACCGAGCACCTGGAGGTTTTCACAACAATTGCTCGCGCCCCGGCGGCAGGCGAAACACCTTTGGCAGTTGATATACGGCTCGACCGAACAGCGGTCGCCCGGTTTTACCTGGGCAACTTCCGGGCCGGTTTCGAGCACCTCCACGCCGAGTTCGTGGCCCGGGATGCGGGGGTAACTGTAAAAGGGCATTTTGCCAAGGTAACCGGAATAATCCGTGCCGCAGATGCCGACGCGATGGACGCGGACGAGCGCTTCGCCAACGCCGGGTTTTGGCGGCTCGGCCAGGTCGGCCATCCTGAAGTGCCCCGGTTTTTCAAGGAGGATCGCTTTCATCCTTCGCCTGCGTCGCGTCCCTCCCGGAAAGCACGCTGACGCGTGAATTGGGGTGCCTTGAGTGCCCCGTTAATGTCAAGCCAGGAGCCTGTCATAGAGAGTTCCGGCACTAAGTGCTGCTGGGCTGAGGGAGATCAGGCGTCGGCTCAGCCGGAACAGCAGAGGCCATCTCGGCGCTGGGCGTTGAGGCAAGCTCGGCGGCGACAGGCAAAGCGGCTTCCGCAGCCGGCACGAGCGTCGCCGGCTCGGCGGCGGGTTGAGCCGTCTCGCCAGCAGCCGAAGTTTCAGGGGAAGGCGGGACGGCAGCAGCGGGAGTCTCGGAGGCAGCAGACGGCGCAGGCTCGGATTTGGCAGGTCTTGGGAACGGTCTCTTGGCCGTTTCCAGAAGGCCGCTGGAGAATTCGATCACATGCCCCTCGTGAATCAACCAGTGCAAATCGCTGATGACAGCCGCCATTTCGGGTGTGGGAATGGGCGTCTCGCTGGGCGGCGCGGCTGCTCCCGGCTCTGCGGCGGGTGCAGGAGCCGGGGCCGGGCCGGGCGCCAGGGCCTCCATCAGTTTGCGGCGCGAACAATTCGGCGTGGCATTGATGAAATCAACAATACGTTTGATGCTTTCGGAGACGGGTGTGGCGACATCATCCAGGTAGCGGGGCCTGGCCACGGCGACATGGGTCACGGTCTTGTTGACCTTGAAAAACTGCAGAAATTGCCGGGCAAACTGCTGGCTGAGCACATTGACCACTTTGATCGGGAAGCGCATCTGCTCTTCCCAGGCGCGCCGGACCAGAGTTTGGAGGGGGCGGAGGGGCAAATTCTGAGCAGCCGCGCCGGTCAACGACCAGAACTCCACCGATTTGATGACGTTGGGCAGGTGGACTTGGCGGAAATGCTTTTCCACTTCCTCGCGGCTCCCGAGCTTGACGGGTTCAGGAACAAGCAGACAGGTGTATTCGGTTTTCCAGCTTTGGTCCTCGAGCCATTTCTTGACGACGGCCTCTTCCCGCACAATCTTGATGCGGGACTTAAAAACCTCGAACGGAACCTGGGCAAAGCGTTCGGCATGGAGCTTCCGCAGTTTGTTCTGATAATCGTGGTAATTGGGCGGTCCCAGGACCGTCCCGCTCATGCCGCATTGGGCGACGAATGTAAACGTGCCTTTGGGCGGATCGGCGGCGATTCGTTCCATCTGGTAAAACGTGGCGAAATGCTGGTTGAGCGCGTGATGAACCGCCTCTTGTTCGGAAAGCCAGAGGGTTTCATCCAGGTTGCAGACGAACAACGGCTGCGCCGCTTTTCCGTCCGGCTTTTTGATGACCTGCAGTTGGACGTGGTAACGCTCCGGTTTTCTTAAGACCAGGAAGGCGATTTCAAACAACGGGTAGGCGCGTCCGGTCAATCTGATCTGGCGGGCCAGCGATTCCACTCCTTTTTCTTCGGGAATGAAAGCCACGTTGATTTCGAGTTGGGGCGCAGCCGGTTCGCGCCGGTCTTCCCGCCGATCATCCCGCCGTTCTTCCGGCCGCTGCTGGCCCGGCTGAGTCCTTGGACCCCGTTCTTCGCGCGCCGGGCGATCGGAGGGACCTCGGCGGCCGGATGCGCCGCCCGCCTCCCGCCGCCCTGGGCCTTCCGGGCGGCCAGGCCGGCGCTCGCGACGGTCCCGTCGGCGCTCGTCCGTCTCCTCGCCACCTTGGTACTTGGCGTAGCGGTTGACGTCCGGGGATTGCTGCGCCCAGGCCGGCAAGAATTGCAGATCGAGATCAAGGTCTGACTCTGGCGATGTACTCATTTATCAATGGCTAGCGGAGGGCACGCCTGCGCTATGAAACGTTCAAATCCGGCTCAGCATGTCCCTTGTCGCCCAGGAATGCAAGCGTGGGTTGAGGCCGCTTTTTCAGCCACGACAAGGTTCACGGGCAGGAATCACCATACTTCAACCGAATCCGCCGCGAAAATATCCTCGAGCAACGCCCGATAGTCGGGATCGGGCCCAGTCAGGTCCACGATCTTAACGCTGTGGTCGGGAAGCCGGCCCTGGCCGGAAATGATTTCCGCCGCCAGCGCGTCGTCCGGTTTGGTCAGGATATGGAGGATACGAACCATAGATCAAAAGCAGAGGACAGAAGCGCTTCTGGCCGCTAGAACTCCCAAAGCAACATCATCAATCTCGGCATAGTTCAACAAAGGCTTCCCCAAACCGGCCAGGAGCGGTGCGCCACGCTGCACGTAAATGGCGCGGCCCCAATCGGCCGCCAGGGGCAGATAGCGGGCAAAATTCTCTTCATCAACCAAGCCTGCCGGATGCTCGCTCAAAGCCAGCACCGCCACGCCGCGCAGATAAATGCTCACCTCCACCTTCTGCCACACGCCTACTCCCGCGGCAATGCGCACCGCCTCGGCCGGCTTCGGGCTGAGGCGCGGATCGCTGGCGATGAGGAAGAGAACGTTGGGCTTGATAAGAATCACGGTGATGGGCGAAGCAATACTCCTCAATTGAAGCTGACGAACCGGTCCGTGCCGGCGATCAACTCACTGACCATCGTCAAGCCGGCGAACGTCACTTGATCGGTCATGGGTAAGTTGCGCCGCCGCGCGGCATAGGCACAACCAAAGAGCTTCAGGCCGGCCGCCTGCAATCGCTGCAGCCGGGCATCAGTCACACCCAGGACGGCCTCATCAATGCAATACAGGTACACATCCACGCCCTCGGCCAGGGCCGCTTCGGCCAGGCGCAAACCGTGGTCGAAGCCAGGATGCTCGGGCCGAGTGGAGAGGAGAACGCCAAGTTTTTTTCCGCGCACAGACATGGGCGAGCCTTAACAGAGTCGGAGCAGCCTGTCAAACGGTGCCTGATCTGCGAAAGAGTAGAACCAACATGTTGGTCGCAACGAAGAAAAGCTATGGGCAGCCTGCCGGTTGCGAAGCCTCTTGCCTTGGCCTGTTTAGCTGGCCAGAACGGATTCGACTGTTTGGACCAAGGCTTTGGGCAAAAAGGGTTTGCTGAGGAAACAGTCCGGTTTGGCGGAATAATATTGCGCGATCTCTGGGCCGACATTGCCACTGATGAGAATGGCTCTAAGGCTTGGCTGGATTTGCCGGCATCGCTCGATCAATTCCATGCCGTTGATGGAGCCCATGCGAAAGTCGGTCAAGAGCAAATCCGGTTTAAGATCAGCCTCGCCCAGTGCCTCATAGGCCTGTTCGGGGTCCAGGAAGAATTTCGTCTCATAACCCGCCGCTTTCAGAACGAACTCCACCATTTCCCCGATCATGGCTTCATCATCCACCACGTAAATGATCGGTCTTCGCTCTGGCGAAGACTCGCTGGCCGGAATGGTCTCTTGGCTCTGCATTCTTTTCTTCCAATGGGGTATTCCCCGCTGTTGCTTGACAATCAGACGGCGGTGACAGACCGCCGCCACAGGCCATTATAGTCGCGGCGCTCGCTCAGCGCCGCTGCGCCGGACTGCCAGCCACCTACGGGGGATACAAGCCGCCAGTAATGAACCGCAAATGATTCTTCAGGGCAAGAGCCTTTATTGGTTCCGCCGGGCGGCGGAAGCCGCGTCGGGCCGGATTTGGCTGGCATTGCCGCTCGTCCTGAGGAGGTGTTGCTGGCGGTCCTCCTCGATCCGAGCCGGCAAGTTTCACCGGATATCTTCCAATTTCCTGAAACCGGGCTAAGCTTGGCGCTGGAAATGAAAAACTTGATGCGCGCTCTGAGCTACTTTCGCGCTGACACGCCGCGAGTCTTGTACGCGTTGGTCTTGTTACTGCTGAATATCGGCGCCGGCTTGCTCAAGCCGTGGCCGCTGGCGTTGATGGTCGATCATGTTTTGGGAGACAAACCGTGGCCCCGCTGGCTGGAGGGCTGGACGGACGTTCACGATAAAACGTTTCTCCTGGGAATTCTGGGAGCCCTGATCCTGGTGCTGCACGCCGGCCAGGGCGCGTTTTCAGCCTGGCAGAACTTCCTGTCGATCAAGGTCGGTCTGGCGGGGTTGGCGCGCGTCCGCAACGACCTGTTTGGCTGGCTCCAGCGGTTGTCCCTGCGCTTCCACCAAGGCTCCAACCAAGGCGACCTGATTTATCGCGCCTCCTGGGATACGTATGCGTTCCAGACCTTGTTCCAGCAGGGGCTGTTCACCTTTTCGACCGCTTCGATTTCGCTTGTCTTGATGCTGGCCATCATGTGGCGGCTCAATGTGCCGCTCACGCTCTTGTCGCTGGGGACAGTTCCTTTGCTGGTGCTGGCGATGAAATTTTTCGGGCGCGAAATGAAGGAGCGCAGCCTGGCGGCGCACCAGGCGGACAGCCGCGTCACATCGTTAATTCAGCAAAGCATTGTGGCCTGGCCCTTGATCCAAAGTTACAGCCGCGAGGAGGACGAACAGAAGCGCTTTACGGCGCAAACGGCGCACGCTCTGGAAAAAAGAACGGCGCAGCATGGATGGGAGGTTTTCTACTGGCTGGTCATCGCTCTGATTTTCGGGCTGGGCACGGCGGGGATGATCTGGCTGGGGGCTGCCCAGGTCCTGGCCCATCGCTTGAGCCTGGGTGAGCTGCTCGTTTTCCTGGCCTATCTGGCGCAGCTTTATGAGCCGCTCAACCAACTCTCGCATGTGGGAGCCACCGTGGCCGATGCGACCGCCGGGACCCAGCGGGTCTTGGAGATTCTGGACACGCCGGAGGAAATCAAAGACGCGCCGAATGCCCGGCCCTTGCGCAAAGCCCTGCCCAATGACCAACTGGCCCACGCAGGCGAAGCCTCAGGGAACCAGGGGGAGGAAGCTCCCGCTCCGCACTCCGCACTCCCTGCCTTGCCGGCGGGCAGATGCACTCCGCGCTCGGTGGCCGAGCCGCTGCTGGTGCGCGGAGAAATCACGTTTGACCATGTTTCATTCGGTTATGAGAAAGGGCAACGGGTTTTGCAGGACCTGGATTTTACTTTGGCGGCCGGGGAATCGGCGGCCATTCTCGGCCCCAGCGGAGTGGGCAAGACAACGCTGCTCCAATTGTTGCCGCGCTTTTTTGATCCGAGCGCCGGCACCGTGCGGCTTGACGGTGTTGATCTGCGCGAACTGCGCTTGCGCGACCTGCGGGCTCACATAGCGCTGGTCTTGCAGGAGCCGCTCCTGTTGCCGGCTACCATTGCCGAGAATATTGCCTACGGAAAACCGTCCGCGGCGCCGTCTGAGATTGAGGCGGCGGCTCGAGCAGCCAATGCGCATGAGTTCATCCAAAAGCTGCCCCGGCAGTACGACACCATCGTCGGTGAAGGCGCCGCGCGCCTCAGCGTCGGTGAAAAACAGCGCCTGAACCTGGCCCGGGCTTTTCTCAAGGACGCTCCTATCCTCCTATTGGATGAGCCCACCAGCGCGCTCGATGCCGAGAGCGAAGCCCAGGTGGTGGCGATTCTGGGTGAACTGATGCAGGGCCGCACCACGCTGCTGGTGGCCCATCGATCCACCACCATTCGCCGCGTGCAGAAAATCCTGGTCCTGGAAGGAGGGCGCCTGACGGAGATGGGGACGCACGAGCAGTTGATCCGCCAGCACGGTTACTATGCGCGCGTGGCGGCCGGGGGACGTGCTTAACGGCACAACGTCGCAAATAGAATCTCGAACAGAATTTCCGCTGCTTTTCCGGGCGTTTTGTGATACTGTTCGTCTTCGATTATGCGAGATACGAACTGCAACCCTGCTTTCAAATGGCCCCTCACACCAGACCCACTGGCGTTCAACTGAATAATCACCGCTTCGACCAATGCGCCAAACCAGAACTGCTTCGCTGCTTTGTTTTTTATGGTGGGCGACGGTTCTGGCCGTCGTGCCAGGCGCACTGGGATTTGTCCTGAACCTCGACCCATCCGGCCAGCCCCGGCGCTGGCTGCTTTCGGCTCCCCATCCCTTGGTCAGCACCAACATCGTCAACCCGGCCACAAAAGCGGTGCGCTATTTTCTGGCGGCAGACGCTTATACCGCCACCAATGCCGCCGCCGAGCTGAACGCGATTCGCGCGGCTTTCAGCCAATGGCAAAGCGTTCCCGGAACCAGCCTCAAGTTTGAAGAAGGCGGCTTGGTTCCCCCCGGCGCGGATGGGAACACCTCCGACCAAACAAACCTCATTTTTTGGGCGAAGAACAGTCTATGGGTCAACAACGGGCGGGATTACATTTTCGGCATGATCGCCGTCACGTACCCGCGCGTGCTGGGCGAAAACACTTTGGCCGAGGCCGACATCGTGCTAAACGGCGTGCAGGTGCGCTGGTTCACGGATATCAACGACACCAACAGCACCCGCCAGTTCGTGGAAAGCACGGTCTTGCATGAGATTGGGCACTTGATTGGCTTGGAGCATTCGCCAGTCGGGGGAGCGACGATGTTTGCCTGGGGCGCCGAAGGCGTGAGCACCCACGTGGGCTTATCCAGGGATGAGATCGCGGCCGCGCAATTGCTTTACCCGGGCGCTCCTTTGGAAGCGGGACATCTGCGCGGTCAGGTCCTGATAAATTCGACCGCTGTTTTCGGGGCCGCCGTGATCGCGGAAGACGCGGCCGGCAATGTCGTTTCCGGGACGGTAACGCGAGAGAATGGATGGTACGAATTGCCGGGTTTGCCGCCGGGGAATTATCAAGTGCGCGTGACGCCTCTGGACCCGGCAGCCGCCAATTCCTTGTACCGACTGGTTCCGGGAAGCGATATCGCGTCGGCCTTTGCCGGGGCCATGACCGGGTTCCTCCCCAGCGTCAATACGCCGGCGGCTGTGGTGGCCGGAGCGACGCAGACTTTGGACTTCAGCGTGACCCCGGGAGAGCCGGCCTTCCGCATCACGAGGATTCGGCCCCCGACCCGCGAATCGGATTTTTTCAATGCCATCAACGCCGCCGCCTCGATTCGGCTGGGTCAAAGCAATTGGATTGTCGGTGTTTACTCGCCCAATCTCCCTGGAAGCGGCGCCACGCTCAAAGTCACAGGGGATGGACTGGCCCTGGGCGCGTCCAGTTTCACGACCGTGACCTTTTCCGGCACGACGCCCAGCCTGAACCTCATTTCGATTCGTGTGAGTGTGTCTCCGGAGGCGACGCCTGGCCTGCGCAGCTTTGTCGTGCAGCAAGGGACCAATACGGCTATTGCCAACGGTTTTCTGGAAGTGCTGCCCGCATTTCCCGACGATAATTTTGACTCGCTGGACGATTCATTCCAGCGGCGTTATTTCCCGCTGTTCACCTCGGCGGAAGCGAGTCCTGGGGCGGACCCCGATGGCGATGCGCTTGAAAACCGCGGCGAATTTCTGGCGGGCACTAATCCCACCAATGCCTCGTCCGTGCTCCGCATCGAGCAGGTGACGGTGGCGCCTTCGGGGACGACCCTTGCCTGGCAAAGTGTGCCGGGCAGGCGCTACCAGGTTTCGGGCCGGTCCCAACTCGGAAGCGAGACCTGGCAGCCGCTCGGAGTGCCCGTTAGCGCCAGTGGAACGTCAACTCAATTTGTCGATCCGTCCGAAAAAACGAACGTCAGATTCTACCGCGTGGAGGTGCTACCATGATAAAATTATGAAACTCCGAATGCCACTGGCTGCCTGCGCAGCACTGCTTTGGCTGGCCTATTCACTGGCCGCCGCGGTGATGATTCCGCTGTCGATTGAGGAGCTGACCGGACAAGCGCAACTCGTGCTGCACGGCCAGGTTCTGAGCAAAAGCTGCCAGCGCGATCCCACGGGCCGCATTTACACGAAGGTCGATCTGCAAGTGGCCGAGGTCTGGAAAGGAAACCTGGCCGCCAGCCGTCTCACCGTGGTGCATGGCGGCGGCATCCTGGGGGAAGAACGCGTCGTGGTGTCCGGCCAGGTGGACTATCAGATCGGCGAAGAGATCGTGGCGTTTTTGCTCTTCAATCCGCGCGGGGAAGCGGTCACAGTCGGACTGGCCCAGGGCAAATTTCATGTTTGGAAAGAACCAGCCAGCGGGACGGCTTTTGTGCAAAATCCATTTCATGGCAGCCCGGAAGACGGCGCCAGAAAGACTCAGGCCAGGAATGCCACTGCGCCGGCGCCAGCTCGACTTTCTCTCCAGGAACTCAAAGCGCGCGTGCAAGCGAGCAAACCATGAAAACATTCGGGCTGCAGGAACTTTCAAAAGTCGAGCGGGTTGGACGGGCGGGTGAGGCTGCAAAGCCACGTGCAATTCTGCAGCCTGAAGGCTGCGCTCCCTTGGCAGTGGCCTCGACGTGCCGGGTAAGATTCGGTTTGGCCGTGGCCTTCTTTGCCGCCTTTCTTAGCGGAGTGTTCACTGCCCAAGCCTTTGTCACATACGTTGATGAAGCCGGCAACGTGGCCCGTTGGAACCTGGTGACACCCAACACCCATACCAACGTGGTGAATCCCAGGACCAAAGCGATTCGCTATTTCGTGGCCTCCGAAGCCTATTCCGCAGCCAATAGAACCGCCGAATTGAACGCCGTCCGCGCCTGTTTCGCGCAATGGCAATCCGTTCCCGGAACCCTCCTCAAATTCGAGGAGGGCGGACTGGCCGGGCCGGGAGTCGAGATCAACACGTTCGATAACACCAATGTCGTGTTCTGGTCGAAGACGGCCAGTTTTTTGGTGAACGGCGAACGAGATTTTTTTGGCGGCCGCTACGGTTATACGGTGGTGGCTTATGCGGCGGACAACACCATTATGGAAGCCGACATCGTTCTGAACGGGGCCGATTACACGTGGTTTACCGACTTCAATAACACGGCGAACATGGCTCTATTCGTGGAGGCGGTCTTGCTGCATGAGATCGGGCATCTTATCGGTTTGGACCATTCCCCCGTGGGCGGAGCCACCGTCACCGCCGGCGGTCCAGGCATTGGCACCGAATCGGGCTTGTCAAGCGATGAGATTGCCGCCGTCAAGTATCTCTATCCGCAACCTGCCGTGCCGGGCACGCTCGGCACTCTCCGAGGACAAATGACAAAGAACGGCGCGGCGGTCTTTGGCGCCATGGTGATAGCGGAAGACTTGGCTGGAAACGTCATCGCCGGCACCGTCTCGCGCGCGGATGGCCGCTATGAACTGCCGGCCCTGCCGCCCGGCCAGTATAACGTCCGCTCCTCGCCTCTCGACCCCGCCGGCGCCAGTCCTTCCTCCTCCTTGCTGCGCGGCCGGGATATCGCGCTGGACCTTTACTATGACCCGGCAGACACGGCTTTTCTGCCGACCACCAACAAGCCGGTCAGTCTTGCGGCCGGTGTCACCACAACGCTGAACTTGGCCGTGGCCGCCGGGAATCCGCCCTTTCGCATCACGGCCATCAGCCGGCCATCGCCCTTTGCTGAAGCGCCCACCGCCGATCGTTACGCTGCGGCCATGCGCTTGGGACAAAGCAACTTCTTTGTGGGCGTTTCTTCGGCCTCTTTGCCGGCGAGCGGAGCGACATTGACCGTGACCGGTGACGGCTTGACTTTGGGGCAGCCGATTTTTCAGCCGAACCGTTTTGCCGGCGGCCTCAACCTGATTTTGATTCCCATCAGCGTTTCCAGCAACGCGACGCCGGGACTGCGCAGCTTTGTCGTGCAGCAAGGGAATAACCTGGCCTACGCCAACGGCTACCTGGAAATCCTGCCGCCGATACCTGATTTTAATTTCGACGGCCTGAACGATTACTTTCAGCGCCAGCACTTCCCCCTTTTTACAGCGCCAGAAGCTGCGCCCGACGCCGACCCCGATGGCGACGGCTTCAAAAACCGCTACGAATACCGGACCGGTTCGGACCCGGCCAATGCTCAGTCCGTCTTTTTCAAAATTGAAAGCGTCAAGCTGACGGCCGAGGGGAGCACCATCACTTGGCAAAGCGACACCGGCAAACGTTACCAGGCCTCCAGCCGCCCCAATATCGCCAATAGTCCCTGGGAACCGGTCGGCTTGCCGGCTACTGCGACCGGCTCGATCACGGAATTCCTGGACCGGTCGGCCACCAATGAGATGCGTTTTTATCGTGTCGAAGCGTTGCCGTAGCGGCGCTGGCCAAGGCGATGGGAAAAAACGCAGGTTCAAGTTCCGTAAAAGCGCCGCAGATTGTGTCTCCTGGCCGCTGTCAGCCTCTCGCCCTAACGCTTGGCTTTCTCCAGCGGATGACGGTACTTCCGCCTGAAGCGGTGGCACGACGACAGAGACCTTCTGCCTTCGTCGTTTTCCCAGACTTCGTCGTAGCGCGGCTCGCGGGGCTGTCCTCGCAGCGGACGTTCCTTCAGGATGTTGCCTTTGTCATCACAATCCAGTTCCACAAACCCCGACTTCCAGCTCGGATTCAAGCGCTGGGACAGAATGACCAGTATTTTCCGTTTCATGATTTCTCAAACAAAGCCGGGATATTTGAGACCCAAGCCGCCGATGTCAACGATTACTGCCTTGGCAGCAACAGCCGCCGCGCTACGGTTTCAACGAGACCGCCTCATCGCGCCAATACCACGCTATGCCGTGTCGCGGGGATGGCAGCTTTATCGTGCTGCATAAATATCTCATGAACTCATTTTGGCTTGATCTCGTTTTTGATATTCTTTTCCAGCCAGGCAAAGGCTTCGTCCTGCATCTCGCGGCTGAAGACGTGCGGCACGTTCCAAAGTCTGGTTTCCAGCCGGTCGCCGGCGTTTTGCGACGCCCAGACATGACGTAGCTTCGCGTAGGCCTCGCGCACCGCGGGCACGGGAAACAGCGCGTCCTGCTCGCCGTTGTAAAAGAGCATCGGCTTGGGGCAGGCCAGACTCGCCACGTCGGCGTAATCGAGATGATTGAACAAGCCCGGATGCGTCATGGTATAGGCGGATAGGCCGCGCGTCTGATTGTTGCCGGGGACCATCAGCCCTTTGACTGTCGCCAGCCAGCAGATCGCCACGCCGCCGGCAATGTGATCGGAGAGCGCCGCGACCTGCCAGGTGCGAAATGCGCCCATCGAGAGGCCCATCGCCGCCACGCGCCGACCGTCCACCTCCGGGTGTCCCGCCAGGAACTCCGCCGCGCGCAAGTCTTCCCACGCGATCAGCCCGGCGAACGACATGCCCAGATGCAGCAAGTTGCCGGCGAGCGCTTGCTGGCCTTCGTAGCCCGCTCCGCCGCGGTCGGACCAGTTGAGCGCGTCGGTCGCGAAGCAGACGTAACCGCGCTTCGCCAATTCATCGCCGATGAACCGCCCGCCGTAATACTTGTCCACCCATTCCCGGGCGGACTTCAGGCGCTCGGGGCGATCATCCCACGGCTGGATGACTTTCTCTTTGCCGATGTCAAACTGCGCGCCGTGATCGTGCAGCAGGAGCACAGCGGGAAACGGCCCCTTTCCTTTTGGCACGAGCAGGAAGCCTGACACGCGGCTGTCAGCGGTGAGATGGAAAGCGATTTTCCGCGCGACGTAGCTGCCGCGCTCCTGCTCGGCAAGCGCGACCGGTTCAAACGGCGCGGAAGGCGGCGGCTTCAGCAAGCACTCGAAGACTTTCGCCCGAGCAACCTGACGCCAAGCGGCGAAGTCCTGATAGTTCCCCGACAACCACGAGAGCGGGAAAGTCAGCCGTTCCGCTGACTGGTCGCGAAAGACGGGGAGATTGTCCTTCACGCCGAGAGTTTGGAACGTGCCGGCAGGGGCGCCCGATTGCTTGCGGTGTCGCGCATTCGGAAAATCTTGAGCCGCGCGCGCCAGGAGCGCCTCGGGATTGTTTTCCATCGCATAGACCTTCAGCCGCCAGGCGCGCTGGCCGGAGGGCGCATCGGCGGGCAGCCACGGCGGATTGTTGTGCAGGCAATCGTGCCAGGCCTGGGCCAGGACCGTGGCCGAGTCGCTGGCCAGCGCCGCCAGATACTGGCCGTCGCGCGAGACAGCGCCAATGACGCTGGTTGTGTAGCGGTCCGGACTGTAATCCGCCCACGAGTTTGTGTTGGCTTGAGGCGCTTCCTGCCACGCGGCGGCATACATCTGCACCCAGGGCGGATTGTTGTAGAGGTCCTCCGGCGGACGAACCGGGATTTTGCGGCGCGCTGTTTGGTGAAGGAAGGTCCGGCCCCGCTCCGTGAAGATGAAGCAACGCTTGACGAACTCCGGGTAAGGCTCGGGCGCGCTGGCGAATGGGGAGGCGCGACGCAGTTGCCAGCAAAGGTTGGGCGCAGGCAGGTTGGCGGGCAGAGCGCCGGCGCTCTCGTTTTCCAACTCAGCTCGCGCCATGAACTCGACGGCGCCCGGCTCCGGCGTAACCGTGGTCACCAGCAGGACATGGGGATGCTCGCGAAAGCGGTGCCGCAGCTCCAACTTGCCGCCCTCCAGGCCGCGCGCGCCCAGGAAATCGACCGCGCTTTCGTAGCACCACGAGTCGCAGATCAGCCCCGGCACGTTCGAAAACGTAGCGGCGACCATCGTGAGTTTTTTGCCACCACTCAGCTTGTCGTCCTCCCAGATGGCCAGCGTCGGGAGCTTTTGCGGCTCGGGGTTGGTGGCTGTGACCAGCATCTGAGGTTCATCGGCCGGCGCGGCGTATGTGGCTTGCAGCAGTGCAGCCAACAGAACGGCGAGCGCTGTAAGCACGAGGGAAAACCGCCGGTGCGAAACCACGCTTCGCCGTGGTTTGGCGCGACCTTTATGGCATCGCAAGAAATTAAAAGCCAGAGGCTGGCTCACCCTCACTCCGTCCCTCCACTGCTGTTGAATTAAGCGTCTTGATAAAAATAATGTCATTCTTGAATGTACAAAGTAAATACAGTGTGTATGCAAAATGGGAATGCGAACCATTCTGCAAACCGTTCCCACCTCTCTGATCATTCTTATCGAACAACTGCGCGCCAAGCTTCACGAGGCCGACTTCAAAGCCCGCCATCGCGTGCGCCCCGAAGACTTCACGCGTGATCGTCAATGGACTTTCCCGGTGCTCATGCTTTTTGTCCTGCAAAAGACGGTCAAATCGATCCAACGCCATCTCCATGAATTTTTGGATGAGTTGGCGGAGGGACAGTGGTTTGCCCCGGTCACGGCGGGAGCGGTGACGCATGCTCGAGCCAAGCTCCAACACACCGCCTTCATCGAATTGAACCAGCAAGTGGTGCTGCCGGTGGTTAACCAACAGAGCGATCGGCTCAGACGTTGGCATGGGCACCGGTTGTTCGGGCATGACAGTTCGTTGCTGCGGCTGCCGGATGGGAAGCTGGAGGTGCTGGTGACCACGTTGTTGGATGAGCGGAAGTATCCGACGGAAGAATTCTTGGAGGTGTATCATGGGCGCTGGGGCCATGAGACGTTTTACAGCCTGCTCAAGGGCCGGCTGGATTTGGAAAACTTCAGTGGCGAGACGGTGGAGGCGGTGCGTCAGGATTTTCACGCGACCGTGCTGCTGTGCAATTTGGAAAGCCTGTTAACCGAGCCAGCGCAAGCGGTGGTGAAGGAGAAGTCGGCCGAGCACCAACAGCCCCAGCAGATCAACCGAGCCGATGCTTATCATGCTTTGAAAGACCGGTTGTTGGAGTTGCTCTACAGCGACACGCCGCCGGAGCTGGTGATTCGACAACTGCAGTGTCTGTTCTTGGCACGCCCGATCAGCGTGCCGCCCGACCGGAAAGTCCCCAGGCGCAAGCAATCCTTCCATCGCTCTTATCACTTCCAAAGACATGTCAAAAAGATCGTGTTTTGAACCAGATGCGCTTAATTCAACAACAGTGCTCCCCGTCCCTCTCCCCCGGCTGGGCTCGGAGGAAAGGGAGTTCCTGGGCGACCGTCTCGAGTTGATCTCACCCCGACAGCCTATTTCCGGAACGGTCAAACGCTGCGAGTCCTCCGGCAAAGCCGGAGGATTTCCTGATGCATGCAGGGCCATTTGGCTGCCGCTCTGCGGGTGGCGAATCATCCTGGCCAGCGCCAATAACGCCTTGTCGAAGCTTGGCCGGCGGTATTCAATAATACCATGAAAGCCGTTCAACTGATGGCCCACGGCGTGCCCGGCCAATTCGAACTGCGCGATTTGCCCGATCTCAAACCCGCCCCCGATGAAGTAGTGGTGAAGGTTCAAGCCTGTGGCCTGAATCGCCTGGATCTTTGGCTGGAGGAAGGGGCATTGCCCATCCCCAACCAGTTGCCCCGCACGCCCGGAGGGGAAATCGCCGGAACCATCGAAGCGCTGGGCACTGACGTGGATGAGTGGCGGATCGGCGATCGTGCGGCCGTCCAATCCAACCTGTGTTGTGGCGTGTGCGAATTCTGTTTGCGGGGTGATGATTCGCTCTGCTTGCAGGGGGAGTTGCTGGGTGTCCATCGCGACGGCGGTTTTGCGGAGAAAGTCGTCATCCCGGCTCGTTCGCTGGTCAAACTGCCTATTGGGGTCGCGTTTGAAACTTCCGCCGCGCTGACGCTGGCCGGCAGCACCGCCATGCACATGCTGACGGACCGGGCTGAAGTTCATCCGGGCGATTGGGTGCTGGTCATTGCCGGGGCCAGCGGGGTTGGCACCGCCGCCATTCAGATTGCCAAACAACTGGGCGCGCGGGTCATCGCCACGGCGTCCACCGCGGCCAAGCGCGCGCTAGCCGCCGGACTGGGAGCCGATTTTATGATCGACTCAAACCGGGAAGAATGGGCCGGCGAAGTGCGAGCCATCACGCAGAAACGAGGCGTCGATCTGGTGGTGGAACACGCTGGCGGCAAAATTCTGGAACAGGCTTTCCTGTGCCTGGCCCGGAGCGGGACGATTGTCACTTGCGGCGCGACGGCCGGGCAAAATGTGCCATTGAATCTGTGGCCTTTCTTCGTCAAGGAACATCGGCTGATCGGCAGCTATGGACGCAACCGTGCCGACCTGACCGCAACCTTGGATTGGGCGGCGACGGGCCGCTTGAAGCCGGTGGTTCATGAGACCGTTCCGTTGGCCGAAGCTCCCCGGGCCTTTGCCGCTTTGCGCACGCGCGCCGTGCTGGGCAAAATCGTGGTGAAGCCATAGCTTGCCAAAATGAGGAGCAGCAACATCCTCAGCCACAATCGCGCTTGCGCCAGGAGCGGAGTTCACTTAAAAAGCTGCTCATGGCAGTTACGGCTACGCAGCCTGGCGCGCGTCAGCAGCATTCGTTTGACATTTCAAGTTATCTGGCCGGTTGCAGCAAGGCTGTCAACGAGGCTTTGGACTGCTTTTTGCCACCGGCCAACCGGAAGCCGGCGACAATTCACCAAGCGATGCGTTATTCGTTGTTTGCCGGGGGCAAGCGGCTGCGGCCGGCGCTCTGCCTCGCGGCGGCCGAGGTGTGCGGAGGCCGCCCAAGCGACGCCCTGCCGCTGGCCTGCGCCGTGGAATGCATCCATACGTATTCGCTCATTCATGATGACTTGCCGGCCATGGATAACGACGACTATCGGCGCGGCAAACTGACCAATCACAAAGTGTATGGCGAGGGCATTGCCATTCTGGCCGGGGACGCTTTGCTGACTCAAGCTTTTGAGATTGCCGCTCGTTGTCGTGGCTGGCCGCGTTATTCGCACCAGGCCATTGTTCTGGAAATCACGCGGGCGGCCGGCTCGCTGGAATTAATTGCCGGGCAAGTGGCCGACCTCGAAGGCGAAGGCAAGAACATTTCCGCCCGCCAGCTCCAGTACATTCACGAACGCAAAACGTCGGCGTTGCTCTGCTGCGCGGTGCGCCTGGGCGGCATGAGCGCCAATTGCCCGCCCGGCCAGCTCCAGGCCCTGACAGCATTCGGCTACCACGTGGGCCTGGCTTTTCAGGTAATTGATGATATCCTCGATGTCACGCAAACCAGCGCACAACTGGGCAAAACGGCCGGCAAAGACCAAGCCGCCCGCAAGGCGACTTACCCGGCCATTGTGGGATTGGAAAAATCCAAGCTCATTGCCCGGCGCCTGACGGACCGCGCTTTTGCGGCGCTCCAGCCCTTTCGGGGGAGAGCGGTGGCGTTGCACGGGCTCGCCACCTATCTGTTGCAGCGTGATCGGTGAGATCAAACCGCGCATCCAAACGCGCCATACTTTTCGCTTAAGCCAGATGAATCGCCAGACGAATCCCAGCACTGAGACTCAAACCAAGACCTTTCGGCAAGTGTTTTGTGAAAAGTACCGCTGCGCGCCTGAAGGGTATGACAGGAAAGTGTTTTGGCGCTGCCTCTACCGGCCCACCTTCCCGTTCGCCTGCTTGCTGTATCTTGTCTATCCGGATTTCTTCTCGGAGGATTTTAAAGTCATCCGTCTGGTGGGCAACTCGACCAAGTTCAAGGAGTTCAAGACCGAGATCGACATCTTTTATCACAACATCCGGCATAGCGGAGGCTGGCTGAAGCATGATTTTCGCATTCGCATTTCCGGTTCTCGCCTCATTGCCTTGCGGGGGAAGTGCCTGGGGAAGACCGGCAAGCCGTGACATCAGCCTGAACTTTTGCTGGCGTAATAGGCATCCACCTTGCCGGCCACGTCCTTGTAGCCGATGTCCACCTCGTAAATCTGCTTGAATTGCTCGATAGCTTCCTCGGCTTGGCCCATTTTCTCGAGCACGCAGCCGAGCAAATAGATCAAATCCTTCTTCTCCTCATCGAAGACCAGTTTCTCCTTGAGAGCGTTTTGCAGCGTGCGCGCCGCCAAGTCATTCATGCCGCGCCGGCTGAAACACTGCCCCAGGTAACTCATGGCCTGGACGCGCCGGTGAGGATTCGACTGGGCCTTTTGAAATTCCTGGATCGCTTCGCTGAATTTGCCGGCCTCGAAATAAACCTGGCCCAACTCGAAGTGGGCCTGCAAATCATTTGGATATCTCTCCACTCTCTTGCGGCAATCCGAGATCAGAAAGGCTTGCCGGTCGGCCTGCAGCTTGGCCGATTGCTCGGCGTAATCGGGGGTTTGCGGGTTCAACTCACCCAGCAGGTGGTCAAACTTCCGCGCGGTGGTTTCGGCAATGGCGCGTTCCAGCGCCGGGTCCTGTACGCCTTCCGTGGCAATGATTCGGTTATAATACTCCAGCGCTTTGTCAAAGTCCTTTTTTTGCGTGCAAAGCTCCGCCACGGACCGCAATAGCTTCAGGTTATTTGGCTCGTTGGGAATGCGGGCTTCATACTCTGCAATGAGACGCTCCGCCACGTCATCGGACTTGACCTGGCGGCCTTCCTGCTCCAGGGAAACGGCTTCGGCTTTATCCTTCAAGATGTCGCGATAGGAACCGCCCCCCCCCGCCAGCGCTTCGTATCCTCCTTCCTGCATCGTTCGGTTGGCGGAAAGGTTCTTCAGAGCTTGCGCGATCGTATTATCACTGGGATTGGCCCGCTGCAGCTCGGCGTAGATGCTTTCGGCCCGGGCGATTTCTCCTGCTTGGGCCAGGGCTTCACCGAGCTTTAAGGAAATTTCGCGGTCTTTGGGTGAATTCTTGGTGAGGATTTCGAGCGACAAAACCGCCGTCTTTGGCATGTCGGTCGCCAAGGCAGCGTCAGCCAACAATTTATGGGCTGAGGTATTGCTCGGGTCAGTGTTCAGAATCTGCTCGGCAATGTTGATGGCCTCCAGAGGATTGCTGCGGAGCGTGAGTTGTCCCTTGGCCACCAGCGGCGAACTGCCGGCCGTGCCAAGGAACCTTTTGAAAAAACCGCCGCCCGAGCCGGCCTTCTTGTATTGGGTTGCACGCAAGGCTTCGCGGCATTCATAAAAGCCGGGTTCCTTCTGCAATATCTGATTAAAAATCGTGAGGGCATAATCCAGATTGTTCCGTTGCAGAGCGGCATTCCCTTTCTCGTACAGCTCGCGCCACGAACGAGCGATTTCATTCAGACCTTTTTCAGCCATGCCAAAAGTTTAGTTCGCCTGATGGAAAAATCCACTCGAAAAATGGCGGCCTGGCTCCGCGCGGCGGCGACCCCGCAGCGCGACGGGCCGGCATCCAAATCGTCCTCGTCGTCGTCCTCGTTCTTGTCCTTTGCCCTCAGTTGTCCCTCGTCCCTTACGAGGACGAGGAGGACGACGAGGACGAAAAACTTGGGCAAGCTGCGCAAACATTTTGTGGACAGCAGTCCGAAGCGCTCGCATTACAGATGAGCGGTGCGCGGTGCCCGGACCTGTTTTTCTTCCATCTCGGCGGCTAGGATGGCAGGATCGGCTCCCAACAGGTAGCGGCAGGTCAGCCAGGCATCCGTCAGCGTGGTGAGCATCGGCCCTCGAGCGGTGAATCTGCGCGCGGAGGTCCGGACAGCCGGTCTCAGCGTCACCACCTTTCCCGCTGAGGCCAGACGCCGCGAAAAATCGAGGTCCTCGAACAGTGCCCAGGGACGGTATCCGCCTAACTGGTGGAAAACCGATTTTCGCGCAAAAAGGGCTTGATCGCCAAAGTGCCATCCCAGCAGGCGGCTTCGGCCCTCCGCCAGCCAGCAACTGAGTTGCAGAAACAGGGATGGCGATTGAAACCGGCGTGCGAAGGCTCCACCCGCCACTTGCGGATCGCGCAACACTTGTTCCACCGCCTGGAGCCCCCCTGCCGGAACCCAGGTGTCAGCATGGACAAAGACCAGTAGGTCCCCGCAAGCTTGGGCCGCGCCCAGGTTCATCTGCACGGCTCTTTGGCGAGCGGCGCTCAGGATCACCCGCGCTCCGGCCGCCTGCGCCAGTTGCGCGGTGGCGTCTCCACTGTGGGCATCCACGACCAGGATTTCATGCAGCGTCGGGTTGGCTCTCAGATGAGCGAGCGTTTTCGGAAGCAGTTCCGCTTCGTTGAAAGTGGGAATGATCACCGAGATCATTGCAGATTACCGTAAGCAGGATGGATGATCTCGCATAGGACTCCAGTTTGGAAGGCTCAATTAAAGTCAATCTGAGGGAATCTTGGCACTCAATCGGGGGCCACTAGGGGAATGACCTGCCGTTCAAAGCGCCGATAGACGTGAAATTCTTTCCTGTCCAGCGCGAACACGCGGCAATCCCGATGCAATTCGGACATCCGCACCAAGCAAGCATCGGCCAACTGCATTTTCCGGTCGCGATATTTTTCCAGCAGCCGCGCCACCGTACTGGCGTGATCGTCCAGATGAAAAGGCGCCGCGATCACTTTACGTTCCATCAGCGCCAATACCTTGTCGCTCGACAATCCAGCATGATCCTGCAGCAAATAAGCGGCTTCTGCCAGGACCGATTCACAGGTCAACAAAGGGACCGGCGCTTGGGCCCACTGCTCCGCAGCCCAGTCATGATATTGGTCGCTTCTGTCGAAAAACGCGACTAGCGGACCGGTATCGAGCAGCCATGCCATCATTGGCCGAAACCTTTCAGATGCTTTTTATTGTAGGAAAGATCCCGCATTCCACTCTGAACACATCCGCAAAGATCCCCGGCCAGGTCCAAAGCCGACTTCTATCGGCGCTGCCGGTGTTGCTGCAAAACCTCCTGCACAAAGGCCGATTTGGAGCGGTTGGCGCGTCTAGCCTCATTCTCCAACCAGGCCACTATGCCGTCCGGAAGCTTCATCGTCAGTGTTTTCATGCTCCTAGAGTAGGACCGTAACGGCGGAATGGCAATACTCATTGCCTGTCTCTCTGGTTCTTGCTCGGAGGAAACGTGCGCGTTTGGTCCGGCAAGTTGCCTTCTTCGTGTGCCTCAAAAACGCCACTGGCGATTGGCGATCCAGCGAGTTGCGGAAAAATCGAATCCTTGGGCCGGTTGCGTCGTTTAAAGATTGTGCATCGAACCGTAGGCTTACTCTGCCTTTTGCTGGAGGCAATGTTCGTCTGGCCTGCGCGAGGTCAGATGAAGATAACCGCCCAGTTCTCTCATTCCGGGATGTGCGACGCCTCTGCCGGAGTCGCGCTCGATGTCCGGCGGTTTGCCGCCGCCAATGACGAAGACAACGTCCTCCGGATATATGCGCGAGACCGCAGCGGCGGCCCGCTTCAAACCATAGACCTTTCGCGCTTCTTGGAGGTCCAGTCGAAGAAGCCGGAGACCGATCTCGAAGGCGCCGCCAGGATTGGGGACCGCGTTTTTTGGATCACATCGCACGGGCGCAACAAAGACGGCAAAAGGCGCGCCAGCCGCTGCCGTTTTTTTGCCACGCAGATCAACTCCACCCCGCAGAGCATCGAGCTGTCACCCGTTGGGAAACCGTATAAACGATTGCTTCAGGATTTGGCCGAGGCGCCTGGGCTGCGAAGTTTTCATCTGGAATCGGCGGCGCAATTGCCCCCGAAAGCAAAAGGCGCTCTGAATATCGAAGGTCTCTGCGCCACGCCCGATCAGCATCTCCTGATTGGCTTTCGCAATCCCATCCCCCAAGGCAAGGCATTGCTGGTGCCGTTGTTGAACCCGGACGAAGTCATCGGCGGGCGCCCCGCCCGATTGGGTGAGCCGATGCAATTGGACCTGAACGGCCTGGGCATTCGGGATTTGGCCTATTACGAGGGCAGATATTTGATTATTGCCGGGTCGTATGACAGTGAGTTGCGCCCGAGGCTCTACTTCTGGAATGGCCGGGATCAGCCTCAGTTAATCGAGATGGACAGCCTGCCGGGCTTGAACCCCGAAGCTGTGATCTTGTATCCGGACAAGGGCCTGAACGAACTTCACCTCTTGAGCGATGACGGCGCCCTGAAGATTAATGGGGTGCCCTGCAAAGAGTTGCCGCCATCGCCCCTGAAATCGTTTCGCAGTTTCTGGCTTCGGCCGTGATTCTCCGGAGGTGGATTTTACCGTGCCGGCGAACGTTTGGCCAGGTATTCCTGCCAGTCCTTCTCTGTGTCGATGTCTGCCAGGGGGCGCAAGACCTGGACACGCAAGTTCTCCAGCCGCGCGATTTCCAGCGTCTCGCTCAAAACAGCGGGAGTGCTCCAGGAAATGTCCTGAAAAAGTCTCGGCTGAGGCGCTCGCAAGCCAATCAGCCAATAACCGCCATCCCGGGCCGGTCCAATCACCAGATCGTGATCTGCTAAACAGGCCCAAGCTGCCTTGACTTCCCGGTCCGTCACGACCGGGCAATCCGAGCCAATCACTACCACGCGTTGATTTCCCGAGGCAAAGGCCTCGGCAAAGGCGGTCTCCAGTCTCTGTCCCAGTCCTCCGGGACCCTGGGGACGCGCCACCCAGCCTCCTCGCAACCACGGCGCAATCTCGGCCGCGGCATCCTCAGGCGTAAAGCGCAACTCGACGTTGGACAGCGGCGATAATCTCTCCAGCAACACTTCGACAAGCAGCCGATAAGCCTCGCAGGCTTCCTCCGGCCCCAATGCTCTGGCCAGGCGGGTCTTGACCGTCCCTACTCTCGGTGACTTCACAAAGACGATCAGTCTGGCTGGTGGCGTGTTGGGCTGAGTGTTCATGACCATGATTACGATGGGATTTGCGGTCGAGGATTTTGGCCGCCTCCCAGTCGTGGCTTATGCAGTGGCATCATCGGTAAACATCCTGATATTTCCGCCCGCAGCAACTACAAAAGCCGGCCCGTCGCACCTGCCATGACTGCCTCTTCGCCGGCTGGTTCGTCGAGAAACATTGCCTGTGGCGTGACGCACCCGCTTCCCGCTGCCGTTCAAAACCTCAGCCAAGGGGTCAGTCGCAACGATGACCACCTGAATAAGTCAAGTGGAGTGGGACGGGGACGGTCCGCGATCTTTCAACACGTCGCAGATGCACCGCAGCGCCGACGAGTGGAGCATTCCGCCGGTCGCCAGTGCATGCGTGGCACACTTTGTGAAGTGTGCCACCTTTTCACCGTTGGCGGCTTGCTCAAGTCAAGACGAACGTGAACCTTGGGAATTGCGAATGTCGAAGTGCGACTGTCCAACCCCGCTTGATTCGGAATTCAAACATGCTGTCGTCCGAAGTGGACGCCTGCCGAATGGAACTGCACTGCGATTTCGAGGCCGCATTGGCGGTGACAAAACTGCCAGAACGACCGGATTATGAAGTGACGAACCGCTTTCTCATCAAAGCAAGACGGCAAATGGCGAACCAACAATGAACACGAATCCGCGCCAGCGATTAACGTTCCGTGCAGCCAATGTGAGTGGGCTGCTGACTCAAAGGGCTGAAGGCCCGAAAGACAATAGCCCAGCAAGCGCAGCGCCGCCCTGGGTCAAACGAATCAACAAACCGGCCAAGCCCTGTATGGGCGACAGAGCGATGGCCGTTGGGAATCGCGGACATCAACATCACGAGTCTTGCTCAATGCGCGCTTGACGGATAACCTGAAAGCGATTTGAGTTGCCTGAACGAGGCCAACCACAAACTCACGACATGTTTTCGTGCCCAAAATGCGGAGCAGTACTGAGAATCATCCCTCGCCCCTTGGCAAACAGAGAATGCCATCCAGAATATCCAGGCGGCCATGAATCCATCATCCCTCAACTCTCCGCCAGCAACACTCAACTCCCAACTGGCGCTGCATACCGCCACGTCAGCCGCCTGCTCTTGGATGCCGTGCCCCTTGCCTGGAGAAAGTGGAGCGACTCGATCCGCAGGCGCCACCGTGGGAGATCGTGTCTGTGCGTGTGCATCTGCTGCGGTCATGGAAATCATTCGAGCAAAGCGCTTGCCCTTCATTTTGCCCTTCTTTTTTGATGCATCTTTCTGGGAATCAGCACATGATTCGACGATTTTCATTATGGACGACCAACATCTGAAGCTCGTCTTCTTCAGAATGGTGTCCGCCGTCGGGCACCAGGGCAAGATTTCTGACCAGGGGGCCAGACTGTCGCCCAGAATAACCAAGCAATGCCGCGCTTCGTGATCCAGGAACATCATGCCCGAACGCACCACTTCGACTTCAGGTTGGAGAAGGACGGAGTTCAAGCTAAGCCGCCTGCCCTGCTGCAGCCCAGAGATAACACGCAGAATTCTTCGACACAGCAAGGTTCGGACCTATGGCCGTAAAGATCATCCGCTTCAGCGAACCAGTAAACGCCAGCGAGGTCGCCGCCCAGACCAAATGCAAGGCTGCCCTTGACGCCCTCGGCGACTCTGTCTCTTGGATCGTCTTTGCTGGCCTTGCTTCGTCCTCTTCGCCTTTGCACCAGTCCGACGACTTGGATCTCGTGCCCATCGGCCCGCGCGGCGTGTTCCTCATCGAGGTCAAACATTGGGACGCCGCTTGGATCAACGACAACCGGGCGAGCGCCGAAGCCGAAGCGGAAAAGCTGACTGCGAAAGCAAAGCGGCTCTCCGGTCGCGTCAAACGCGCGCTCGCCGATAGCCCCAAAGTAACCCAGGCATTTCTTCTCACGCGCGAGCCCGCTGGCCCGAATCTTCCACCAACGATTCGCGGCGTGCCGGTCTGGACGTTGCGCGATCTCACCAAAATCTTTCGCGACCTCCACAAGGGCGTGTTGAACGAGTCGCAGGTAAAGCTTCTCAGCGGCACGCTTGAACCCGCGGCCAAAGTTCAGTTGGATGGCAAGATTCGTCGCCTCGCCACTTACCAGAATCTGGAACTCCAAACGCCGAACGAACAGGCATTCCATCGGAATTTACAAAGGCGTGCATCAGCGCACCAAAGAGCGCGTCGTTCTCCACCTCTACGACCTGTCCGCCAGCGAGGGGAAGAATCCTGAACGCCAGGCTGAGCGCGAGTCGCGCGCTCTTCAAATGCTCCAGACCACGCGCTTCGTTCCGCGCGTGCGCGATACGCTTCGCGAACTCCTGGAGTTCCCCGGCGAGTTGTTTTATTTCACGTTGATTGATCCCGGTGCTCCCAACCTCACCGCTCGGGCCGCCGACGCGACTTGGGCCACCACCGACCGGATCGAATTTGCCGCCAATTCGTGCATGGCCTTGCATGAGATTCACGGCCTGACCGATCCAGAGGCGGTCAAGATCGTCCATCGCAATCTAAACCCGCAAAGCGTTCTCGTCGGCTCGCGCAACGAGCCAGTGTTTGTCAATTTCAGCTTGCCCCGGCTCCCCAACACCCAAACGCTGGGGGCAGTGGAGCCGACGAACTCTGAGTTCGACGCTCCTGAAGTTCGAGCCGGCGGACTCACCGCCGCGTCACAACTTAGTGACGTGTTTTCGCTCTGTTCCGCATTGCTCACCTTGTTTGCCAGCGTCACGGACGCGAAAGCGGAAGCGGTCCGCAACGCCTTGCTCTTGGGGTGCGCCGAGTCTTCCGAAACCCGCGCATCCCTGAAGGCCATTGAAACCGCCTTGCGTGGCTGTTTGGCGGCGGCTCCCGAGCCGCAGCTTCCGTTTGCGCCGCCCGCCGAGGGTGAGATTCCTTCGTCGGAATACTGGTCCGAAGGTCAGCTTCTCCCGTTTCGCGACATGACGTTGCGCATTGTGAGCCGCTTGGGATCAGGGGGCGTCGGACGAACCTTCAAAGTCGAACAAGTTGACCCTCTGAGCGGCGAGAATTTCGGCACGTTCGTCGCCAAGGTGATGAAGACAGCCGATTCAGGTCGCGCTGCGCTCAAGGCTTACCAACGCGTGCGGAGTCATACCACTTCGCGCGGACTGTCTGTGGTTTTTGAAACCGCGAGCGATTGGCGGCAGGACCGGATCGTTGCCTTGCTGAAGTGGATTGAAGGCGATGCTTTAGACGGGCTCGCCGGTGTTCTGTCCCTCGCCGCCGAAGAAGGTGGAGACGAGTCGGTCGAAGGTCTTCTCATTCGTTGGTGCACCGAGGTATGTCAATCGCTCGCAGCACTGCACGCCCAGGGCCTTGTTCATGGCGATGTCAGCCCCCGCAATTTGATCTGTGATCGCGGTGGATTGACCCTCACGGACTACGACCTCGTCACCTCTGTCGGCAAGCAATCTTGGGGGACTGGCGCAACGGCCTATTGCTCGCCGGAAGCGCAGCGGCGCGAACCACTCAATCCGTCCGATGATTTCTTTGCGCTTGCCGCCAGTCTGTTTGAAGTCGCGTTCAATCATCCCGCGTTCCCCAGCCCGCACGGTGCGATGGACAAAGGACACGGTTTGGATTGGCGCGAAGGCGAACGCGAATCGCTGCCGAAACTTGCCGCCTTCTTTGACCAAGCGACCCATCCCGAACGTGCGCGTCGGTTCAAGGATGCTCAGGCTGCGATCAGCGCCCTAGCGCCGCTGAGCGATGTTCCGGTCACGCCTGCCGAACCCGTCACTGTGCCGGAGGTCGTCCAACGATCACCGCAGCAAGTTGGATGGTTGAATTCGCTCCTGCGCACCTATCCGGGCTCGCCCCACGGCAAC